>JACCDZ010694524.1_pt1 | contig 15180 bp, 15 predicted proteins | sample 7449551 | NCBI WGS metagenome assembly JACCDZ01 (sample SAMN15323452, study PRJNA562643) | freshwater metagenome | isolation source: river surface water | place: USA:Blue River Watershed | collected 2017-08-18 | reverse complement strand
TAACAATATCAATCGTTAAATTTCTTCGATGGAATAAATGAACATCACTTATTCCAACTACCCCAATAGACATTAAAGTTCAAGTTCAAGAGAGTTATCCGGATCTTCTTTTGTATCTACTTTGGTTTCTTCATTTGTTTCTGTTTTAATTGTCGTATCAACAAAATGTGGAAGATTATATCGATCAGCAATTTTATTCCAAGTCTCTAGATATTTTTTAGAAACAGACAATGTCCCTTTATCGTCTAGTAATGCAATTCTTGAAGCCAGTGATTCATATCGCATTTGGTCTGCTTGTTTAGGTCGAGTCTTTTGGATTAATGCGGTATGATCCAATACTGCACCCAGATTTAGGTCCGCATCAAGATTCACTAAAACACCTCTATCTGCAATAGGAGGTACTTCAAATAACACTTCACCATTTGCCGAAATAACGTCAACAGGTGAGAATAATGAACCAGCGATACCAACCCAATGTTTCATTAGGATTTCACCAGTATCATCAAAACTTTCACCATTACCAAACTTTGACATTCCAAAGAAAATTGGCAAGAATGTACTGATAAATACTGATTCAGGAATCTTAGCTTTTTTATGTTCCGCAATCATGGTAAATTGATCAAATAAAATTTTAGTATTTCTAGCAAGTTCAATTTCTTGAAATTCTAGAATAGAATATTTTTCTGGATGATTTGTAAAATCGTCTAATACCTCTTGTGTAATTTCTTTTCCAAAAGATTCTGGTTGCTCAGCCATTGATATCATCTCCATTGTTGAGTTTGGCAAAGGTTAATAATTTTGAATTGACAGTACGGACTAAATACCCAACCGTATAACCAATATTTTCTTTTACAATTACTGCTTTAATTCTAATCTCATATGCTGAATCATTATTATTATTAAGGTTATTAACTTTTACATTAACATCATTAACATAAAAATATTTTTCTAATAGAAACATAATGTCAGATTCTATATATTCTCTTAGCTTAACAGGATCTTGAAAATATTGAGAAATGGTATATTGAATTGATTTTATTTCAGACTGAGAAGTATAAGTGGTAGAATGTAAAGTTGTAAAATAGTAGGAAAAAAGAAAATCTGTAGCAGGCGCTAAATCAGTCACCCAACCAGCCATACCCAATGTAGGGAGCGCATGTTTATACTTTGGTGTCGTGAGTATAGTATCTTTATTATTTATTCTTAAGTCGTCAAAATATTCATCCGACATAGGTAAAACCTCCTGTGTTTGCTATAATAATAGCAAACACAGGAGGAATGAATTTTATTCAGTTAAATTATAAATTACCGCCATTAGGATCTGTGGGATCTTTACCTTGACCAATATAGTAACTGATCCAAGTATGCATATCATGAATCGTTGCTTTTTCAACAAAAGATAGTGCAGTATCATTTCGTTGTTTAATTTCTTCTTCTAGATCATATTCAGTTACAAAAGTATGTATTACATTATCAATTGTTTTTTCTTTTACCATTCCATGATTAACCATCATATTGTCAAATCTAAACTCACCAAATATACCAGGATCATTATCAGTATATCCCGTTTTATCATCGACTGAAAAACCAACGCATCGCTGTTTCATAAACAGATCAAGTGCTGTCTCTTCAGTCATAATCCAACGCTGCATGTAAGGTGTAGCGGTCTGGATATCAGTTAATTTAGATAATGCTGAAACAACATCAATGTGGTCTAGAATATCTTTTGATGATTTAAGAATTGCTTTAGCTTTATTAATAACATCACCATTCAATAGATTATCAATATTGCTAATTGCACTATTAAAGAAACTTTTAGAGCTTTCGCTAATTGTACTTATGAAATTACTAAAACTATTTGTTACATAATCCAGTGTACCTTGATTAGGTGCCCCGAATAATAATGTATTTACTGTAGACATACCGCCTTCAAATACTTGCATGGGGAGATTTCCTTTCTATGCTGCAAACAGATCCAACATCTTATTCACTTTATTCGGATCTTCTTTATAATTTTTAGTCGACCGTAACCAGTTAGAGATTGTAAATACTGCTGGCTTAGGTAAGCTATTTGCATCACTGTGTGATCGTGGGTGTGCTGCGGAAATAATGTTATAATGCGGTGACAATTCTTCAAATAGATTATCAAGTGTAAAATCATGCATAATAGACGCCGCTAGTGCATCGCCGTCAAAGTCAGCATTAAATGTTTTTACAATAAGAATAGACATTGAGATTGTTACGTCGTCAGAATCTTCTTTGACTCTTGTAACACGAAGGCGCTGCTGTGACCCTCTATTCATTGTCGGGTTACGGTTAAGAATAACTGGTAATCCTTTTCGTGGACTTTCTTCAATAAGTTCTTTAAATAACTCTGAAAGTAAAGGTCCTGTTTGATAATCAAAATTTCGTTCGTTTAAGTGTAATATATGAAAAGCAGCTTTAATTGAATATCCGCGTTTTAACAACTTATTAATTAAATGTAATCGGTAAACTTCTACGCCGCAATTCCATGGAATATGAAGTTCATCGTATTTATGTTTTCCAGTTAAAGAACTGATTACTGCTCTAAAGGAAAATTGACTTCTAGTGCCTGCTACATGTTTACGAAATAATCCGGGCTTACCACCAAGAACTTCTTTTTCTACTGTGCCCCAAAATTCTACCATAGCAAGCAAAGCTTTGACTACTTTATGTTCTTTTCTTTTAATCGAATAATTATTGATTGCATTATCAATACCGACAAATAACTTAATTCCTTCTACGACTTCTGGTAGCAATGGATCAGCAAATACCCCTAGTGCCTCATTTTCCACTACGACAAAACTTTTATTTAATACTGGGAGATAGTGACAAAAGATATTATCTTTATTGACTTCTAACCACTGACGAAATTCATCAATAGGAGAATCAAACATTTTTTTAACTTTATGTTTGTCTTTTACCATTTTGAGTTCTAATAAAACATTAATAATTTGATAAAAATTCTGAACAAAATAATTATACCCACGCTGTATACCTTGAGACTCAAGTGTCATTACAACACCAGCCATGTCCCGACTTTCAACATAGCTTTTATCAATAATCCAACGAATGATATTAAAATTTTTCTTACCAAAGAAATACATAATTGTCGTTAATGCTTTAATGTTCATTAGTGAATGGATACCAGCAGGAGCACGAAGCCATAGTGTTGGTTTTACATCTTCGATTGGTCTTACCACTTCGGTACCACATTTTTTACATATCATGCCTAATCGGCGTTCTTCTTTTGTATGGCCGCATCCGCATGCTGGTAATAAGCTAAAAGATTCATTAGATCCTAGATCAGTCCGAATCATTTTCATTAAATTAACTTTATCATCATTAGAAGTAATAATGAGATCATTAACAAAATTTAAACGATTCGGATCACCAATATCGGTATACTGCTCTAACTGCTGATAGCACCCCATGTTGTTCCTTAAGATAAAAAAATAGAATGCTAATAGTGATAATGCTCCCGGTACTGGTTAGTACCGGGAGCATAGTCTATTTAATAATATTAATTACATAAAGCCGCTAAATGCAGCATTGCTACCCACACCAAACATATTGGAACCATTACTGCCACCCGAAGTGTTGTAGGTGTTGGTACCAAAAATCTGGTCTTGAGCGTTAGTCATCAGGCCTTGGCCAAATACACCAGGATCAAAGCTGAAGCCTTGAGTGGCTACTCGCTGTGCATCCAGGCCAATGGCCATACCAGAGTAATCAAAGCCGGCCAATTGGAAGCCGCTATTAATCAGCGACATCAAATGGCGAAGCAAGTTAGCTTGTACTGCGATACGATGTACATGACCAGTACTAGTAAAGTTCGGTCCCAATACACGTTCTACAGATTGGAGTGTACCGTACATTTGGTAATCAGGGGTACGGCGCGGATCACGCGTCGCGTTATAGTCATTAATTTGTTCCAACGGAACACGAGTATCGGTAGGAACCGAGTTAGCTGCATGGTTGCAAACTGCCAAATAATCCACAGCGCGAATATCACGCTGGTACTGGATAATTTGTTCACCTTGCTTCTCTTGATAATTAAAGTAGCCGGTCGGGTATACACCCATTCGTTGTGCCATAGGCTGGGAGACATCCCAGCTTTTACTGAAACGTCCAGCGGTCGCCCGATCAAATTCTGCAATCAGGATTGCCTTGGCCTTAGCTCCCATTTCATTCTGCAGAGTAGAGGCCAAGAGCAATTCCAGAAGTGATCCATTCAACGTGAACGAATTCACGTCAAAGCAGATCAAGCCGGTTGGCTGAATCATCCCACCGAATGTGGCTTGCAGAATACCCATATTCCAGTTCGGATCTTGGGTATTGATGCGCACGCCAGTAGCGCCGCCAGGACGAATACCTTGAATGTTAAGAGCACCGATGTTGTGCATGGTATCAAACACCGCACTCGGTTCCCATTTACTGAGGAAGTTATTACCCTGGAACAGTGCCAGTGCCAATGGCAATGCCAGAACATTGAATTCAGACCAGTTATTTTGATGTTGAGTTACATTGGTAACGACTGGTACCGGAATAAACGATGGCGGAATAGCATTCATGCCCACCATGTATTGTGTGCTATCCTGACCAGAGTACAAGTAGTCAGTATAACCATTAACAGTTACAACTGGTCGTTCGGTCTGAAATGCGGCGACTGAGTTATTTTTATTTTGATTGCTACGTGGTACCTTTTGGAGCACCAGCGACCAATCTGCGCGAACGGGTTGACCCAGAATATCAACTGGGTCAGCGCCATGATTGACTTTGAACACCAGCTTATAACAATCGCCGTCATCTTGGATCGTTTGATCGCCACGCTTTACCAGGCCACCACGAAGCGGAAAAGCTGTACGACCAGCAGCTTTTTCGATCTTATCAATCAATGCTGCAATTACTGTGCGCACCAGCAGCAGGTTACGCTCTTTAGTGTTATCATTGATCACATAGCTCTTGGGGACATTCAGTACCCCAGCAATGCGAATCGATTGATCGCCGGATAGCGACATAAACCGATTCTGGATTTGCTGCTGGGCGTTAGGGTCTTCCCAGGCATTGATTGGGTGCACAGGAAGGTCACGTGTCATGCTATCGGCACCCAAGTCCTGGATGCGAACTGAACGTGGGGACATAGCTTCCACGCTATCTTCGCAGTACAAGAAGAAGCCGGAAGAAAACGATGTATTGTTAATCACTTTCTTGGCAATAATTGCCACACCAGACCAGCCAATGCGGAAGTTATCACGTGATGTTTGATGGGCAACAATCTGCACATCAAACTTTTCTTTAATCATTTGCGCTTGTTCAGTAAACAAGCGAATGATCGCGTCACCCGTAACATCGCCCTGACCAGCCAGCAAGTCGGACACGCTGCTATCCCAGCTAGCTGATGCCAGCGGATGTGCACCTGACCAGGCTTGTTCCTGGCTCGAATCACGAGGTTGTGTAAAGATCGGATCCGGTGCCGAACCAGTAGCGGTATCTTGTTGGGATGCATTTTTCTGATTACCTTTATCAAAAGCCATTTTGTTTCTCCAGTGGAATGAACTAAGTGTTCTTTGGGAAAGACTCCCAATATAGTAATATATGATTCAAAATTTTTTGATATTACGCGTCGTATTCCCCAAGTATGAATTAACATACAGGTTCTATATTATAGCGTTAACAAATTATTTTTTTAATGAGGGGAGCATATGCAGTTAATAGACATCGGGCCTACTGTTGGGTACCCTAATATAATTCCACCAGAATGGACACACATATCTAAGATGATGGAAGGAAATATTAAATATGTAAAAGCTTTTTATAATAATTCAGGTATGGCAGTTAGATCTAATCATATTCTAGCAGAATTAGTTAAAAATTTCAATATCCCTTTTGTACTAGAGATCGATCGCTACCATCAGTTATTAATGAGTAAGGCGATTCGTAATGCAAGTAATCTAGGATTAACAACAGCCTACGGGGCTGGTAAAGTATTTAGAGAACAATTCTTTAAAAATAATGCCGAGATAATTATTGGACATGATGAAGATTTTGATTATATTAACGGATATAAAAATTGGAGAGAACTAGAACCTGTCACAGTATTGTTTCATAAAGAGACAAATTTAGATTTACCTATTCTAGATGGAAATAATCTCTCTGGCGGTGAAGACGTTTATGTGATTTCTGTTAACATGGTCATGCTTGGTGTAATGTATAAAGGATTTATTGAACATGAATTAAGTTTAAATCTACCTACACAAAAAAGCATTATGCAATTTATTAAAATGTATGTATTACCTGGAATGATTAGAAGTTATTTAAACCTCTCATTATTTAATCGTTTGTTTAATTTTAAAATTGGGATTAAGCCACCTAAAAATGAAAAAAATGCTCACAGTTTTTATATCCCTAGTAAATTAGATTCTAGAATAGACTTTATTCTTAAAGTCGTTTTAATTGCACTAGAGAAAAAAGAATTATATCTTTCAGGGATCCTTGCAAATATTCCTAAATTTGAAACCAATCCATTTGTTATTACAGATCTTCCTGACACATTAATTAATCGACAACAGTTATGGGCTTTATTATATTCTAAGATCGATATCTTTATTAATTTATTTGAAGTCGGTAATAAAACAACAGTATATAATAAAACATATTTAAATGAAATGAAAAGAATGATAGAAATCTTTATTAGAAATAATGAGCATAGTACAATAATGCCTTTTATGTCAAATATTTCTTTTAAAGGAAAATTAGATTACTTACTCAGCTTATAAGAGACTACACGGGATATCCCGTGTAGTCTCTGTTTATTGATCCATAATCATGGCTTTACCTGGATTTTTAGAAGCATGATAATAATCAGAAACCAAACGAGTGGTTCCATTATTTTGCATATAGATACCAAGAGATTCAAGTAGAATATAAAATGCTCTACAGTTTTCTGCTACAATTTCTCTAGAGTTAATAATAGATAAAAGTTCTACTGGTAAGCCTTGTGCCCTAACAATCTGATCTGGTATAAGAAAACTTTTCATAACCTTTTTATTTTTTTTCTCTAGATAATTTTTAAATCTTTCTTTAATACCATCATCTTCAATTGCATTAATCACTCTTTCCATATCTGATTTATTCTTAATGTTTGCAGTTAATTTGATTGCTCCAAATGGTGGAGGATCTACTGTACCATATTTAGGTGCAAAGACTTCTTCCCAAAACTCATAATGAGAATAAGGTGTAAAATTATCTGGATTCTTATAACTGAATTTATCTTTTACTTTAGCACGTTGGAAATAATCTTGATCGCCTTGCTTAAGACAATTATAGATATAATGTTCTGTATCGGAAATTCTGGTAATGACTTTATTCACATCGACAGACACTGTCGTTTTAACTTCTTCCATGATATCAATAAATAAATTTTTAACTCGACTTCTAATTTCTTTAGGTGCTTTAGAAGTAATGATGTGTGCACCTTTTAAATCAGGTCCAGGTTTTGCATAAACCACACCTTCTTGGACTTCTTTTAAAGCAGCATAGTGTTTAGTAATACTCGTTGTAATAAATGGATTAAAGAAATATTCATTCTTCATTGCAATTCGATGTATCTTTTCTTTGATCACACCTAGGTTAGCTGAGATCATAGCAAGAATATGGGTAATGGTTTGTGATGCTAGAAAAATTACGGTAGAAGCAACTGCCATGCGTCTATCATTTAATGGATGTTTCTCACCGAGTAGCCACTCTGTCCAACGTTTGACAGTAAAAAGCGTAGAATCTGTATCAGAAATTAAAGCCGCTCTTCTAATTGATTGTGGTAGGGTAGCCACTGATCCTGGAATATTAGGCGTTACAAAGAAAGCCCGAATAAATACTCTATGTTGCTCTAATACGGTATGGATATTTTTAGCGCATGTTACAATATGAGATCTTTCTAAATTACTAATTACTTTTTCTTTAGTCATGTCTGTTTCAAAAATATCTTTACCTCTAGAAACATCTGCTGAAATAGCACTCGAAAGTGCAACAATATCCGCATGATATTTACCAAGTTCTTCTAAAGAATTATCTATTTCTATTTCAGTTTTTTTACGTTCAGCTAAAGCTAAAATAAAACTAGAAATAAATTCTTTATTATAAACAGACAGATGAAATAAATCACCAACATAAGCAAAAGCTGCTCTTTGTATTTTTGTCAGTTTAGATAAATACTCTTTAATCGCAAACATTGCTTTATTATCTTCCCAATATAACTGAGTACTATATTTTACAATAGATAAACAATCATCAACTGTTGGATAATATAAATGATAATTTTCCATTGCAAATTCTATTGCTTCCATATTGGTTAAAGTACAAATACTAGAAATATTATTAATCACGATATGGGCATTATAATAATATCTATTCCCCATAACAATTTTTTCGTTATTGAGGTTTCCTAGGCCGCTAGTAATGCGACAAGTAGAAGTCAAGGCTGGGTGACCTGATTTATTATAAAGTGGCGTAGAGGCTGATAGAAGCCCGCCAGAGACGGCATTATTAGATCGTTTACGATTCTCTTGGTCTAGTTTTTTATCTAAAGCGAAAAATTTATTACCCGCTCGAATATGACGATACATTTCTTTTTTATCTTTATTGCGAATATTAATATTGTTATCTTGAAAACTAGATAGGATAGACGGTTTTACTTTAGGATTTTCATAAACTGTAAATGTCGGAGAAATAATTCTTCTAAGCTGTACACATTCTTTAAGATACTCAGTAGCTTTCATTTTTACAACTTCTCTATCACCATTATCTTTTGTTTTGGCTAATGTCATGACTGGGTCAACAATTTCAAAAATACCCCCAGTAGAAAATTTCTTTTTATAATATTTTTTAATCTCTTCGGGTGAATCACCTGTCATTGTCGATAAGTAAAATGTTAATTGTTTAAAATACTGTGAGACAACATTAATGTCTCTTTTATAAAAATCAACTGATAAACAGAACGGGTTATTTTCATTATCAGCTATAAATGACAATGTTTTATCTGATAATACCATTATTAATTCTCCATTATAAATTTTACTATAATAAAAGAAAATGTAAAATATTTTAATATACTCAAAAGGAGAAATGAAATATGTTTAGTCCAACGATAGGGGTAGTTTATACATTTGAAACATATGCACCTGATATTCTAGGAACAATGCATAGCCGTTTAATTTGTATTGGTATTTTAAATTTTGATTTAGCAAACAGAGAAGCCGATGTATACGTGAAGCATCAGTCTGTATATCCTTTCTTACCAGATGGTAGTGTGAGAGATCCTAGAAGTATTCAGTATTTTCTATTTAAGAGTTCTACTGGAGAAAAAATAATCTTTGGACAAAACTGGGTTAAGGATGATTCAGTCGTCATTAACCAACTTACTACTGGTGTAGTTACGATTAACAATATTACTGTTGATCAAGAAAGCGTTATTCGTAATGCATTATTGACTAACGGTATTACAAATTTTACAATAGAATTTGTGTAGATTCTTACTCTACCTGCTTAAGCAGGTAGAGTAAGAAATCATTCATCTCGTTTAACCACATTGATAACTGCAAGAGCTTCTATTGTCTCTGGAGATAGTTCTATCTCCAGAAAATTCTCTATGTGATACACATACTCCAAATGGAGATTTAATACTATCTCTACTTTTTCTAAGTAACTTAATTTGTCAGTATAAAATTCTACTTCAATTCCATCATAATACTTATTCACTCTGATGGATAGATTACCAAATCGAAATGGGTATCGTATCCCACTTAGATTTTCATTATCTTCTATTGCAACATAAATACATTGGCTATGTTCTTCTAGCGCGTTATTTAATATATCTGTAATGAAATCAATGTTGATGATACCAATATCTTCTTCTTCTAATACTTTATCTATTTGGATTATTTCATATAGTAGTTCTACATAATCAATCTCAATACATGTTCCTAGTAACTTTGACAATAGTAATTCTGATAATGCATCACGATAAAAACTTATAAACTTATCTACATCAAAAGCATAACTCGATAAACGGAAAATGTCACTTAGCAAAGCAATTTCAGCTAAAAGACTAAATCGTAATAATTTTTTCTTCATGATTTATCCAGAGAAAAACTTTTTATATACTTTACTTTCATTAGAACGAAGTATATTTTTTGCTTTAGTTTCGTATGCATGAAAAATAATATCTCGATCACAAGGACACACTCGTTGTTCTTTACAATCGATATTGAATAACGTATTAGCAATATCTTTAACATTATTTTCATAAATTGACATCATCCATGCTATTGCTCGATAGTCACCATGGCGATAAATTGTTAGGTGTGCACCAGTCACTAATTTTGGATCTGAAACTCCCTTTATCTTTAATTGTAAAATATACTGTTGTAAACCAAAAATTTTAAAATCAGTTGAATAAATATTCCATTCTCCATTTTTTGTAATATGCTCTTCAATGTGATTTTCAAGATCATATGCCACATAAAGCGTATTCAATTTTCTCATAACTTTAAACATGTTATCGTTAGACATAACACGCAGTTCTGTAATAATAATATTTTTTAATTCTTCTTTATTGACTGCGGAGAATTCTTCTATTGCTTCAGCAAAATGTAACATGATGTTTTGTTCATTATATATATTATCTTCTGTTATTTTTGCCCACTCTGATTCAAAAGTCAAAATCTCATTAACATACAGCCTAACAAGGGTTAAACAGAAATTCATTTCTTTAATTTTAATATCAAAATTTTCATCTAGATAATCTTTTCGTACTGTCAGATTTAAATCTTTAAATAGATAAATTCTCATTTCATTAATAAGGTCTGATAATGGAATATGTAATATCTTATTAATTTTTTCTCTTTCTTGATTAATTTCTTTTTCTGTAAAGCAAAATGCTTTGTCATTTTCAATGCCTGGGAACTGTAGCATGATTGTCCTTTTATTTACTATATATTAGTAACACTATAATTTTTCAATAGAAAGATAAAAATAAAAAAGATGCTATACTCCTCCTGTTAAACAGGAGGAGTATACTTTAGTGCGTTATCTTACAGTACAATATCATCGCCTTCGATATCAAACGAGTATTGTTGATCGTCGACGCTTGCTTTTTTGTTATTCTCGATTCGTTTCTTTTCTTTTTCGAGAGTATTTTTCATACCTTCATACATTGTTGCATATTCAATTTTACTAATAATAAAATGCGTATCAGGAATACCTTCCCGATTTGACAGCGAGCTATCATATACACCAAATGCAGAGTATTCTGGAACAAAATCAAACGATGGCTCTTTCATCGTCGACGCTAGTGTGATCGTAGTAATTACGCCTTTGATCTCTGCCGGGATAGTGTCTTTCACCACAGTGATAATAGCTGGGCCAGGTGACTGGTCTGTTACCTTATCCCAATTCATAAAGTTATAAATATCAGAACCATCCAACCCATAATTATTCATATTGACCAACGTATCAAGTGCAGATACAATAAAGTCAACAATCAAATCTGCTTTAGCCACATCAGAATTATCTACCACAAACATCGGGACGCAACGACCCTTATTCATGTTCATATACGACTTGTGGGTGTTTACCGTGTTATCCATGGTCTTGAGTGACCCAGTATTATTGGTGATAATAATAAAGCAAATCTTACCTGCTTCTTTAATTGCTTGAGCGATGTGCGGAGCAAATACTGAGCCAGAACCACCACCACCAGAAGAGATGACAATATTGTATTGCTTCGGTGGGTATTGATCCAACAAAGCCGGCACATGTTTCTTAATCTGCTCTGCATTTTTTGCACGCAATTTACCAGAACCGTCATACTCAGAATGAAGCTTAGGCAAGATAAATACATTAGGAAATTGATCTTTCGAGATGTTGCTGTCACTGGTGTCGGCCACCAAAATGTTTGCCCCGTTCTTGCAGGAGCTGATAGAAGCTGCAATACGAGCTGCTGCTGCAGCACCGGTACCACCACAAGCATAGACTTGGAAAGACATGGGTATTCCTTTTGAAAAAGATTTTATGGGACCAATTCCCATAATAGTAATATATCAGTATAATCTAAATGATTAATGATTAAGGAGATTTTTCTATGCACATGAATGTCTGGGATTATTGTATTAATAAAGTTAGAGCAGAAATACCTAATGAAATTTTAACACAAGTGTTTTCTGTTAAAAATAATACTTTTGATAATGGGCCAGGTATTGTTAGTATTGATGAACGAATTAAACAATTAGTGTTTTATAATCAAATGTTAGTCGATTATCAGTTGATTGGTAGTACTGAGATTACCATTGCTGTTGATTCTCGGTATATGGAAACACCATATACCGATGATAGAATTTATCCATATATACAAGTCTATCGTATTCCTACTGCGGTAACACAAAATAAAATAATTGTAACTGTAAAGAATTTTACTATCGGGAGTCCATGGACTCCGACTATGCCATTCGGTAGTATGAATTACGAGCCTTCTGCTTTAGCTAGATCGTCTAAAGCGTTACTGGAGTCGCATGGTACTATACCAATATCAAAAACGGCATATACCGAACTTGTGGGACCAAATACGATATTATTAAGAAGTGTTAACATCATGCCTGTTGTTAGTTATTTTGTCGTAATACTCGCAGCAGATGATCAATTGTCTAATATCACCGCGCCCAATATGGACATGATTTCTGAGCATGCTATTCTAGGAGTTAAAAGATATATTTACGTTAATAGAATTATTGCTATGGGGAATGCTGAAATTAGAGGCGGCTATGATCTTGGTGTTTTTAAATCTACTATCGGAGAATATTCTGATGCAAGTGAATTGTATAAAACTATGCTAAAAGAAAAAATAAAAAAGATATTCTTTATGAATGATAGAACCCGATTTGCTAATCATTTAAGAAGTATGATTATCCCAAAACTATAATGCTTAAGACACAGGGCTAAGCCCTGTGTCTTAAGCAAGTCGTATATGTAAAAAAAAAAGAAAAAAAATCACCATACCGAAGCATGGTGATTTTAATTACACTCCACCTAATTAGTGCAGGCAGGAGAATCCGGGCATACGCCCATGGTCTTTGTAATACTCAGCCTGATTTCTCACGGAGTGAGCTGTGTGTTTGGAGTCACGAATAATCGTGTTCCACAACTTCCAGCCATAGCGGACCCGGTGGATAGAATCGTAGAGCCACATTTTGGGACCTTCACCCCCAAACTCATGTACTGCTACCTTGCGCAGCATTACCAGGGTGAGGTCTTGCATGAAGCCTGGCGACTTCGGGCGAATGCCCTTGTGCCATACGTAATACATTGCCACCTCCGTGGCGCTCATGATCCGGAAAATCTCTTCTCCGAATTCCAAATTGAGGACATGCACCTCGCTTTGATTGGTAGATGATACCCACATGGCGCCTGGTGCCATGTAGGCGCTCGTTACGTACATGTGCGTTTTTGTCACCCCTTCAATTGGCACAGTTGGTGTTGGTGCCCCCCAATCTTTGATGTACGCAACAATGGCATTGCGCACAGTGTCCACCGCTTTGTAATACAGATCGTCGTCCTTAACGACCTTACAAGTACTTTTACCCATGATATTAACCCTTATATTTGATTATCGATACGATACTTGGAGGGGGCCGGATGTCCCCTCCACTTTAGCTAGAGTGGTCTTCACGTGAGTCGTGAATCCATCCTTCCAACGGGACTGAGTAATAAGCCAAGTCCCGTTTTGATTCTCAGCTTGCAACTTTTCGATTGCAAGTTGAATAAGTTTACTCGACATAAGACACCTCGAATTTCTTTTGCAGATAGGTGTGGAAATCTTGCCGGAAGGCGGCTAACTCGGCGTTAACCCAAAGAACCTTTTCGTCTGCCTCGAGTTCATTCCAGGTCTTATTCTGCATGAAGTGGGCGATTTCTACACCCAACATCTTGATTACCTTAGAACGACGAATCTCCGCCGAAGACTCTAAGTCAAAGTCATTAGCAATAATAAAATCGGCTGGCATGGGGCGGCGGAGATTAAATTCCGACTGTACCCAGCTCTTGTGCGCTTGAACATATTGCATGTACTGTACGGTCAGTGCGTACAGATCAATGAATGCCTTGTTCTCAGAGGAATCAATCGCAGTGGCTTGTTGTGACATAATAAACCTTTATAAAAAAATATGAGCGATAGTACTCATGGGGGTTATATCTTAATGAAATTAAATAGAAATGGAAAAGAAAAAAAGAAATATTATCTACCACTCACTACCTTTTGGGTAGTGAGTGGTAGCATGCTTTACAGTTTATTAATCAAAATATCAGACAACTTGTATTCTTCATTATCCGGAATGATTGCATACAGCAGATCACTAAATTGTACTCGGTTAGCTGAGTAATATTCAATATCTGAATAGTTAAAATAATCTTGTCCTTTAGTTGCGCCTCGAATGACAAAAATATAAGGTACCTCTAGAAGATCCTCTTGTTTTTCAATAAAGGCGGCAGTTTGTTTAGATAATGATTTGATAATGTTTTTTAGCAAAGAACCCCACACATCTTTGTCGCAAATAAACTCAGTAGCTTTTTTAAGCATATCACGAGGTGCGGTACGTGGAATAAATGTATCTGAATCATCCCACGCTCGCCGTGATCCTTTAATAAGAAGTTCTTCATAAGAGAATGGCTTAAATTTATTGTTATTTTCACAATACCCAAGCGTCGATTTAACATCTGATGACGCTGAGTCAATCCGATTATTAAGTGCACTAAGAAATTCTTTATCGAATACCATCTCGAGACCAACGCCTTTATCAATTTTCTTTTTATAATCGCTGCGCGCATTAAAAAATACAATAATCATTTGCCGATAGATGATATCACTGATATTCTTCATAATCAAATCAAACAAATCATCTGTGACGCGATATTCCTGAAACTCAGTACCAGCATATGACCTAAAAAGATGATAGATGAGATGATTCATATTGCTGGTGTAAATAGCTTCTTCACGTAGATTGTTAAGCGTAGAATAAAGACTATAACGTTTAAATTGTGGGCCTGTGTTAGGAGTAGCTTGATAACCAATAGGAATCTCTTTGTAGTTAAATGGGGCATTGAATCTACGAT
>JACCDZ010291833.1_pt1 | contig 15184 bp, 13 predicted proteins | sample 7449551 | NCBI WGS metagenome assembly JACCDZ01 (sample SAMN15323452, study PRJNA562643) | freshwater metagenome | isolation source: river surface water | place: USA:Blue River Watershed | collected 2017-08-18 | reverse complement strand
AGGGCAAGCAGGGCATCGGTGTCTACTGGCTGGAAATTGCGGAATCTGATGCTCATGGACCACTCCTTCGTGGGTATGGCTATAACAACTAGTGTGCCAGTGATTCCATTCCTGCTGCCCAGGTGAGGTAGCCGCCGTCAAGGTTGCGCACCTTGGCGCCATTGGCCTTGAGGATCTGCGTGGCTATGTGGCCGCGCTGGCCAACCTGGCAGTAAACCACCACGTCTTCTACTTGGATTTCGCTTAGCCGATCGCGAAGTTCTTCAACTGGAATGTTGACCGTTCCCGGGATGTTTGCGAAGCCATGTTCGCCAGCCGAACGCACATCAACAACCTGAGCGCCATTGGCGCGGGCGGCCTCTAACTGGTGCCACTGCACGGTTGGGGTGGTGCCGTTGAAAACGTTGTTGCCAACGTAGCCGGCGATGTTTATGGCGTCTTTAGCTGAACCAAATTGTGGTGCGTAGGCCAGCTCAAGATCCATTAGGTCGTCGATGGTTAACCCGCCATGCATTGCTGTGGCAATTACATCAATACGTTTATCAACACCATCCTCACCGTTTGCCTGGGCACCCAGAATCTTGCCGGTTAGCGGATCAAAAAGTACCTTCATGGATAGGCGCTTTGAACCCGGGTAGTAACCCGCGTGATTGTTTGGGTGGATGTGAATTATTTCGTGAGCGATGCCGGCTTTCTTTGCGGCTCTTTCACTTAGGCCAGTGATTCCAACCGCGTGACCGAATGCTCCAAGAATTACAGTGCCCGTTGCGTTGTGAGCGCGAACTTCACGACCGGCGATTACGTCTGCGATTAGGCGGCCGTGACGATTAGCCAGGTTTGCCAGCGGAACAAGAGTTTGCTCGCCGGTTAGTTGACCGTGCTTTTCAACAGCGTCACCGGCTGCAAAAATGTTGGGGTCGCTGGTGCGCTGTTGGTCATCAACCCAGAGCCCACCGGTGCTTCCTATTTTTAGCCCGGCAGCTTTGGCAAGCGAGTTGTCAGGATCAACACCCGCCGCGGTGAAGACTAACCCGGCATCAATCTTGCGACCATCTTTTAGAACAACCTGGTCTTTGGTGATGTGATCTGCTTCTGCGTTCAAAATAATTTTTACGCCGTGCTTTTCAAGTTTTGCCTGCAGTTGCTGAACCATCTCTGGATCAAACTGACCAAGAATGCTGTTGCTGCGTTGAATGATGGTCACTGGGATATCTATGTGGCGAATGTTTTCAGCAAGTTCAATGCCGATGAATCCGGCACCAAGAATCGCCACAGTTTTGTTCTCAGCGTCTTGTAGCGCTTGCTTAACTGAATCAGCGTCAGTTACGTTTCGCAAGCAAAGGGCGCGTTCGATGCCAGGCACATCAAGTTTGCGCGGGCGAGCGCCGGTTGCAATCACTAACTTGTCGTATGTGTCATTGGTGATTTTGCCGGTTGCTAGGTTCTTTACCTCAACGGTCTTTGCTTCGCGATTGATTGCGGTGACCATGTGCTGAACCTTGGCCTTGATGCGGAATCTGTTCCACAGAGCATCAGGCGTTTGCAGTAGAAGATTGTCGCGGCGTGAAATGACATCGCTCACAAAGTAGGGAAGGCCGCAGTTGGCGTAGCTGACGTGTTCGCTCATTTCGTAGACGGTAATTTCAGCTTGCTCGTCTAGGCGACGAAGGCGGGCAGCAGCTGACATTCCAGAGGCAACGCCTCCAATAATTACAACCTTCATGCTTAGGCCAGAGACATGAAGGCTTTTTCAAGCGCCTCACGGTTCTTGACTCCCTTGGCATCTGAGCCACAGTGCTGCATGCCAGTAGAGATGATGGTGAAGCCGGCGCGGGTTAGCGCTGTGTTGGCAGCCGCCAGTTGGGTCAGCAGCTCTGTGCAGTCGCGACCCTCGTCAAGCATCCTTACGATTCCAGCGATTTGACCCTGAACTCGGACCAAACGATTTCTTGCGGCTTTTAACTCTTCTGGTTGAATTTTCATAATTTTAAGTATACCCTAGGGGGTATACGAAAGGAAGACGAAAATGTCTAAACTCTTCAAGTTTCTAGCAGCATCACTAATTGCGGTTTTTGCTGTTGGTTCACTTAGCGCATGTTCAACATCGGCACCGGTTGACATGAGCACCGTTGCGGAAGTTATTGACGTTCGCACCCCAGAGGAAACCGCGGCTGGTTACCTAGAGGGCGCTCTGCTGTTTGACATCAATGGCGGAAATTTTGTCGAGCAAATCAGCACTCTTGATAAGTCAGCCAACTATTTCATTTACTGCCGTTCGGGTAATCGCGCCGGTGGCGCTATCGACCAGATGAAGGCCGCCGGTTTCACGGGTGTGCTCACAAATGGTGGTTCATTGGCTGAAGCGGCTAGTGCCACCGGTCTAGCGATAGTTAAGTAGGGGCGGCAAGCATGTGCTCAAAAGTCACCTGCCGCAAGTGTGGTAAAGCAACCTGGTCCGGCTGCGGCCAGCACGTAAACGAAGTGATGCGCGGCATTCCAAAATCACAACAGTGTGCCGGCCACGCTAATGATCCAAAAGAACCTGGATTTTTCGCACGTCTATTTGGCAAGAAGTAAGAAAGGAAAACAACCATGTGTTCACCAGCTTTATGCGAGAACTGCAACAAAGTAACTTGGACAGGTTGTGGCGGTCACATTGAGGAGGCGCTAGACGGCGTTCCTCAAGATCAGCTTTGCACCTGCAATAACTAAACAGCTTTCTCAACTTAGGGGCCTCGAGTTATCGGGGCCTCTTTTGTTTGGAAAATATTTCTCCAATTTGAAACTGGAAACGCTTACATACTTTTGCGTTTGTTAGCCTGTAAAAGTACCCACAAAATGCAGTCTTTCAACGGCGAAAGAAGGAAAATTGGGAAATCACCCACTTAAGAGCACCCTCCCGCAAGAAATCGGCCTGGAGAAGTGGGTGAATCAAGTAGCAGAGCTAACCCAGCCAGACCAAATTGTCTGGTGTGACGGCTCAGCTGCTGAGTATCAAGCTCTTTCACAAAAACTCGTTGATCGCGGTACCTTTATCCCGCTGAATCCAGCCAAGCGCCCGGAATCATTTTTGGCACGCACTGATCCGGCGGATGTTGCCCGGGTTGAAGAGCGCACCTTTATCTGTTCCGCTCAACAGATTGATGCCGGCCCTACCAATAACTGGATGGCGCCGGATGAGATGAAAGACCTGTTGCTGCCTTTGTTTGCGGGCGCGATGCGTGGTCGAACGATGTACGTAATTCCTTTCTCGATGGGCCCAGTGAATTCGCCGCTGGCCCGTTTTGGTGTTCAGATCACCGATAGCGAGTACGTGGTTGTAAACATGCACCTGATGACCCGGGTTGATGTTGCAGTCTTTGAGCAGATTAGATCTGGCGCTAACTGGGTTGCCACCATGCACTCTGTTGGTGCACCTAACGACAACAGTGTTTGGCCAAGTAACCCGGAAAAATACATTTCACACTTCCCTGACACTCTAGAAGTTTGGTCATTTGGATCCGGCTACGGTGGCAACGCCTTGCTGGGTAAGAAGTGCATGTCTTTGCGAATTGGTTCTGTGCTTGCTCGCCGCGAAGGTTGGTTGGCCGAGCACATGTTGATCATGCGCATGATTAGCCCAGAGGGTAAAAAGTTTCACTTCAGTGCGGCTTTTCCATCGGCTTGTGGAAAAACCAACTTGGCAATGTTGCAGCCAAGTATTCCCGGTTGGAAAGTTGAAACCCTTGGTGATGATATTGCTTGGATTGCCCAGGCGCCATCGGGAAAACTTCGCGCAATTAATCCTGAGAACGGGTTCTTTGGTGTTGCCCCTGGAACTAGCGTGAAGACAAACCCGGTTGCTATGGAGCTGGTGGCTAAGCAAACCATTTTCACTAACGTGGCTCTCACTGCTGACGGCGATGTTTGGTGGGAGGGAATGTCTAAAGAGGTGCCAGATGGTTTGACCAATTGGCGCGGTGAGCCACACGATAAAAATTCAGGCAAGCCTGCCGCTCACCCGAATGGCCGTTTCACGTCTCCTGCGCGAAACTGCCCAACCATTTCAAGTGATTGGGATGACCCGGAGGGTGTTGAGCTAGACGCAATTATTTTTGGTGGTCGTCGTGCAAAAGATGTGCCTTTGGTTACTGAGGCATCTTCTTGGCAGCACGGTGTTTTTCTTGGTGCAACTATGGCCAGTGAGCAAACCGCTGCTGCCGAGGGTCCGGTTGGTGAAGTGCGTCGCGACCCGTTTGCGATGCTGCCTTTCACCGGCTACAACATGGCCGATTACTGGAGGCACTGGCTGAGCTTTGCCGATCGTGAGGGCGTGCAGCTGCCAAAGATCTTCCGAGTTAACTGGTTCTTGAAAAACGACGAGGGCCAATTTGTTTGGCCTGGTTTCAGCGAGAACGCTCGTGTGCTGCGCTGGATAGCCGAACGCTTAGACGGCAAAGTTGAGGCCAACGAAACGGCCATCGGTAATTTGCCGAACCTAGCCGATCTTGGAGTTGACGAGTTATGCCTAGACGATGCCAGCAAGCAACAACTGTTGGCCTGGAACAAAGATGCCGTGGTCAAGGATCTGGAATCTATTCAGCGCTACCTTGGTGCCTTTGGTGAACGCACCCCAGCCGAGCTAAAGATTGAAGCGGAATCACGTTTGGCGTCGCTTAGCCCAATGTGGGAGCAATCACTAACCGCGGCCGAGGCAATGGTGCCACTGATTGGCCGCCTGTACCGCAGCAATGGAGTGTTGTTGTCTGTGCACGGTCGCACGCTGATTAATCGCACCCCCATTCAGTTGATCAAGGCCATGAAGTACGCCCGCCACATTGATGGCGAGCCGCTGGATATTCACCATGCGCTGTCATTGATCAAGCTGCTTGACCGAATGGGGTTGGGACCTGCATCAATTGACGTTGCCAGGATGCTGGCTAAGCAAAAGAGTTCAGGCCAGCAGTTGAACGAATTCGTTCGTGAAGAGTTGCGTGAGTTAGCCCAGATGGTTTCAATCATCACCGAGTCTGAGCGCGATGTTGTGCTCTACGGTTTTGGACGCATTGGCCGCCTGGTTGCAAGAATTTTGATTGCGCAAGACGGTGACCGCCGCGGTTTGAAGTTGCGTGCGATTGTTGTTCGCAAGGGTGCCGAAGATGACTTGACCAAGCGTGCAGGATTGCTTCGTCGTGATTCAGTGCACGGCATGTTTGAAGGAACCATCTCTATAAACGAGGAGCGCAATTCAATTATTGCCAATGGAAATGAAATACGAGTTATCTACTCGAATGATCCGGCAACAGTGGATTACGAAAGCTATGGCATCAACGATGCCCTGCTGATTGATAACACCGGTATCTGGCGTGACGAGGCCGGCCTGAGCCAGCACCTAAAGAGCAAGGGAATCTCAAAGGTTCTGCTTACCGCTCCGGGTCAAGGCAACTTGTCAAACGTGGTTTACGGTGTGAATCACAGTGAGATTACAGCCGATTCCAAAATCATCACGGCAGCTTCCTGCACCACAAACGCTATTGTTCCGGTGCTGAAAGTTTTGAACGATGCCTTTGGTGTAAACCATGGCCACGTTGAAACCGTGCACTCGTTCACCAACGATCAAAACCTGATTGACAACTACCACAAGGGTGATCGCCGAGGCCGCTCAGCGGTGTTGAACATGGTAATAACAGAAACCGGTGCGGCAAAGGCGGTTGCCAAAGCGCTTCCGGTTTTGGCCGGAAAGCTAACCGGTAATGCCATTCGCGTGCCAACCCCGGATGTGTCAATGGCCATTCTGAATCTGGACTTTGCACGTGATGTTTCGCGCGAGGAGCTAAACAAAGTCTTGATGAAGGCTGCGCAGAGTCCAGAAACCCGCAACCAGGTTGATTATGTTGAATCGCCAGAGGTTGTCTCTACGGACTTTGTTGGATCAAACCGTGCCGGAATCGTTGATGGTTTGGCAACGGTTGGTGAGGGAAATCACGGAGTTGTATACGTTTGGTACGACAACGAAAACGGTTACTCACACCAGGTTGCTCGCATCGCTGAGAAGATGATGCTGCAAGAGAGGCCGTCGTACCCCAGATAGTTTCTGGTTTCGCTTAGGAAACCTCAGAAGTAAGTCGCTCAACCAGTTCGGCATATTTGTCGGCTGTTTGGGCGACTATTTCTTTGGGTAGCTCAGGCGGAGTGCCTTGCTGATTCCAATTTTCGGCAAGCCAATTGCGAACGATTTGTTTGTCGAAAGAATCTTTTCTTTCACCACGATCCCAGGCCGCTTTGCTCCAGAACCTTGATGAGTCCGGGGTTAGCACTTCGTCACCCAAGGTAATCTCACCAGTTGCCGGGTCAATGCCAAACTCAAACTTGGTGTCGGCAAGAATCAGTCCGGCCTGTTCGGCAAGTTCAGATGCTCGGTTGAATACCTTGATGCTTAGGTTGCGAAGCGCGGTTGCGTTGTCTTCACCAATCAGTTCGATTACCCGCTCAAACGTAATGTTTTCGTCGTGCTCACCCATCGGTGCTTTGTAGGCGGGGGTGAAAATGGGTTCAGGAAGCTTCCCGCCAAAGTGCAAACCCTCAGGAAGTTTGATGCCACAGACTGTGCCGTTGGCTTCGTATTCTTTCCAGCCGCTGCCGCTAATGTAACCGCGCACAACGCACTCTATTGGAAACATCTCAAGTTTTTTTGCGATGGTGCCACGACCGGCAACTTCTGCTGGAACAGCAATTTCATTACTGGTGTGATTTGGAATATCTAGACGATCGAACCACCAGTTGGTCAGGGTGGTCAGGTGCTTGCCCTTGTTTGGGATTGCCGGTTCAAGTACGTGGTCAAAAGCGCTCACGCGATCTGAGGCAACGACCAAGATTAGGTGGTTAAGTTTTGGATCTTCTGATTCGTATAGGTCGCGAACTTTGCCGCTGTAAGCGTGTTTCCAGTTTGGAATCTGTAACGCGCTCAATTACTCGGCAACCTTTGGTTCAGAAACTTTCGCCGCGATGTCTTTGCGATAGTGCGAACCCTGCAACTGAATCTTTTCAATTCCTGCGTATGCCTGGGCACGAGCGCCAGCAAAATCTTTTCCGGTTGCAACCACCGATAGCACTCGGCCGCCAGTGGCCATCAATATTTCTTCGCCATCCTTGTTTCCTGCAAACTGCGTAGCTGCATGACAGATTTCGATTCCGGTAGCTTCCGCTTCACCAAGTCCATAGAGCGGGCGGTTAGGTGCTGAGGTATCGGGGTAGCCCTCTGATGCCAGCACAACTGTTATTGCAACGTCTTTGCTGAACTCTGGGTCGCTCACACCTTCAAGGTGCCCGGTGGCTGCCTTGTAAAGCAAGTTGCTGAGCGATGAGTTCAAGCGGCGAAGCACAACCTGGGTTTCCGGGTCACCGAATCGGGCATTGAATTCAATCACGCGAATGCCGCGCTTGGTAATGATGAGCCCGCAGTAAAGCAGACCAACAAAGGGTGCGCCAAGACGAGCCATTTCTTGAATTGTTGGCAGCGCAACTTTTTCTTCTACCTCTTCAACAAATCCGGCTGGCAACCAAGGCAGCGGCGAGTAGGCGCCCATGCCTCCGGTGTTAGGACCTTCATCGTTGTCATAGGCGCGTTTGAAATCTTGTGCAGGTGTTAGTGGAACAACGGAAGTTCCATCAGATAAGAAGAACAATGAAACTTCTTGGCCATCAAGGAATTCCTCAACCAGGATTCCCATGGCAATAAATTTTTTGGCGTGATCAACGGCAGCGTCGCGATCTGATGTGACGATTACACCTTTACCAGCGGCTAGACCATCTGCCTTAATTACGTATGGCGCACCAAAGTCATCCATTGCGCTGATTACTTCTTCAAGGGTGGTGCATTCACGAGCCATACCGGTTGGCACACCTGCGGCTGCCATAACCTCTTTGGCAAAAGACTTTGAGCCTTCAAGTTGCGCGGCCTCTTGTGATGGGCCAAACACCGCTATTCCCTCAGAGCGCAGAGCGTCTGAGACACCGGCAATCAGCGGAGCCTCTGGGCCAATGATGGCAAGCCCAGTGCCGTGTTCAAGGGCAAACTTCACCACATCCAGCGGAAGGTTTGGGTTAAGGTTTGGCTCGCAGCGCACATCAAGAGCGATTCCCGCATTGCCCGGGGCCACGATGATGTCACTTGCCGGGGTGCCGGTGCGCACCAGAGCTTTTACAATTGCGTGCTCTCTGGCACCCTGACCCAAAACAAGTATCTTCACCCGCCCAGTTTACTGGCAGGTAATTCTCAGGTTCATTTCTTAGCATCGCCGGTATGAGCGCATCTAAATCCAAACTTGGTTTCGTAGGTTTAGCACTTGTTGGTTCACTGACCCTATCGGGGTGCAGTATTCCGCTTCCCGATATAGGTCTTGCAGACATTCAGTCCGGGGTAGAGGACATTCAAAATCTTGCCAGCGGGGCCACCGAATTTTCGGCCAATGATTTGATGTATGCCCAAATGATGATCCCTCATCACGAGCAGGCGGTGGCCATGGCTGAGCTAGCCACCACAAGAACCTCTAACCCTGAGGTTTTGGCAATCGCCAAGAAGATCAAGTCTGCCCAGGCCCCGGAAATTGCCGTGATGGCCGCTTGGCTAGGTGGTAAGGCGGCCGAGCTGCACTCCGGGCATGACATGCCTATGAATGGAATGATCTCAGGCGCTCAATTTGAGGAACTTAGGAACTCGGTTGATGACAAGTTCGACAGCCTTTTTGTGAAGTACATGATTGCCCACCACGAGGGAGCAATTGGAATGACTCAGGGAATTCTGGAGTCAGAGAACATCATCGTGAAGAAGTTTGGTGAAAAAGTAGTCAAGGACCAGACCGCAGAAATTGCCGAACTAAAGAAGATTCAGGGCTAGTCGAGCATTTGCCATGGCACACTGGGGTCATGGCCAGACGCAGAATCAAACAACCCGATGGTGCCGCGGCGATGGCTGCCGTAAGGGCATCGGGGTTGGATTCGGCCGATGAGGAAACCCTGGCCACTGCCTGCCGATACCTATTAGAAGTATTGGCCGAGCGTGCTCCCGGAAACAGCGTGGAAGTGCGCGTGCCTCCTTATGGGGCAACCCAGTGCATTGAGGGTCCGCGGCACACCCGCGGCACCCCGCCCAACACCGTTGAAATGAACCCCGATACTTGGTTCGCGCTGGCAATCGGTGAGCTGAGTTGGTCGCAGGCGCTCGCCGAAGCCAAGGTTCTGGCGTCTGGAACCCGGGCCGACCTGTCGGAAGTTTTGCCTCTTTTTTAGTGTTGGATTGTGACATGGCTCAAACACCAGAGAAAAAGACAATCATCAAGACCCAGCAGGTCAAGATTCGCCGCTCACCTAAGTATTTGCCGTTCCTGATTACCGGGGCGGTTATCGGTGTGATTGTTGCGGTTATTTTGGGACTTACTATTCCGGCTGAGTCTCGCACAGCGGAGCCGATTGTGACCTACCTGATTGGCTATTTGGGCGCGATTGGTGCCGCCCTGGGAATCGTGACCGCGGTGGTCGTGGACCGCATTGGGGTGGCCCGGGCCAAGACCCTTGAGGCCACTAAACTAGAGGGGTAAACACCGCTCCCACCACAACCCAAAGGATTCACCTTGCTTCGTGGCGATGGAAAACTGAATCTCGATATTGCAGTCAGCGATAGCGACAAAGCACCGCAAGATCAATGTGGCGTATTCGGCGTCTGGGCCCCGGGTGAAGAAGTTGCCAAGCTAACTTTCTTTGGTCTTTACTCTCTGCAGCACCGCGGGCAAGAATCCGCCGGTATCGCCACCTCTGATGGCAAAAAGATTTTGGTCTACAAAGATATGGGATTGGTCTCGCAGGTTTTTTCTGAGTCTGCGTTGGAATCACTAGTTGGTCACATTGCAGTTGGCCACAACCGATACTCGACAACCGGCGCATCGCACTGGCGAAATGCGCAACCAACTCTTGGTCGCACCTCGGCCGGAACAATTGCGTTGGCACACAACGGAAACCTAACCAACACCGCAGATCTGCTGGACATGTTGAAGGAACGCTATCCGGATCAGGGAACCAACGAGATCACCGGCGGTAACACAACTGACACCGCGGTGCTAACCGCACTGATGGCCGGCGATCTTGATCACACACTTGAAGCAACCGCTCTTGAACTTCTTCCGAAGGTCAAGGGCGCTTTTTGTTTGGTGTTCATGGATGAGCACACACTATATGCAGCGCGTGACCCGCAGGGTGTTCGACCATTGGTGCTTGGCCGTCTTGAGCGCGGTTGGGTGGTTGCATCTGAAACCGCGGCGCTAGATATTGTTGGTGCAAGTTTTGTGCGCGAGGTTGAACCTGGCGAGCTAATTGCAATTGACGAAAACGGTTTGCGATCTACTCGTTTTGCTGAAGTCAAGCGCGCCGGTTGTGTTTTTGAATACGTTTACTTGGCACGACCTGACACCTCAATAAACGGTAAGAACGTTTACGACGCTCGCGTTGAGATGGGTCGCACACTTGCTCGCGAATACCCGGTTGAGGCTGACCTGGTTATTCCAACTCCTGAGTCTGGAACCCCGGCAGCAATTGGTTACTCGCAGGAATCTGGAATTCCTTTTGGTCACGGGCTAGTCAAGAACGCCTACGTTGGCCGAACCTTTATTCAGCCATCACAAACCATTCGCCAGCGCGGTATTCGCTTAAAGTTGAATCCGCTGAAAGAAGTTATTCAGGGCAAGCGCATCATCGTGATTGACGACTCAATCGTGCGCGGCAACACTCAGCGCGCACTGGTGCAAATGTTGCGCGAGGCCGGAGCCGCCGAGATTCACGTGCGCATTTCTTCGCCGCCAATCACCTGGCCTTGCTTCTACGGAATTGACTTTGCCACTCGCGCCGAATTGATTGCAACCGGTATTGGTGTCGATGACGTGCGTCAGTCCATCGGTGCTGATTCTCTTGGTTACTTGACCAAAGACGGCATGGTTGCGGCAACCGGTCAGCAAGAGCGCGAACTTTGCACCGCGTGTTTCACCGGCAAGTACCCAATTGAGTTGCCGATGGCGGATCGTCTTGGCAAGAACTTGCTTGAAAAAGGCGTGGCCAGTATTCCAGGAGAGAGCGTTCACCTACATGACTAATGCCTATGCAGCATCTGGCGTAGACACAGAAGCCGGCGACCTAGCCGTAGAACTTATGAAGCGCGCTGTTGGCGCAACTCACAACGACCTAGTGATGGGTGGCCTTGGTGGCTTCGCCGGCATGATGGACGTTTCGTTTTTGAAAAAGTATGACCGCCCGCTGTTGGCAACCAGCACCGATGGTGTTGGCACCAAGGTGGCGATCGCGCAGGCAATCGACAAGCACGACACCATTGGCCAAGACCTTGTTGGCATGGTGGTTGATGACATCGTTGTGGTTGGCGCCAAGAGTTTGTTCATGACCGATTACATTGCCTGCGGAAAAGTTGTGCCAGAGCGCATTGCAGATATCGTTCGCGGAATTGCCGAAGCATGTAGCGCGGTTGGTGTTGCACTGGTTGGTGGCGAGACCGCCGAGCACCCGGGACTACTTGGTGTTGACGACTACGACGTTGCCGGAGCCGCCGTTGGTGTGGTTGACGCAGCTAAGTTGCTTGGACCACAGAACGTTCGCGTTGGTGACGTTGTGCTTGGCATGGAGTCTTCCGGTTTGCACTCAAATGGTTACTCGCTGGTTCGCAAGATCGTGAGCGACAGCGGACTGGATTACAAGAAGAATGTTTTGGAATTTGGCGACCGCTCGCTTGGCGAGGTTTTGCTTGAGCCAACCAAGCTTTACACCGGTGTTTTGAATTCACTTTTGGAATCAGATCTTGGCAGCTCAGTGCACGCAATGAGCCACATCACCGGTGGCGGTATTGCGGCAAACATTGCACGCGTATTGCCGCAGGGTGTTGCGGTTGATATTCACCGATCCACCTGGACCCCGCACGAGGTTTTCCAAGTGTTAGCCGGCTGGGGCAAGTTCTCACTAGAGAGCGTTGAGTCAACTTGGAACCTTGGCCTAGGCCAGGCAGTTGTGGTTGATGCGGCCAAGGCCGATGAAGTTGCCGCCGCACTTACCAAGCTTGGTGTGCACACCTGGACTCTTGGAGAAATTGAAGCAGCCCCGGCAGACTTGTCTAGTTACGTGCAGGGTGCCAAGGGTGTTGACGGCGGAGCCGTTCGCCTAGTCGGAGAATACAAGTAACTAGTACAGGCTTCTTACGCTGGTTAATCGGTGTAGAAGTTAACCTGGCCGCGCACCCAAACGGTTACCTTCATGCCCAGCTCTGGTGCAAACGGTCCATTGGCTCTGGCCTGAATCACAAGCGTAGGCAACTTAACCTCAACCAGCGCATCGTGACCAAAGTACTGGCGGCCAATCACCTCGCCATCACCATTTGGGTTTGGCTGCAGGTAGAAATTCTCTGGCCTGATTGCAACTCGGCCGGTAGCGCCATTGACCACTTTGTTAAGTGGGGTTAGCAGACCAAGGTCCGTCACGATTTTTTCGTTCTCAATCACACCGTTGATAATCACCGAATCACCCAAGAAGGTGGCCATTTCAATATCTGTTGGTGACTGATAGATCTCGCTTGGGTTTCCAATCTGGGCAAACTCACCATCGCGCAAAATCGCTACGCGGCTTGCCATTGAAAGCGCCTCTTCTTGATCGTGGGTCACCATGATGGCGGTGATGCCAGCCTTGGCAATAACTTTGCGCACGTCTTCGCGAAGGCGCACGCGGAGTTCGGCATCAAGTGAGGAAAAAGGCTCGTCAAGCAGAATCAAATCTGGTTTGGGTGCTAGCGCACGGGCAAGAGCCACGCGGTGGCGCTGACCGCCCGATAGTTCGTGTGGCATCCGCTCTTCAAATCCCACCAGGTCAACCAGTCGCAAGAGTTCTGTTACTCGCGCTGATCGCTCGGTGGCGCTGAGCGTGGTCAAACCAAATTCAATATTTTTAGATACCGATAGGTGAGGGAATAGAGCTGCATCCTGCGGCACAAAACCAACCCGTCGTTCCTCGGCAAGCACGTTGATGCCCTTGCCAAAGACCACGCGGTTATTGATGTGAATTTCGCCAGAGTCGGGTGAGTCAAAGCCAGAGATTAATCTGAGCAGCGTGGTCTTACCCGAACCGCTGCTGCCGAGAACCGCCAGAAATTCTTTTTCGTGCACATCTAGGTTCAGATTAGAAAGTACAGGCTGACCGGCGAAGGTCTTATTAACCGATTGAAGCGAAAGCACAACAGGCACTATTCACGCTCCATTCTTTGGTTAATTTCAAAGCGCACGCTCTGGCGAACTTGTCTATTCAATAGCCACGCAGGAATTCCGGCTACAACTACCAAAAGTAATGCATAAGGGGCAGCGGCGGCATAGGCCGATACAGAGGTCTCGTTCCAGGGTCGGGTGGCCAGTGTTTCAACACCGGTCTCTCTAAGCAGCAACGTTGCCGGTAGTTCCTTCAAGACTGCAAGCGATACCAGGGCGGCTCCGGCCAAGATCCCTGGGCCAGCTATTGGAATCAGCACTCTTCTTATTGTGTCTAGACGAGAGGCGCCAAGGCTTGCTGCAACTTCATCTAGCGAGCGTGGCACCTGACTGATTGGAGTTTGCATGGCCGCGATGGCGTTGGGTAAGAACAGAATCAGATAGGCAATCAAAACCAAAACACTGGTCTGGTAAATCTGCGGAAGTAGGCGATTGCTTAGGAACACTAGTGACAGCGCAACCACGATTCCCGGCACCGCGTGAGTCACCCAAATGGTGCGATCAAAAATCAAGGAGAGCCTTGACCGGAATCTCACGGTGAGCAAAGAAATTGCCACACCAAAAATAATTGCAATCACACCACCGGCAAAGGCATAGCTCAGTGAATTTGCCAGCGCTCGTGAAATTTCGGCGATGTCAACTTGTGATAGACCGATTTGAGTTGCTCTAAAAAGACTGAAGGCTGGAAGCAGCAGGCTAACTCCAGTCCAAAGGGCAACGAATGCAAAAGCCAACGGCTGAAGTTTGCCAAGTTGAATTAGTGAGGTTCGGCGAGTACGGCCATCGGTTGGTAAATTTTTGCCGCGCAGGGTTGGTTCCACAATCAACAACGCAATCGTTAGAACTACAAGAATGACTGCCAGGCTGGCGGCACCCGAGCGATCAAAGCTGGAACGATAGGCGCTGTAAATGGCACGAGTAAAGGTGTCATAGCTCAGAATGGAAACCGCACCAAAATCGCTAAGTGCATAGAGGGCAGAAAGCATTGCGCCAGAAACCGCCGCGGGTCTAACCGCAGGCCAGGTTACCCGGCGAAAGACGTTCCACTTTCCGGCACCAAGTGAGCGAGCAACTTCTTCTGTTGCGGCGTCTGTGCGCACCAGAGTTGCCGAAACCGCCAGGTAAACATATGGCGCGGTGCCGATGGTGAGCACCAACCAAGAAGCGGCGAATCCCTTGAAGCCAGGGAAAAGGGCTGTGAAGGTATACGCAGTCACATAACTTGGCATGGCCAGCGGCAGCGCGGCCAGAATTGCAAAAAGCGAGCGGCCCCTGATGGTGGTGCGCACACTTAGCCAGGCCTGCAGGCTGCCGATAATTACCGCCGAAACGGAAACGCAAACGGCTAACAGCAATGAGTTGCCAAGTAGTTCAAAACTTCTTGGTCGCAAAACGTTCGCAAGGAACTTGTCAAAACCAAAATCAGACAGCCGCACCAATAGATAGGTAACCGGAGCCAGTGAAATCAAAACGGCAACAACCGCCAGCACCACTAAGAGTGCCGGTGGTCGTTGCCGAAGTGAATTTTTCAGAATTAACTTTCTAGTCGGTCAGTCCGGCGTCGCGAATTAATTCAAGTGTCTTGGCTAGCGGAGCCAATGCACTCAGGTCAATCTTTGCGGCCGGAAGATCTTTCAGCGCTGGCAGATTGCCCTGAGCCGGTATTCCAGTAAGTGAATACTCGGCGGTCTTTTCAACGAAGTAGGTTTGAGCGGTTTCGCTGAGTAGCCATTTTGCAAAAGTCTGTGCCTCTGGCTTATCGCTCAAAACACCAATGCCAGCCACGTTGATTAGGTTTCCGGCGTCGCCCGCTTGGAACCAAGCCATCTTTGAGGTCATCTTGTCTTCGCCAACTTCGGCAGCGCGCTCGTACCAGTAGTAGTGATTGATTAAGCCCGCTTGAATTT
>JACCDZ011571369.1_pt1 | contig 15185 bp, 7 predicted proteins | sample 7449551 | NCBI WGS metagenome assembly JACCDZ01 (sample SAMN15323452, study PRJNA562643) | freshwater metagenome | isolation source: river surface water | place: USA:Blue River Watershed | collected 2017-08-18 | reverse complement strand
GGGGCTTCTCGAAGTAGACCCGCATCACGATCTCGAGCGTGTCGGCGTACTTGTCACGCAGGGGCTTGAGGCGGCGGGCGTAGTCGAGCGCGGCAGCCGGGTGATGGATCGAACAGGGGCCGATGATGACCAGCAGGCGGTCGTCCTTGCCGCTCATGATGTCGTGGATGCGGCGGCGGGTGTCGTTGATCAGCTTCTCGACCGGCGTGCCGGAGATGGGGAAGAAGCGAATGAGGTGTTCGGGCGGAGGGAGCACGGTGATGTCCTTGATGCGCTGGTCGTCGGTCTGGCCGGTCTTGTCGACGGGGCGCGGATACCAGGACGTATCGGTCGTGTGCTTGGCGGACATCGGGGAGCTCCTGTTCAAGTTGGAAATCGATGGAAAGTCAGGGCGAAAAAAAACCGCCGGTGGAGACCGGCGGTTTTTCGTGATTCCTGGGTGCTTTTCTTCTGGGTGCGCTCAGGTCTCTCGGCCGCCGGTGGGGCTGGAGAAATACCAAAAGTAGCCAAAAAAGAAAGCGTTTGCGCGAGGCATGGGTCGCAATCTAGCACAGAAAACGGGCGCGGCCGCCAAGAAACGTGTCACATGCGCAACGATGGGCCGAAGCGGGGAGCCGGACCTCAGGCGGTTCCACCGACCGTGAGGCCGTCGATCCGCAGGGTCGGCTGGCCCACGCCCACCGGGACGCTCTGGCCTTCCTTGCCGCAGGTGCCCACGCCCGAGTCCAGGCTCATGTCGTTGCCGATCATGGACACGCGGGTGAGCGCGTCGGGGCCGTTGCCGACCAGGGTGGCGCCCTTGACGGGGTAGAGGATCTTGCCGTTCTCGACCCAGTAGGCTTCGCTCGCGGAGAAGACGAACTTGCCCGAGGTGATGTCGACCTGGCCGCCGCCGAAGTTGGTGGCGTACAGCCCCTTCTTGATGCTGGCCACGATCTCCTCGGGCGACTTGTCGCCGCCGAGCATGTAGGTGTTGGTCATGCGCGGCATCGGGATGTGGGCATAGCTCTCGCGCCGGCCGTTGCCGGTGGGCCGGACGCCCATGAGGCGGGCGTTCATCGAGTCCTGGATGTAGCCGCGCAGGATGCCGTCCTCGATGAGGACGTTGCGCTGGCTGGCGTGGCCCTCGTCGTCGACGTTGAGCGAGCCGCGGCGGTCGGCGATGGTGCCGTCGTCGAGCACGGTGACGCCCTTGGCCGCCACCCGCTGCCCGATGCGGCCGGAGAAGGCACTCGACCCCTTGCGGTTGAAGTCGCCCTCGAGGCCGTGGCCGATGGCCTCGTGCAGCAGGATGCCGGGCCAGCCGGGGCCGAGGACCACGGTCATCTCGCCGGCCGGGGCCGGGCGGGACTCGAGGTTGGTCAGCGCCGCCGAGACTGCCTCTTCCACGTAGGTGGCGATCTGGGCGTCGTCGAAGTAGGCGAGGCCGAAGCGGCCGCCGCCGCCGGCAAAGCCGGACTCGCGCCGGCCAGCCTGTTCGGCGATCACGCTCACCGACAGTCGCACCAGGGGGCGCACGTCGGCGGCCAGGGTGCCGTCGGCGCGGGCGACCATGACCACGTCCCACTCGGCGGCCAGGCCGGCCATGACCTGCACGATGCGCGGGTCACGGGCGCGGGCGAGCTTCTCGACCTTCTCGAGGAGCTTGACCTTGGCGGTGCTGTCCAGGGTGGCGATCGGGTCCAGGCCCGGGTAGAGGGCACGGCTGCCGGCGACCTTGCGCGCCGGGGTCTTGACCTTGGCATTGCCCCCGGCGGAGCCGATCGCCCGCACGGTGCGGGCAGCGTCGAGCAGCGAGGCCTCGGAGATGTCGTCGGAGTAGGCGAAGGCGGTCTTCTCGCCGCTTACCGCGCGCACGCCCACGCCCTGGTCGATGCTGAAGCTGCCGGTCTTGACGATGCCCTCTTCCAGGCTCCAGCCCTCGTTGCGGGTGTACTGGAAGTAGAGGTCGGCGTCGTCAACCCGGTGGGCCTGGATCTCGGCCAGGGCGCGCGCCAGGTGGGACTCGGTGAGGCCAAAGGGCTCGAGGAGCAGGCGCCGGGCGGTGTCCAGACGCTCCAGGGTGGGTTCGCGGGAGATCATCGGACGATTATGTCTGCACCAGCCGCTTGCTGCGGGCGATGGACATGAGAATCCCCAGGCCCAGCCCCAGCGTCACCATGGCCGTGCCGCCGTAGCTGATGAAGGGCAGCGGCACCCCCACCACCGGCAGGATGCCGCTCACCATGCCCATGTTCACGAAGGCATAGGTGAAGAAGATCATGGTCACCGCCCCGGCCAGCAGGCGCGAGAACACGGTGGAGGCCTCGGAGGCGATGGCCAGCCCGCGCAGCACCAGGGCGGTGAAGCCGGCGATCAGCAGCAGGTTGCCCAGGAGGCCGAATTCCTCGGAGAAGGCAGCGAAGATGAAGTCGGTGGTCCGCTCGGGGATGAACTCCAGGTGGGTCTGGGTGCCCTGCATGAAGCCCTTGCCGAATATGCCACCCGAGCCGATGGCGATCATGCCCTGGAGGATGTGAAAGCCCTTGCCCAGCGGGTCCTTGCTCGGGTCGAGCAGGGTGCACACGCGCTGCTGCTGGTAGTCGTGCAGCAGGGGCCAGTCCACACCCGGAGCGCACAGCTGCGACTCGAACACCACCAGCAGGATGATGCCCACCAGGCCCAGGAGCACCGGCGGCACGATGAGGCGCCAGGACAGGCCGGCGAAGAAGATCACCGCCACGCCCGCGGCCGCCACCAGGATGGCGGTGCCCAGGTCGGGCTGCTTGACGATCAGGCCCACCGGAATCGCCAGCAGCACGCCCGCGACCACGAAGTCCAGCGGCCGCAGCTGACCCTCGCGCTTCTGGAACCACCAGGCCAGCATCAGCGGCATGGCGATCTTGAGGATCTCGCTGGGCTGGATCACCACCCCCACATTGACCCAGCGCCTGGCGCCCTTCTTGGTGATGCCGAACACCGCCACCGCGATCAGCAGGGCCACGCCCAGGGTGTAGAGCGGCACCGCCAGGGTCATGAGCCGCTGCGGCGGCACCTGCGCGACGACGAACATCACGAAGCCAGCGATCAGCATGTTGCGGCTGTGGTCCACGAAGCGGGTGCCGTGGTCGAAGCCGGAGGAGTACATGGTGAGCAGGCCCGCGCAGGCCAGCATGAAGACGGCGAAGGCCAGGGGACCGTCGAACCCCCGCACCAGGGGCGCGGCCCGTTGCAGGAGGCTGGGTTTTTCGATGACGGCGGCCATGGGCGCGGATTATCGCCGGTGGCATCATGGCCCCATGGGTTCCGCCACCTCCGCTCCACCCCCGGCACCGCCGGTGACCCACCTCCTGTACCTGCACGGGTTCCGCTCCTCGCCCCGTTCGGCCAAGGCGGTCGTGGTGGGCGAGCGGGTGCGAAGCCGCCACCCCGAGGTGACCTGGTGGTGCCCCCAGCTGCCGCCCTCCCCGACCGAAGCCCTGCGCCAGGTGCTGGCGGGCGTGGCGGGCTGGCCGCGCGAGCGCATGGCGGTGATCGGCTCCTCCCTGGGGGGGTTCTATGCGGGCTGCGTGGCCCGGGCCACCGGCTGCCGCTCGGTGCTGCTCAATCCGGCGGTGCACCCGGGGCGCGACCTGGCCCGCCACATCGGCGAGCAGACCGCCTGGCATGACCCGGGCGAGCGTTTCTTCTTCGAACCCCGGTACGTCGACGAACTCCTGGCGCAGGAAGCCGGTCTGGGCCCGGGCCCGCTTGGCGAGACCCTGGGCGGCCCTGCCCGCTGCCTGGCCCTCATTGCCCAGGGCGACGAGGTGCTGGACTGGCGGGAGATGGCCGCCCGCCTGGAAGGCGCCCGGCTGGAGGTGCTGGCCGGCGGCGATCATGCCCTGTCGGACTTCGAGGCGGCGCACCTGGACCGGGTGATGGGCTTCCTCGGCCTGGACTGACGCTCACCTCGCCCATACCCGCCCGGTTCCACGCCCGCCCCTGAAAACCGCCAGGCTGGCCCCCGCGCGGCCCAGCCTGCATGGGACAATCCCGCGATGTTCGTTTTGTATGAAGAAGCCGGCAAATTTCACGCCGGACGGGTGCTGTCCGAGGCCGAGGCGTCCGCGCAGGTCGAGCTCGACTCGGGCAAGCGGGTCAAGGTCAAGGCCGCCCACATCCTGCTGCGGTTCGAGAAACCGAGTCCCGCCGACCTGATCGCGCAGGGCCAGGCCCTGGCCGCCGAGATCGAGCTGCAGCTGGCCTGGGAGTTCGCCCCCGAGGAGGAATTCGGCTTCGCCGACCTTGCCCGGGACTACTTCAGCGCCAATGCCACCCTGGCGCAGCAGGTCGCCGCGCTGCTGCGCCTGTTCGAGGCGCCGCACTACTTCCGCCGCGCCGGCAAGGGGCGCTTCCGCAAGGCGCCGGCCGAGATCGTGCAGCAGGCCCTGCTGGCCATCGAGAAGAAGAAGCAGGTCCAGGCCCAGATCGAGGCCTGGGCGGGCGAGCTGGCCGCCGGCCAGTGCCCCGCCGCCATCCGCGAGCAGCTGTTTCGCATCCTGTTCAAGCCCGACAAGAACTCGCCCGAGTACAAGGCGGTGGTCGAAGCCGCGCGCAGCACCCAGCTCGCGCCCCTGGCCCTGCTGCGGCAGGCCGGCGCGATCGAGTCGGCCTACCAGTTCCACTGGAAGCGTTTCCTTTTCGACCATTTCCCCAAGGGCACGGGCTTCCCGGCCCTGGCCGCGCCCCCCATCACCGAGGAACTGCCGCTGGCGCCGGTGCCGGCCTGGTCGATCGACGACTCGGCCACCACCGAGATCGACGACGCGCTGTCGGTGCAGGGCCTGGGCTCGGGCACCGTCACCCTGGGCATCCACATCGCCGCGCCGGGCCTGGCGCTCACGCCGGCCTCGGCCATCGACCAGGTGGCGCGCCAGCGCCTGTCCACCGTCTACATGCCGGGGCACAAGATCACCATGCTCCCCGACGAGGTGGTGCAGGCCTACACCCTGATGGAGGGGCGCGACTGCCCCGCCGTCTCGCTCTATGTGCGCTTCGACGCGGACACGCTGGAGATCCAGGGCGCCGACACCCGGCTCGAGCGCGTCGCCATCGCGCACAACCTGCGCCACGACCAGCTCGACGCGAGCATCACCGAGTCCTGGCTCGACGACCCCACCAATCCCGAATACGAGGGCGAGCCGGTGCCCGAGCCGGCTGCCTCGCTGCGGCCCGAGCTGGCCTTCCTGTGGCGCCTGGCGCGCCACCTCAAGGCCCAGCGCGAGGTGGTGCGCGGCAAGCCCGAGACCTTCAACCGGCCCGACTACAACTTCCGCCTCGTCGGCGAGCGGGGTGACGAACCGACCGGGAATGAGCAGGTCGAGATCAGCGTGCGCCGTCGCGGCGCGCCGCTGGACCTGATCGTGGCCGAGGCGATGATCCTCGCCAACAGCCACTGGGGCCAGTGGCTGGCCGACCTCGGCGTGCCCGCCATCTACCGCAGCCAGGCCAGCCTCGCCCCCGGGGTGAAGGTGCGCATGGGGACCAAGGCCGCGCCGCACGCGGGCATCGGGGTCAAGTGCTACGCCTGGAGCACCTCGCCCCTGCGCCGCTACACCGACCTGGTGAACCAGTGGCAGATCATCGCCGCCGCGCGGCATGGCCGCACGGCCGCACTGGCGGCGCCCTTCAAGCCCAAGGACGCGGAGCTGTTTTCCATCATCTCCGGCTTCGACGCCGCCTACTCCGCCTACAACGGCTACCAGGCCGGCATGGAGCGCTTCTGGACGCTGCGCCACCTGGCGCAGCAGGGCATCACCGAGCTGGAGGCCACCGTCTTCAAGGAGGGCCTGGTGCGCGCCGACACCCTGCCCCTGGTGCTGCCGGTGATGGGGGCCAACGGCCTGCCGCGCGGCGCGCGGGTGCGGGTCCGCCTGGGCCAGGTCGACGAGATCGCCCTGGACGTGGGCGGCACGGTGATCGAGCGGCTCGATGCGGAGGCGCTCCCTGCGGGGGCCGACGACGACGGCGCCGAGGACGACGAGGCCGTGGCCGGCCCGCTGGAAATCGCGGTCGACGTGGCGGATGCCGAGGCGCCGGAAGGCCCGGGCGCGTCCGCATCCAGCGCGGGCTGAGTCTGTCCACCCACCATGTCCCTGCGGGAGCGAGCCGCCACCGTCCTGCGCCAGCTGGCGCAGGCACGCCCTGCCCGCCTGAACCTCAGCACGCTGCAGATCGCCCTGCTCGTGTCGCTGGCGGTGCATGCGGCCCTGCTCACGCTGCGCATCGTCGACCCGCAGCGCTTCGACCGCATCTTCCAGGACACGCCGCTCGAGGTGGTGCTGGTCAATGCGCGCAGCAAGGAGCGGGTGGACAAGCCACAGGCCCTGGCCAACGCCTCCCTGGCTGGCGGTGGCGAGGCCGAGCGCGGTCGGGCCACCTCGCCGCTGCCGCCCTCGCCCACGCTGCAGCCAGGCGACGCCGCGGATGAAGCGCAAAAGCGCATCGCCGCGATGCAGGCCCAGCAGGTTGCCCTGCTCGCCCAGGTGCGCCAGGCCCTGGCCGCCCTGCCCCCGCCCGACCCCCAGGCCGACTCGGACGCCCCGCAGTCGCGTGAGCGCGAGCAGCGCCGACGCCAGCTCACACAGGCGCTGGCCGAGATCGAGCGGCGCATCAACGAGGAGAACGCGCGTCCGCGCAAGCGCTACGTGAGCCCGGCCACCCGCGAGGCGGTCTACGCCACCTACTACGACGCGCTGCGCCGGCGCATCGAGGACCGGGGCACGCAGAACTTCCCCACCCAGGACGGGCGCAAGCTCTATGGCGAATTGACACTCCTGATCACGGTGAACCACGACGGCCGGGTGCTGGGCGCGGAGGTGGTCGAGAGTTCGGGTAACCTCAGCCTCGACCGCCGGGCGCTGGTGATCGCCCGCTCGGCGGGGCCCTTCAACCGGTTCAACGAGGCCATGCGGCGCCAGGCCGACCAGATTGCGGTCGTCTCGCGCTTCCGCTTCACCCGGGACGAGACACTCGAGACAAAAATGCAGGGGCGCTAGGGCTAGGGCCTGCCGGCCTTTCCCCTGCGCCACCCGAACGATAAGACCGATCCTGCCGTAGTACCCCATGAAGCAGTTCCTGCGCTGGACACTCCTGCTGGCCCTGGCCCTGGTCGGCCTGCAACTCTTCTTCGTGCTGCGCATCGCCAGCATGGCGCTCATCGCCCCCGAGTCCACCGCCTTCCAGCGCTCCGAGGCCTGGCGCATCGCGCAGGAGGGCAAGAACGGCCTGCGCTGGAGCCAGCAGTGGGTCTCCTACGCCCGCATCTCCGACAACCTGAAGCGCGCGGTGATCGCCTCTGAGGACGACGGCTTTGCCAACCACGACGGCGTGGACTGGGACGCGATCGAGAAGGCCTGGCAGCGCAACGCCAAGGCCGAGGAACAGGCGGCCCGGCAAGCCGCCCGGCAAAAGGGCAAGGCCGCGGCGGCGCCGGCCAAGGCCCGGCCGCCCAAGGTGGTGGGCGGATCGACCATCACCCAGCAGCTGGCGAAAAACCTCTTTCTCTCGGGCGAGCGTACCTTCTTGCGCAAGTCCCAGGAGATCATGCTCACCTTCGCCCTGGAGCATCTCCTGTCCAAGGAGCGCATCCTCGAGATCTACCTCAATAGCGTGGAATGGGGCGAGGGCGTCTTCGGCGCCGAGGCCGCCGCGCGCCACTACTTCCGCAAGAGCGCCTCGCAGCTCACCGCCTGGGAAGCGGCCCGCCTGGCGGTGATGCTGCCGCGGCCCAAGTACTTCGAGAAGCTGCCCAACTCCGCCTACCTCACCGGCCGGGCCGAAGTGATCGTCGGGCGCATGGGCAGCGCCGAGCTGCCCTGAGAGTCTCGCAGCGCCGAGTTGCGCTGAGGGTTCGGCAGCGCCGGGCAGCCTTGACCCCGGCTACTCCGCAGATCGCCGCAGCGTCTGCGCCACCGGCTGCCGCAGCACCTCGCGCAGGCCCCACCAGCCCGCGGTCCACGCGAGCAGTGCGCCCGCCAGGGCCCCCGCCAGCGGCACCCAGGGCTTGACCTGCCAGCTGAACTCGAACACCCAGCGCGCCAGCGCCCAGCCCACCGCGCTGGCCACGAAGCCCGCCAGCGCCCCGGCCAGCAGACCCACGCCGGCGAGCTCCGCCCGCTGCACCTGCCGCAGCAGCGAGGCCCGTGCGCCCACCGCCCGCATGATGGCGAATTCGCGCGCGCGCTCCTCGCGGGTGGCGGTGATGGCGGCGAACAGCACCACCAGGCCGGCGGCCAGGGTGAAGCCGAAGAGGAATTCCACCGCACGCACCACCTGGTCCAGCACCCGCTGCACCTGGGTGATCGTCGCGCTCATATCGATGCTGGTGATGTTGGGAAAGGCGCGCACCAGCGCGTTGTCGAAACCGGGCTGCGCCGGCGCGCGGAAGGCGCCCATGTAGGTGGCGGGCAGCCCGGGCAGCTGCGAGACCGGGTAGAGCGCGAAGAAGTTGGCCCGCATCGAGCCCCAGTCCACCTTGCGAAAGGAGGTGACGCGCGACTCCTGGCGCAGCCCGCCGACGTCGAACACCAGGGTGTCACCGAGCTTCAGGCCCAGGGTCTGGGCGATGCCGTCCTCCATGCTGATCGCCCCGGCTTCTTCGGCCTGCCAGCGACCGGCCACCAGCAGGTTGTGCGCGGGCAAACCGGCGCTGTGCGAGAGGTTGAACTCGCGGTCCACCAGGCGGCGGGCCCGGTCTTCGACGTAGTCCTCGGGGGTGACCGGACGGCCGTTGATGGCGACGAGGCGGCCGCGGATCATCGGGTACCAGTCGTAGCGGGTCACGCCGGCGCGGTCCAGCGTGGCGCGGAAGTCCTGCGCCTGCTCGGGCTGCACATTGATCACGAAGCGATTGGCGGCGTCGGGCGGCGTGGCCCGCTGCCAGCTCGAGACGAGGTCGGTGCGAAGCAGCACCAGCAGCACCAGGGCCAGCAGGCCCACCGCCAGCGCGCTGACCTGCACCACGGTGTAGACCGGACGCGCCGCCACCTGCCGGGTCGCCAGCACCAGCCAGCGCGGCGCGGTGGCCTCGTTCACCGCGCGCCGCAACAGGCGCAGGGCCAGGGCCGCCAGGCCCGCGAACACCAGGACCGCCGCGGCGAAGCCGCCGACCGCGATGCCGCCGAGCACCAGGTCGCGGCTGGCCGCCAGCAGCAGTGCGGCGAAGCCAGCGATGCCCAGCGCCAGCACGCCCAGCGAGGCGGGCTTCAGGCCGCCGAGGTCGCGGCGGATCACCCGCAGCGGCGGCACCTGCGCCAGCTGCAGCACCGGCGGCAGGCCGAAGGCCACCAGCAGGGTCAGGCCCACCCCCAGGCCGAACAGGGCCGGCCACACGCCGGGCAGCGGCAGGCTCGCGTCGACCAGTCCCGCGAGCAGCTGCACGAAGACGAAGTGCACCCCGAAGCCCAGGACCACGCCCAGCGCGCTGGCGGCCAGGCCCACCAGGCCGAACTCGAAGGCATAGGCGCGGGCGATGCTGCCCTGGCTCTGGCCCAGGACCCGCAGCATGGCGCAGTCGTCCAGGTGCCGGTTGGCGAAGCCGCGCGCGGCCAGGGCCACCGCCACCGCGCTCAGGAGGGCGGCCAGCAGGGCCACCAGGTGCAGGAACTTGCCGGCGCGGTCCAGCGTCTGGCGCATCTCGGGGCGGCCGGCGTCGAGCGACTCCAGGCGCACGCCGCGCAGGGGCTCGGCATTCGAGGCCGGCGCGCCGGAAGGGGCGTCCTTCTTCGCTTCTCCGCTCACGGGCTGGCCCGCGTCCTGGCCCGGATTTTTTCCCGCAGCGGCCGGGGCCTGCGCCCCCTGGATCTGCGACTGCGCCCAGTCCTGGAAGCGCTTGACCGCGCGGTCCTCGCCCGCGACGGCGAGGCGCCAGGTCAGGCGGCTGGCCGGTTGCACGAGGCCGGTGGCGGCGAGGTCGGCCTCCTGAATCAGCACCCGGGGCGCGAAGCTCATGAAGCTGGCGCCGCGATCGGGCTCGGCGGTGATCACGCGGGTGATGCGCAGCGAGGCATCACCGAGGGCCAGCGGGTCGCCCACGCGCAGGGCCAGGGCGTCCAGCAGCGGCGCGTCGACCCAGGCCTCGCCACGCGTGGGAATCGTGTCGGTGGCCGCGCCGGGCTCGCCCGCCGCCGGGGCGACCTGCAGCTTTCCCCGCAGCGGGTAGCCAGGCGTCACCGCCTTGAGCGCCACCAGCCGGGTGGCGCCCCCCTGCGCGTCCTCGGCCCGGGCCATGGTCGGAAAGGACACGGTTGCGGCGGACTTCAGGCCGAGGGCCCGCGCCTGCTGCGCGAACTGCGGCGGCGTCGGGTTGTCGCTCACCACCACCACGTCGCCGCCCAGGAGCTGGCGGGCGTCACGGGCCAGGCCCGCCTGCAGCCGGTCGGCGAAGAAACCGACCGCGGTCAGCGCCGCCACCGCGAGAAAAATGGCCGCCACCACCAGGCCCAGCTCGCCGGCGCGGAGGTCGCGCCTGAGCATGCGCCAGCCAAGTTGCCAGGGGGTGGGAGGACGGCGGGTGGGAGACATGGCCGATACGGTAACCCATCCAACCTGTCCAGCGCCGCGCCCAGGGCATTGGCCAATTCGCCGAGGCCGGGGTCGCGCATCATGGAGAAGTGGGAACCGCTGATGGCGGTCACCTCGATGCGTCCGCGCACCCAGCGCTCCCACCCCAGGCACTCGCCGGCGGCGAGGTAGGGCACTTCCGCCTCGCGGGCCCGGAACAGGTGCAGGTCGCCCGTCCACGGCGCCGGCTGGTAGCGCGCCTGCGCCCCGAGGAAGTTGTGGAACAGGAGCGCCTCGGTCAGCTCGGGGGGCAGGGCCTCGCCCCGCGCCCGCCGGGCCAGGGCCTGGGCATGGCGCGCCGCGTCCTCACGCCCCTGCCGGCGGCGCGCGGGCCACGCCAGGGCGAAGCGCGGCGACCAGCGCCGCATCAGCCAGAGGCGCCGCCACAGGGGCACCGGGCGGCGGGCCGCGACCGGGCACAGGGTGTCGATCATCGCGAGCAGCTCCACCCGCTCGCCGGCGAGGGCCAGCTGGCGCGCCATCTCCAGCGCGATCACGCCGCCGGCGGAATAGCCCGCGAGGCGGTAGGGACCCGCGGGGCAGGCCTCGCGCAGGGCGGCGAGGTACTGGGTGGCCATCGCCTCGATGCTGTCCAGGGGCGGCAGGCGCCCATCCACGCCCTGGGCCTGCAGGCCGAAGAAGGGCTGGCCCGGGTCGAGCCGGTCGGCGAGCAGGCGGAAATTGAGCACGTTGCCGCCCGCGCCGTGCACGCAGATGAGGGGCCGGCGCGCCGGGTGATCCGGGGGCGCGGGGCGGATGACGACCAGGGGCGACCAGGGCGTGGGGGTCGACGTGGGGGCCGATGTGAGGGTCGATCTGGGCAACGCGGTGGGCGTCGGATCGGCCCGATCGGCCCGATTGGCCCGATTGGCCGCTGCGGGAGAGGCAGGTACCGGCGCGAGTCCAGAGGTAGGCGTGGACGTGCGGACAGATGCAGGGGCAGGCGCCGGTGGGTCCGCCGTGACCGGGGATGTCGGGTCCACCACCGGCGGCGCGCCCTCCTGGGCCTGTGCGATCCGCGCCGCCAGCCGGGCGAGCGTCGGCGCCTCGAACAGCGTGGCCAGCGGCAGGTCCACGCCGAACTGCCGGCGCACCCGCGCGAACAGGCGCACCGCCACCAGCGAATGGCCGCCGAGCGCGAAGAAGTCGTCCCCGCGCTGCGGCGGCACCCCCAGCAGCTCCCGCCAGATCGCGGCCAGTGAAGTCTCCAGCGGCGTGAGGGACGAGCGCGGGGCTACTTCTCCCGCGTGCGGGCCGGAGGCCTCGCCATGCGCAGGCAGTTGGGGCGGCCGAGGGTCCGCGGCGTCGAACCAGGCCCGCAGGGCTGCCAGGTCCAGGGTGGACACGGTGAGCACCGGCTGTCGCGTGGCCATCGCGCGCTCGAAGACGGCGTCCGCGTCCTCCGCGCGCAGGCCGCTGGCCACCAGGCGCTGCAACGGGTTCGCCGGGCCAGGTGCCGTCGCCGGTTCGCGGGCCAGGGCGCTCGGGTCCACCGCCAGCATCCGCAGCCCCTGCGCCCACCCGAGCACCGCGCCGGTCTCGTCCTGCAGCTGCAGGTCCAGCGTGAGCGCACCGCCGGGCCAGGCCTCGCGCCGCGTGCACACGCTGACCAGCCGCGCAGGCAATAAAGAAGGCAGGACGGCGCAGCCCAGGGCCACGGGCGCGTACAAGGGGGAACGCCCCCCGGCGTCATGCGGCTCCCGCCTCACCGGCAGCCCCAGGGTGAGCGCGATGTCGAGCAGGGCCGGATGCCAGGGCCAGTCCTGCACCTCCTGCTGAAAGCCCGGGCGCAAAGCCAGGTGTCCGGCGGCCACCACCCCGTTGCTTGCCTCATCGGCATCACCACCGCCGCCATCGTTGCCCCCGATCTCCTCGGCCAGTTCCGTGACGCAATCCCAGCGCGGGCCGAGGAACAACGCCGGATGGCCCGCCTGCGGCGCGCAGCCCGGCGACCCTCGGGTCCGGACCCGAACGGGTGCCGGCGCCGCCCCGGCCGTCTGTCGCAGGATGCGGCCCCGCGCATGCCGCACCCAGCCCGCCTCGCCCGGCTCCTGGCTGTCGATACGGACCTGCCAGCCCGTACCCTCCCCTGGCACGGCGTCGAGGTCCACGCGCAGCCGCCGTGGCGCGTCGCCGAAAACCATGGCGGCTTCCCAGGCCCAGTCACAGACCCGCCAGGCCAGCGCCCCGGCGGAAGCGGGAACCCCAGCGGCCTCCCGTTCGCCTCGCGGACTTCCCTCGGCCATCGCGAGTGCGCAGGCGGCCGCGGCGCGCGCCAGCTCCAGGGAGGCCGTGCCGGGCAACACGGGTCGGCCCGCCACCCGGTGCTCCCGCAGCGTCCAGTGCAAGCGCGCATCGAGCGTGGACTCGAAGCGCCAGCCGCCTTCGCGCGCCGCACAGGGACCGAGCAGGGGATGCGACGCGCCGGCGGCGAGTCCCGCGTGACGCGCCGCCATGCCGCGGTCGGCCCACACGCCCCAGCGCAGCACGAGGCCGTCGGTGCGGCCGGCCACCAGCGACTCCAGCAGCCCATGGGCTGCCACATAGTCCACCTGGCCGGGCGGGCCCAGGCACACGCTGCTCGAGGAGAACACCGCGAAGACATCCAGCGGGCCCGGGAGCAGGCGGTCCAGCACCGCCGCCCCCCCGGCCTTGCCGGCGATCAGGCGGTGCATGTCGGCAAGCAGCCGCAGGGCCAGCGGCGCGTCGCCGATTTCGCCGGCGGCATGGAAGACGCCATGCATCGCCCCCCAGCGCCGGGTGCATTCGCCCACGACCTCCGCCATGCGCGCCGCATCGGCAACGTCGGCGGCGAACACACGCACCTCGGCGCCGTCGGCTTCGATCGCCTGCAGCAGCGCCCGCTGCGCCGGCCCCGGCGGGTGTCGCCCCACCAGGGCCAGCCGCGCCCGGCAGCGGCGCGCCAGCCACTGCGCCAACAGGAGCCCGAGCCCCCCCAGGCCGCCGGTGACGAGGTACAGGCCGCCTTGCCGAAGCCGCGGAGGAAGGGGCGGCTGGCTGCGCGGGGAAGCACCGCGTTCCGGGTCCTGCGGCCATGCCGCAGCACGCTCCCGGCCCGAGACCCAGCGCTGGCCTTGGCGCCAACCCGAGACCTGCACCTGCTCCTTCCTCTGATCCTTCATCTGCGCCGACGGGTGCCAGCCCTCTTCGCACCCGGCTTCGGCCAGCAAGGCCTGCGCCGCAGCCTCCGGCGCCAGGTCCGGGTCGAGGTCCACCAGACGCGCCTGCACCCCCGGCAGCTCTCTTGGAAAGACGAGGGCTGGCCCCAGGGCCCAGGCCTGCAGCGGCGCGCGCGGACGCTGGCCCGCCACGGGCAGGGCGCCCGCGGTGACGAACAGCCAGCGGGAAGGCATCTCGATGCCGGCGTCGAGCCAGTCACGCGCGAACCGGATCGCGTCGTCGAATCCGGACAGAGCGACCGCGCCGGGGGCAGGGCCCGGGTCCTGGCCGGCTTGCGTCAGCGCTCCCAGATGAATGACGACCTCGGGCGCCTTGCCGGTGCCCAGGTCCCGGGGGTCGAGGACGCACGCAATCCCTTGCGCCGCGAGCAGGCGCACCAGGGCCGTCCCCCACGCAGACGATGCACCCAGGATCCACCAGAACGCCAGCGCCTGCCGCCTCATGGCCGGTTCGGGCGGCAGGGGACGCGGCACCCAGACGTCGTGGGTGAACCAGTCCTCCGTGTCGGTGAGGCGAGGAGGCAGCGCCCGGGCCGGGAGGTCGCCCTCGCCCGAGACCGGCGGCGATGCGGCCGACGTGTTCGAGAGGCCCGGGTCGCCTGAAGGACTCGAGGTGCCGGGTCCATCGTCCGGTGGCTGCCGCACGTCCACACCACGTTCGCGCGGCGCCTCGATCCAATGGCGGTCACGGGCGAAGACCGTGGTGGGCAGCGACACGCGCCGGCAGGGCCGCTGCCCGCGCAAGGCCGCCCAGCGCAGCTCGGCGCCCTGGCACCAGAGGCTGCCCGCTGCGGCCAGCAGCGCAGGCAGGTCTTCTCCGCCCTCGCTGGGCCGGCCGGCCGACGCGAGCACGAGCCGGCGGCTGCCAGCATCGGGATCGGCATTCGCGCGGGCCAGCGCGCACAGGGCCTGACCGGGCCCGCACTCGAGCCAGGTGGCCTGCGGATGCGCCAGCGCCAGGCGGGCCATTGCGAGGTCGCAGCGCACCGGCTGGCGCATGTGCCGGGCCCAGTAGCCCACCTCAAGACCCTCCCCCGGCAGGACCCAGCGCCCGTCCATCGCGGAGACGAAGGGCCGCTGCGCGCGCCGCGGCTGCATCGCCTCGGCGTGCGCCATCAGCTCCCGCATGAAAGGCTCCACCGCGCGCGAGTGGGCCGCCACGGACAGGGGCAGGCGGCGGCAGGCGATGCCTTCGGCAGCCAGACACACAGCCAGCCCCTCCAGTCCCTCGGGCGGGCCCGAGACGGTGCACAGGCCGGGCGCGTTGACCGCGGCCAGGTCCAGGCCTTCTTCAGCCAGCCAGGGCTGGATGCGCGCCTCGCTGGCCTCGACCGCGAGCAGGCCGCCGCCGGCCTGGGCCAGCAGCCGCCCGCGCGCGCAGGCCAGGGCCAGGGCGTCGGG
>JACCDZ010605913.1_pt1 | contig 15185 bp, 20 predicted proteins | sample 7449551 | NCBI WGS metagenome assembly JACCDZ01 (sample SAMN15323452, study PRJNA562643) | freshwater metagenome | isolation source: river surface water | place: USA:Blue River Watershed | collected 2017-08-18 | reverse complement strand
CTGGAGAGTGAGTTCTATCCGCTCCCTCGTTTCTAAAGTTGCGGTTAATCTCAAAGACTCTCTCTAGCCCTCCAACCACAGCTCTTTTCAGAAACAGCTCTGGAGCAATTCGCAAGTAAAGCTCTGTGTCGAAGGCATTGGAATGAGTTTTGAATGGTCTTGCGGATGCTCCTCCGTGCATTACCTGCAGCATCGGAGTTTCAATCTCCGTGAAGGCGTGACCCGCAAAAGTGTTTCTTAGCGACTGCATGACCTGCGAGCGAATCTTCACAACCTCGCGTGCTCTGTCTCTAACAATCAGGTCGATATACCTGTGACGAACCCGGAACTCTTCTTCCAGCTCGTTGTGCAGGTTAGGCATTGGTCTGAGAGTCTTAGCGGCCATTAGCCAGTTGTTTGCCAACACGCTTAGCTCTCCGCGCTTAGAGGTGATGACCTCTCCCTCAACAAACACGTGATCGCCGAGATCTACTAGCTCTTTCCAGCTCTCTAGGGTTTCTTCTCCGACCTTGTCGAGCGAAATCATGGCCTGGATTCTCTCGCCAGTTCCGGACTGCAAGGTCGCGAAGCATAGCTTTCCAGTGTTGCGAAGGAACATGATTCTTCCAGCAACTCCGACCACATCACCGGTGGAAATGTCAGCCTCGAGGCTTGGATACTTGGCCTTGACGGCTTCGATGGTGTGGGTGATGGGAAGTGAAACTGGGTAGGCGCTGGATTCACTGTTGAGCTTTTCCCGCTTTGCCATTCGGAAGGCAATTTGCTCCGGGAGTTCGGATTCGTATTCGTCGCTCAATCTTCGCCAATCATCAGGTTGTCGATCAGCCTTGTCTCACCAACCCTGGCGGCGATTATGAGCAGCCCGGGAGAAGCTTCGACCTTCTCGAAAGTTACTGGGTTTACCAGCTCCAGATACTCAAGTCTAGCCTCGCCACTTAGTTCACCTTTGGCAGCCGCAATTACATCGCTGGCCTTTGGGCCTGCGGCCTTGCCTGCCAGTAAAGCCTTGCCGATTGTTCTGGCGACCTCCAGCTCCTTCTCGCTCAGCCGAACATTACGACTGGAGAGTGCCAGGCCCGAATCATCGCGAATGGTTGGGCAGCCAATCACCCTCATTGGTTCTCTGTACCCACCGGCAATCTGCTCGCTAACCATTTGTTTTACAAGTGCAAGCTGCTGAAAGTCTTTCTCCCCGAAGTATGCAGCGTCTGGGCGAACTAGATCAAACAGGCGACTAACCACCTTGAGCATCCCAGCAAAGTGACCGGGCCTAATCTCTCCCTCGAACCACTCTCCGATACTGCCAACAGCAGGCTCTTTCAAAGTGACGCCTGCCGGATAGATCTCATTAGCTGATGGTGCATATAAAAGGTCTACCCCCGCATCTGTCAAAAGCCTGGCGTCAACACCAATTGATCTTGGGTAGCTTTCGTAGTCAGAGATTTGATTGAACTGCAGAGGGTTTACAAAAATTGAAACCACAACGAAGTGCCCATCTTGTTGAGCTTGTCTAACGAGCGACAGGTGTCCTTCGTGCAGTGCTCCCATGGTTGGGATAAAGCCAATGGTTCTTCCTGATTCCTTGGCTTTGCTTACTGCTTCTTCAAGCTCTTTGTTCGTGTGACAAAGCAGCATCTAGACATCTCTGGGATCTATTGGTTGAACAGGCGAGGCAAGCGCATCTTCAATAGCGCTTCTAACAACTGGGCCAACCAGCTTTGCCGGGTGAGAAACTTCCGCCTCTGCCAAAATTCCCATTGCCTGCTGGACAACCAGAGAAGAAAAATCTTTTGCAACCTCAAAAGATTCGGCATATGAATCTCTCTGGAACTCTTTGATTTCAAATGGTTCAGCGCCAACTTCAATCACCAGAGCCTGTGCAATTGCGCTAAAGGTATCGGGAGTGGTGACAACAAAGGTTGCACCCTTCATGACGCTTAGGTCCATGGAAGTTCCGGTGAAGTGCATCAGCGGATGCATTGCGATTGGGATTGCTCCCTGCTGTGCAGCATCTGCCAAGACTCCGTAACCTCTGTGAGGAGAGAGGTGAACGACAATCTTTCTTGGTCCAAAAAGTGACAAATCGGCTAGACCTGCAACAGTTAGCTCAATATCGTCATGGGGAACAGCAAGCAAAATCAATTCCGCTGCTTCAACGACTGCTGCCATAGGCGCGATTGGAACGTCGGGAAGAATTGCCTCGATGCGATCTATGGCTTTTGGGCTTTCAACAAAGACACCAACCAGCTCGTGGCCTGCGTTAGCCCAAGCCTTAGCGAGCACGGGTCCCGCTGGCTCATCGCCAATCACGCCTATCTTCACTCTGTCCCCTCGCCTGGATCTCTGGGAGCTCGGCAATTATTCTCGCCAATAAGTCCGCCACCGAGCATAGTAAAGCCGCCAATTAGGCCAAATACCGTCGGAATTACAAGCTGTGACGGGGCAACGCTGAAAGTGAGAAGCCAAATCAACTGTCCCAGATGCCAGCCAGCAAACAAGCTACCGGTTAGTGAAACCGCCCTTGAGAAAACCAGCGCTCGGTAGGCAAAGAAGGGATTGGGCCTGGTGGGTCTGGGCCCACCGGTGTACTTCTCGCTCTTCTTGCGATACCTATAAATAGGTAGCGTGGCCAAAACCATGATCAGAGCGATTACTGGCAGCGAAATCAAAAGGCTCAGAGGACTTAGTGGAAAACTCTGCCCAATGCCGGTAACAAGCTGCGAGGACGAGATGCCTGCGACAAAACCGATTCCAAGAAATGCAATCAGATAGCTGTTACTGATTTGCTTCACTTTAGCCTCGCAATCAAATCACTTACTTTTCCCCTACCAACTATTTCAGCATCTGGGTCAATCTCTTGCCAAGGAAGTAACACAAATAATCTCTCGTGTGCACGGGGGTGAGGAACAGAGAGGTTTTCGGTTTCAATCACCTGATCACCGAAAGCAACTATGTCTAAATCAATAGTTCTGTCTTGCCAACGCTCTGCGCGAACTCGGCCCAGATTAGCCTCGACCTCAGAGGAAAGCTCAAGAAGCTCCTGTGCGCTCAGAGTTGTTTCAATAAGACAAACCGCATTGAGATAGCTGGGCTTACTGCTATCTTCTCCTCTCTCGGTTAAAGCAACTGTTTCATGAAATGAAGAGACTGTCAGAAGCTTACTTTCTGGAAAATTTCTTATCTGGCTTATTGCAAGTTCTAGCGTTTCTCTTCTGTCTCCCAAGTTACTTCCTAAAGCGATTACCGCTTTAGTTTTCACTCTTAGCTCCAGAAACACTTACAGAGATATCCCTGACCTCATGCCCAACGGGAGCTGAGGGTTTATGAACAGTGATGGTTACTCGAATTATTCTTGGGTCAAGATTGAGGATGTGCTCCTTGAGTTTGGCAGCTAAAGACTCAATCAGGTCAAAGCGATTTGTCGTGGAAACTTTGACAATCTCATCCGTCACAAGCGCGTAGGAGACAGTTGATTCAATCTTGTCCTCTACTCCCGCTTCGACATCTAGGTGAGCATCGATAAAGAATTCCTGTCCATAATCTTTTTCGTGCTGCATCACACCGTGATAGGCAAAGACCTTCAAGCCATCGATGCGAACCTTGTAAATCACTTTTCAGCTTCCTTTAGAGCTGACACCACGCTAATGGCATCCACTGTGGCCTGAACGTTGTGGACCCTGACCCCCCAGAGTTTTCGCTGCAGAAGCAGTGCGGTTAGGACGGCACTGGCCACATCTCGTCTTGAATGATCGACCCCCTGCGGGTTGTCTTTGTCTAGTGCATGCGCAATAAAGCGCTTCCTGGAAGCTCCAACCAGGATGGGAAGACCCAATTGCTTGAGCTCATCCAGCCTTGCCACCAGAGCCCAGTTCTGCTGCATGTCTTTGGCAAAGCCAAGCCCGGGATCGACGATGATTCGATCTCTAGCGATACCGCTCGCAACTGCAACGGACACCTGCTCTGCCAGCTCTCCCACTACTTCCCTGGCAACATCTGAGTACTGAGTTCGCTGATCCATCACATCAGAAAATCCGCGCCAGTGACCAAGAACATAGAGGCAATTACTTGCGGCGATTGCGGAAAACATTTTGGTGTCAGCAAGTCCTCCCGAAACATCATTAACGATGTCTGCTCCTACCTGAATTGCAGCAACGGCAGTCTCGCTATTCATTGTGTCGATTGACACTAAAACCTTCAGCTCTTTCTTGATTTGAGAAATCACTGGTAGAACGCGCCTCTGTTCTTCTTCTATTGATATGCGAGTTGCTCCGGGTCTCGTTGATTCTCCACCGACATCCAGAATTTCTGCGCCTTGAGATACAAGGAGTCTGGCTTGCTCCATTGCAGCTTCAACTGTTAGGAATTGGCCGCCATCACTGAAGGAATCGGGAGTGACATTAATCACGCCCATGACCTTTGGTCTTTGCCAGCTCACTTGGTAACCGAAAGTAGATTCATCGCCTCTTGGCGCTGAGTGACATCGTTGTAGCTTCCGCGAGAAGCGAGGGTAATGGTGTTCACCTCTGGCTGCCTTGCACCTCTCGAGGCAACGCACTGATGCTTAGCTTCGATGACAACAAGAACTCCCTTTGGTGAAAGAGATTTTTCAATTTCATCAGCAATCTGATTGGTCAGGTTCTCCTGCAGCTGCGGCCTAGCGGAAAGAATCTCAACCAGGTTGGCAAGTCTTCCAAGACCAACTATCTTCTCGCTTGGTAGGTACGCGATGTGTGCAACACCAGTAAATGGAAGCAGGTGATGCTCACAAATAGAAACCAGTTCGATGTCTTTCAGCATCACCAATTCACTACCCTCAGCGCTCATGGTTTGTTTCAGGGCATCTGCTGGGTTTTGATCTAGCCCGCGAAAGAAAGCAGCGTAGGCTTCGGCAACTTTCTGTGGCGTCTGCGCAAGCTCTGGCCTGTCGGGGTTTTCGCCTATTGCAATCAGTAGTTCACGAACCGCCTGACGAATTCGTTCGGTCTGCATGCTAGGCCTTTTTCTTAGTGGCTTTCTCTTCCGGCTTCTTGGGAACCGCGATCGGTCCCTTGCCGCTGATGCCGCGCTTCTGGGACGAGCGCCAGGTGGCGCGCTTAGGAAGCTTCTTGAGGCTCTTGAAGATTTCGGCAATCTGCTCTTGATTCAAAGTCTCTTTTTCTAAGAGCTCCTTTGCCAGTCGATCAAGCACGCTGCGGTTCACGGTTAGAGCTTTGTAGGCCTCATCCATGGCGGAATCCAGAATTGCTCTGACTTCGTTGTCCACGGTCTGTGCCATTTCATTCGACCAATCGCGGTGGGTGGCAAGCTCACGCCCCAGGAAAGGTTCGGCGTTTCCGCTACCAAGAGAAATGGAACCAACCTTGGCGCTCATTCCATACTTAGTCACCATGGTGCGAGCAATTGAAGTTGCCTTTTCAAAATCGTTAGAGGCTCCGGTAGTTGGATCTTTAAAAACAATCTCCTCGGCAATTCTTCCGCCCATTGCATAAGCAATTTGATCAAGCAGCTGATTGCGAGAGATTGAGTATCTGTCCTCCATTGGCATCACCATGGTGTAGCCGAGGGCCCTGCCTCTAGGAAGAATAGTGATCTTGGTTACTGGATCCGAATAGTTCGATGCTCCTGCAACCAGTGCGTGACCGGCCTCGTGATAGGCCGTTACCAGTCGCTCGTGATCTTTCATCACAGCACTCTTGCGCTGCGGTCCACCAATTACGCGATCAATTGCCTCATCGATGATTGAATCATCAATTTGCTTTTTGTCTAGTCTCGCAGCTAGTAGCGCAGCCTCGTTCATCACGTTCGCAAGATCTGCTCCAGTGAAACCAGGTGTTCTTCTCGCGACAACGGCAAGGTCAACTTTTTCAGCGAGCGGTTTGTTCTTTGCGTGAATGCCAAGAATCTGCTCTCTGCCCTTGAGGTCCGGTGCGGAGACGCCGACCTGACGATCAAATCTTCCGGGTCTGAGAAGTGCTGGGTCTAGAACATCCGGACGGTTGGTGGCTGCAATCAGAATCACGTTGGTGGAGGTATCAAAACCATCCATCTCAACCAGCAGCTGGTTTAGTGTCTGCTCACGCTCGTCGTTACCGCCACCGATTCCTGTTCCGCGGTGACGTCCAACAGCATCAATCTCATCAACGAAAATGATCGCCGGTGCTGCCTGCTTTGCCTGATCAAACAGGTCTCTGACCCTGGATGCACCAACACCAACGAACATTTCCACAAAATCTGAACCAGATATCGAGAAGAAAGGCACTCCAGCCTCACCAGCAACTGCCTTGGCAATCAGGGTCTTTCCAGTTCCAGGAGGGCCATATAGAAGGACTCCGTGTGGAATCTTTGCACCCATGTCCTGGAACTTCTTTGGGTTTTTCAAAAACTCTTTGATTTCATTGAGCTCTTCGATGGCCTCATCAATACCAGCAACATCGGCAAAGGTGATCTTGCTCATCTCCTTGTTGACGAGCTTGGCGCGGGATTTGCCAAACTGCATCACGCCTCTTCCGCCACCGGCCATAGATCCCATCAGGAACCAAAACAGCGCGAGGATGATTATGAACGGAAGCAGTGATCCTAAAAGAGCAAGAATCCAAGGCGTTGAAGGGACCTCATCTGTCCAGCCTTCGGAAATCTGCGATTCTGCAACAGTTTGAGCCACTGTCGATGCGCGGCCAGAAACAAAGAAGAACTGCACCATCTTGCCGTATTCGGCATCTGCGTTTCTGAGTATTACATCTACTCTCTGATCGCCATCAAAAATTGTTACCTTCTCCGCTTGACCGGATGAGATCATCTCGAGTCCGACCTGAGTGTCCACCTTCGTGTACTGCTGGGTGTTGATGAGCGAGCTTCCGACAAAGACAACTGTCAGCGCTATTGCAATCCAAAGCCAGGGACCTCTCAGAAACTTTTTAAGCTTCGCCTGGTTCTCTTGTTTCTTTTCGCTCATTAAAAACCTTTAGCTATAAACGGACGGTGACAAAATTCCCACTCCATCGAGTGAGCGGTAGTTCTCGTTGTAGTCGAGTCCATATCCGACAACGAAAGCATTTGGAATATCAAACCCGACCCATCTGACAGCTATCTTTACCTTCGCAGCTTCTGGTTTCCTGAGAAGAGTGACAATCTCAACGCTGGCTGCTCCTCGTGCCTTGAGGTTTGAACTCAGCCAAGAAAGCGTAAGTCCCGAATCGATGATGTCTTCAACAATCAGAACATTCCTGTCCTTTATATCTGCATCCAAATCCTTCAGGATTCTCACAACTCCCGATGAAACGGTTCCAGAGCCATAGGACGAAACCGCCATCCAGTCCTGCTGTACTGGAATTGTTAGGGCTCTGGAGAGATCGGCCATGAAGGGAACCGCTCCTTTTAATATGCCCAAAAGAAGCACGTTCTTGTCTTTGTAGAACTCGGATATCTCCTGGGCAAGCTCGCTCACTCGAGATTGAATTTGCTCAGCGGTTACCAATACCTCTTGGATATCGGGGTGATTTAGCTGCACGTAGCTCCTGGGTTTCTTCGACTAGTCACAACCAACTGGTTGGCCACCCGCTCTACTGTAATGCCAGAAATGACGCTAGATTTCTGCCCCTTCCAGGCGGTAATCAGCTGCTCAATCTGCAGAACCTGGGCACGAGAGAGATTCTTAGCTCCCGCGTCCAGGCAGATCTGGTGAATAGCCTTGCGCCGAAGTGCCGCAGGGGCTGAGCGGAGCGGTTCAATGTCAAACTGCACTTTGCTGGCTGTTGATTTAGCTCTGGCTTTGACTGCCAGCTCTTTTGCCAGAAGGCTGAGTGCTTCATCGGATTCTCTGGCAATTTCAGCTGTTCTGGCGAGCGCCGCTGCAAAGCCTGGTCCAAGTGTCTTCTCCAGATTCTCAGCCAGTTTTCTCACCTTGACCCTGAGGAACCTATCGTCCTTGTTGTGGGGGTCGTTCCAGTATTCGATTCCCTGATCCTTGCAGGCCTTGCGCAAATCAGCCGAGGAGATATCGAGAAATGGCCGCATCAGCTTCCTGTCTGGATCAACCTTGACCATTGCGGCGATAGAGCGAAGACCAGAGCCTCTGGCAAGGCCGAGCAAAACAGTTTCCGCCTGATCGTTTAGGTTGTGACCGAGTAGCACCCAGCTGGCACCGAGCTTTGATCTGACCTTTTCGATTCCTTTATATCTACTCTCTCGTGCCTGGGCCTCAAGACCATCTCCGGATTGTCTTACCGTTACCTTTTCAATCACAACCTGCTCGATACCAAGTGATTCGCATCTGCTCTTTGCCTTCTTGGCAACCTTGTCGCTGCCTAGCTGCAGGCCGTGATCAATGATTACCGCTGCGACATTGAGCTTTAGCTTCCTACCCTCAAAGTTTGCAGCGCTTGCGAGAGCTAGAGAGTCGGCTCCTCCGGAGACCGCCACCAGGATGGTGGTGCCGGGGGTTAGGTCGCTGATTAGCTGTCGAACCGCCGTGCGGGTTGCAGCAACCTGCGGTGTGAGGCGCGCTCTCAAAACCATGGTTCCCATTCGCTAATCTTGTTGCACAAAGCCTATTTAGGAGAAGCCTTGTCACACGACGTAGTTATAGAAATTCCCCGTGGTAGCCGAAACAAATATGAGGTTGACCACGAAACCGGCAAGGTCTGGCTGGACCGGGTGCTCTTCACAGGATTTGTCTACCCCGTCGACTACGGAGCTTTCGAAAACACACTGGGTGGCGATGGCGACCCGCTCGATGCTCTAGTTCTCCTTGACTACCCGGTCTTCCCCGGAGTCCACATCAAAGTCAGACCGGTTGGCATGCTGATCATGGAAGACGATGGTGGACAGGACGAAAAGATTTTGTGCGTGCAGGCTAAGGATCCTCGCTGGCAACACATCCAAGACATTCAGGATGTTCCTCAGGCTACTAAGGCAGAGATTGAACACTTCTTCGAGCACTACAAAGATCTAGAGCCAGGTAAGTGGGTAAAGCTCGGTGGCTGGCAGAACAAGGCTGCCGCTGAGAAAGTTTTGGCAGCTGGCTACGAAAGCTACAAGGGCTAATGCAATCGCCCGAGACAGCCAGCATCGACACCGGACTTATCAAACTTCTGGATGATTACTTTGAAGTCATTCACACTCAGGACATGCAGCTGTTTGACAAGGTCTTTCACAAAGACTGCACCCTCTACTCAACCCAGGACGGCGAGCTAGTCCTTCGTCCCTATGCTCTCTACAGAGAGCAGGTTGCCAATCGCAAATCTCCGAAAGAACTTGGTAATCCAAGAAAAGACGAGATCTTGGAGATTGATCAGATATCTGATTCCACCGCCTGGGCCAAGGTTCAGCTGTTTCAGTTCGGCGGAATCATGCAGGACTACCTGAACTTTCTAAAGATTGATGGCAAGTGGTGGATTATTGCCAAGCTCTATCAGAAGGTTGGCGAGTACTAGGCACCAAGGAACTGAAGTAGTTCGAATACCAGAAATCCTGGCCACACCAGTGCCTTCAGAAATCCCAGCACTCCCATCCAAAAGTCAGTTGCCGTTGATATGTAGTAGATCACGGCACCGATAAATCCGACAGCGTAAAGCGAACTCGCTCCACTTGAAAACTTAACCATGCCTCAACTTTAGTTGCTGGTTGCGGTTGGGCGACCGGCATAGGGCCATAGTTCACCGTAGCGAACAGGAACGATGCGAACCGTTCTAGCTGGGTTTGGAGCCTCCAGCATCATGCCATCACCCAGGTAAATGGCAACGTGATACTTATCTCCTGAGAATGCATCCTCGGTTGACCACCAGATCAGATCTCCACGCTCAGCCTTTTGAAATGGAACAAGTTTCTTTTGTGCCGCAAGCACGTTGTATTGAGCAGTTGCTGAGTGCCAGCCGATGTAGACACCAACTGATGCGTAGCTCTTCATCGTGATGCCGCTGCAATCCCAAACATTTGGTCCTGCACCACCAAGCACATATCTTTCGCCGAGCTGGTCTCTTGCGAAAGCAATTGCACCTTCGACCAGTGCTTCGTTTGGTGGGCCGACGGTGTAGAGCTCTGGTGCGGTTGGAGCGGTCTTCACTAAGTTCTGTCTGCGCTCAGCCTCGAGGCCTTCGCGTCTTTGTCTTTCAAGATCGGCTGCGTTGTCTTGCAAGCTTGCAAGCTGAGACATCATCGTTGCTCGTTCGCGCTCGGTTGCATTCACTTTCTTGATTACAGCATCGGCTGCTGCTTGAGCTTCATCGAAGAGTTTCTTGGCTTCGGCTTCAACTGCTTCTAGTTGCTGCTTTGATTCGTCGAGTTCAAGCGTTAGTGCTTGCGCCTGAGCCTGCTTATCGAGCGCTGATTGATAAATTGTTTCCATCCGCTGAGCGATGATTTCCTGCATGCTCATTTCAAATAGTAAGTCTTCGGCGCTTTCAGGATTGAAGAAAAGCCTCAGTGTGATGTCTCCGCTGGATCGGTCGCGAAGCATCTGGGCAACTATCTGGCCAAGTTGCACCCTCGCCTGCTCGGCTTCTGTCTCCGACTTCTTTGCTTGGGACTGCAATGATTCGACCTTTGCGCGCATATCATCAGCACGCCTCAGGGCTTTCATGTATTGCTCGCTCTTTTCCAGTGCCACTTTCTCAAGAGCACGAGCCTCGCTCTCCAGGGTGGCGAGGATTCCCTCAATCCGATCCACCATCTTCTTTTTCTCAGCGACATTTCGCTTGGCGGCAGCGACCTCGGCGGCGGTTGGATAGTCAGGAACGGCATATGCCGGGAGCAGAAGTAGGGAGGTGACCAGCAGGCCGAAACTGGCAATTATGCCTATCAATTTCTTGCGCACTGACACCTCCTGCTTATGAATATGAAGGAAACATTAAAGTATTGCCTGAGAGTTCCCTATGTGTTGCGTAACTTGCCGAGCGGCGGGTAGTCTTGCTCCTTGGTGCCAGAGGCCTATTTGGCCCCATCGTCTAGTGGCCTAGGACGCCGCCCTTTCACGGCGGTAGCACGGGTTCGAATCCCGTTGGGGTCACCATGAGGCCAGCAGTATTGGCCCTGTAGCGCAGTTGGTTAGCGCGCCGCCCTGTCACGGCGGAGGTCGCGGGTGCAAGTCCCGTCAGGGTCGCGGTCGCGAAAGCGACTTGGTTGGGGGTTAAACCCCAAGGCTCTGTAGCTCAGTTGGTAGAGCGAACGACTGAAAATCGTTAGGTCACCGGATCGATGCCGGTCGGAGCCACGCTAGGAGGCGGGTAGTGACCATACTTTTTGGTTTACTAACCGCCTTTTCCTATGGCTACGCCGACTTCGTCGGGGCTATTGCCGCCAAGAGGGTAAGGGCACTGACTGTCACGACGGTTGCCTTTTCTTTTGGGCTTCTGCTCGCAATACTCTTCAGTCTCTTTGCTGGTGCAAGCTACAACGCATCTGTGGTCCTTTACGGAATTCTGGCTGGGATTTGCTCGGCAGCTGCAATTAGTTTTCTCTACGCGGCGCTCGCCCTGGGTCCAATCTCGATTGTCTCCCCCTTCACCGCTGTTCTATCGGCGATAGTTCCGGTGATTGTTGACATAGCTGCAGGTCAAGCGCTCGGTGAACTTTCACTACTTGCCATTGTCCTGATTCTGATTGCGGTGGTGCTAGTGGCGTTTGTGCCGGGACAGGATGTTCGACTTCCGACGCTTAGGGCAACGATTTATTCAATCGGTGCAGGCCTTGGCTTTGCTGGAACATTCGTCTTTATCGATGCAGCTCCCAGTGATTCTGGACTAGGCGTTCTGGTTGTGATGAGAGTAATTGGAATCGCGATTTTGTTCGCGTTACTGGCTATCTTGCTTTTCTCTGGAAAGAGCAAAGTGCTAATTGAAAAAGAAGTATTTGCCCTTTCAACAATTTGGCTGGTTCTACTTGCGGGATTTGGAGATGTGACAGGAAATCTGTTTTTCATCATCGCTACGCGCGAGGGAGCACTGGCGATTGCTGCTGTTCTAACTTCCCTCTATCCCGTTGGCACAATCTTGCTGGCAAAGATTTTTCTCAAAGAGAGAATTGCTATCAGTCAGAACATTGGCATAGTGCTGGCCGTTGGGGCCTGCGCTTTACTTGCCTTTAGCTAAGCTCGCGATCGGCGAAGCTCACCACTGCCTCGTATATGTATTGTCCGAGCCCTTCTCGATAGCCTTCATAGCTGTCTCGATACGGACCGGGAAGGATGTAGCTGAGGGCTAGGGACTTGTAGCTTTCCCGATTGGGTTTCCAAAACTGTAGACAAAATTCGTAGTGAGCTTTCACCTGCTGCTGCATCTTCGGATCTTCGGGCGAAAGGCCTGAATTTAGGCAGCTCACCATTTCTTGAGTGATTGCATCAAATTGCTGTGCGAATTGCTGATTTTCTTCGTTGGTGTAGTTGTTTTGGTAGTAACTACCGGCAATGAGATTGTCCTTGGAATCAAACACTGAAGGAGACTACTAAATGGGAGAAGGCAAAGTCACTAGAGATTTATCTCAGATTCGCTAGGGTGAAGATGTGTTAGCCAACTGGAGAGTGGCTGGCCTGGTCTTTATCGGTGGCGCGATTGGCTCCATGCTGCGCCACGTTTTGCATGACTTTGTTGCCGGCTTTGCCAAATATCCCGAAGGGGAAATGTTTGCGCTGGCAACGGTAAACCTTCTTGGCTCTTACTTTCTTGGCCTTGTGGTTCGCCACCCTTTATTCTTTGGTGATTTGCGCCAGGCATTTTTCGGAACCGGTTTAGCCGGTGGCTTCACAACCATGAGTGCCGTGACAATGTTTATCGTCGTTGAAGATCTAACCTCAGATATCGCTCTAATGCTGTTCGGTGCTGTGATTTGCTTTGCAGCAGGTTGGCACCAAGGTCGAAGAAAAGCGAAGAAGAAGGCAGCATGAGCGAGCTACTTCTAACTTTGGCAATCGGTGGTGCTGGTGGTGTTGGAGCACTCGCACGCTGGTTACTAATCCGTTGGCACGGAGTTTTGCCGTTTGGTCTGTTCCTGGTGAACATCTTGGCCGGCGCGATCATCGGCTACATTTACTCGATTGGAATCACGGATGAGCTGGTGACGATCTTGTCGATTGGTCTGGCTGGTGGTCTTTCAACGTTTGCGGGCGTAGCCAAAGAGAGCTTCGAGTACTACCACCGCGGACGCCTAGCTCAGATGTTTCTCACCTTGGCCATCAACACCCTGATGCCAGTGCTGGCCATGCTGCTTACGATGTGGGCGGCCTTCTTTGGTATTATCTAGCCAGGTTTCGATCCTGTAACCGGGGCATTTGCCTGAGATTGCAAGAGAATAAGGGGGCTCGCCATGGGGCGTGGCCGTCAAAAAGCAAAGAACACTAGAGCTGCACGCGAGCTTAAATACTTCAGTCCAAATACTGACTACTCAGCCCTGGAGGCAGAGCTAAACCAAAAGGCCGATGGCGAACCAGATTATGTGGACCGCTGGGCAGACGATGATGAAGAAGACGACTACGCGCCAAGTGATGATGACCGTGTGGTCGAAATAGACGACGACAAGTAACTACCAAGCGCTAGCTCCAACAACGATTCCCACCAAAACATCCAGGTTTACCCTGTCATCTCGGTAGTCCTCGGTCAGGGCAAAAGACTCCCCGTCTTCGGATGCAATTCTCACGGTGAGACTAGCTTTCTCTAGGTATTCAATAGCTGCCTGCTTAGTCATGCCAACAACCTGACAGGCCATCAGCTTGGTCTCAACATGCTCATCTGAAAACTGATCTTCAGCGCTATCGCGAAAACAAAGCTCATTCGGGACAGCACGCACAACATTCACCGTTGCCTGCTCCGCACCGATTGCAATTCCTATCATTAGTGCCGCTGAGGTTGTGAGAAGTCCGATGGCGGCTACTACCACGGCTGATTTACTGCGCATATTTGCCCACTAAGCGAACCGCCCCACCTCTTACACCTTTTGCTTCGGTGACATAATCCTTGTCATCGCAGGCCGTTGATTCGATCACACCAACCTGCCAAGCGGGAATACCCAACGAATGGATCTTTTGTGTGATGGCGTTTGCTGAGTTCTTTCTTACTACCGCTGCAAAACCAACACCCATGTTCCACGTTCCCTCAAGATCTTCGGTCTTCAGCTTTGCCATATCAGCAAGAACTGAAACTACCTTTGGGACGTTCCAACTGGAGCGATCAACATCAAGCGAAACTGTGGTTGGCAATACGCGAGAGAGATTGGCAGCAATTCCGCCTCCAGTGATGTGGCTGAGAACTGAGATCTCGCCGGGAAATGCCTCAATAATCTCGCCAACAACTTTTGAGTAAAGTCTGGTTGGCTCGAGCAGTTCTTCACCCAGGGGTCTAGCGAAATCGCTCAGCTTCGCCGAGTAGTCAAGTTTTGCATCCGCAATTATTTTGCGAACCAAAGAGAAACCATTGGCATGAAGTCCTGATGACTCAAGTGCGATGACAACATCGCCAACCTCAACCTTCTCTCGGCTCAAGATCTTCGATTTCTCAACGACGCCAACTGCCGCACCGGCTAGATCGTATTCGTGTTCCTTCATCACGCCAGGATGCTCAGCGGTTTCTCCGCCAACCAATGCAACATTCACTTTCTGGCAGGCAAGAGCAATACCTGAAACTATTTCCGCAATGCGAGAGGGCACAACTTTTCCGCACGCAATGTAGTCAGTCATAAACAGACTCTTGGCACCACTGACAACGATGTCATCGACCACCATGCCAACTAGATCCTGACCAATGGTGTCGTGCTTGTCGATTGCCTGGGCAATCAGAACTTTGGTTCCAACACCATCGGTTGATGTGGCGAGAACTGGATGCGAATAGTCTTTTAGAAAACCTGCATCAATCAAACCTGCAAAGCCGCCAAGGCCATCCAGAACAAGATTGCCATGTGTGGCACTAACCGCTGCCTTCATTAGTTCGACAGCCTTGTCACCGGCTGAAGTGTCAACACCAGAGGAAGCGTATGGATCAGTCATCGGCGTGAACGTGGCCTTCTTCTCTAATGCTGGCTACACCGCGCTCAAGCAGATTCTTTCCAAGTCGATCAGCGGTTGGAAGTTCTATTGGATATTTGCCAGTGAAGCAGGCGGTGCAGAGTGAATCTTCGTCTTGGCTTGTGGCCGCAATCATTCCCTCGCGAGATAGATACCCAAGTGAATCTGCACCGATGGATTGCCTAACCTCTTCAACCCCGAT
>JACCDZ010003625.1_pt1 | contig 15197 bp, 12 predicted proteins | sample 7449551 | NCBI WGS metagenome assembly JACCDZ01 (sample SAMN15323452, study PRJNA562643) | freshwater metagenome | isolation source: river surface water | place: USA:Blue River Watershed | collected 2017-08-18 | reverse complement strand
GACGAGATGAATGGATATCCTCTGTACGATCACTACATGTACAGAGCCTTTGAAACTTTTAGAGGATACAATAACGTTCTAGATATAAATGAACCTAAAACAGTTAGTAAGTATTTGGGTCTGTCAAAAACATGCGTTGGTATCGGTATGAACTGGATGCATGAACCAGAACCAGATATGTGTGCCCCAGAGGCAGATATGTTCCTAGCTTAGAGAGGAAAAAAATGCCAGTCTTAAATATTAACCAATCCAATCTTGGTAGTGTATTATTTGGACAACCATCAACAGAAGCAGTAGATTACTTTACAAATGTTAAAAACCAAATATTTCAAAAGTCGTCCGTATTCCAAGCAGACTTCATTGAAACTGGTAAACAAATGTTTGAAAGTGTTTATAGTGCAAGAGCGCTTGAGCTAACTAAAGCAGCTATTAATAAAGCTGGCTCGTTGTTTGCTCCTAACCTTATCAAGAGGCTCACTACTCTTGAAGAGTTACAAACTGCTAAACCTATCATGCAGCGCTACATCATGGCTAACGTCATGGTACGTGAGATGTTTAATGAGCACCGCTGTTATGGTTATGGTGATAGTTACTTTGATTTTGAACCTGGTAAAATAGGTGAAGATCATTATGACTTTCGTAGAGTCTTTAACGGTGTTGTTCGACTCGATAAAGAAAACGATCAATGGTATAAAACTATTTATCGTGAAAAACTACGTAAAGGAGATGTTGATCTAGACCCATCTGATCAGATCGACATCATTAATACACACAGAAGCGTTGAAAATTTTATGCTGCTAGCAGCTAAAGACCCAACAAGCGACTGGAATGCAGATCTTTAAACTGTAGCACAAATGGAGTAGGTTAGCGCCTACTCCATAAGTGTTATTATTTTTTTAAGGTTTATTTATGAGTTCACTACAACCAATACCTATCCTTGGTACAGAAGGATGGATTTACACTCCTGCAGAAAAGATGGATAATCTTTTTATGCATTTTGTTGAAAGCTATTATAGCCAAACAGTTACAGCTACTAACGCTATTTATTCTTTTCAAAGAATTTTACATGACTTTAGAGACAATCCTATTGGTCTTGTAAATCAACTTAAAACAGTTCTTGCTGCTTATTTTGGCGGTTATTACTCTGAGGTTAACGTAGAAGTAGATACTGTTGTTAATCCTAAAAATGCCGATAGTTTAATACTTAGGATTTATTTAACAGTTAAAGATGAATACGGTAAAGAATTTAATTTAGCTAAGATATCTAGTGATTTATCAAGTAAAACAATTAGATGGGCTAACATTAATAACTATGGAAATGAAAACATTTTTGCTTAACTAAAGAAGGAAACACTCAAAATGCAAAACCAAAAAATTAACTTTATTGACTTTGAAAAAATCAAAGAGCTTAAAAAACAACAAATCTCCAGAGAGTCTTCAAGTATCGATAGATCTCTTGGTTCTGTTATTATGGGGTTAGAATCTATTGGTGAAGATATGGAAAAAAACCATATCCCTAGAATCTCTGAAAACGCTTTTGTTAAATATTTTTTAAAAGCTTTTGCTGGCTTTGGTACTCAAGAAGATATTAACGCAACATATTTAACTTGGGTATCAGATGTAGCTAAGAGTTATGGTATCCCTGTTAATGTCTGTGATGATAATGATAGCTCTGTAATTTTATTTACAGTACCTGCTGTTGGTAACAATAGCGCTATTAATCCTGAGAAAACTAATTCTAAAGAAGTTTATAGAGCTATTAGTTTAGCTAATGATGCTAGATTTTTACAACCATATAACTGGGAAAAAATCTTATCTAATAACCTTGACCATGTTCTTTTAAAACTATACGATAAAAGTAAAGTTGCTGTATCTGAAGATCACAAGAAATGGCAAGTTATTTTTGAGAGATACAAAGATATCATTTTAGCTGAAGCTAAGAATAATGGTGTACAACGAGAGCAAGTACAACAAAATTCAACAGCTGTTAAAGCACAAGACACATACGACGAAATAGATGAACCAATCTAAAAAAATTAAATGGTTAAGCGTAAGCGATGTTCACTTAGGTAATACAAGAACACCAGCTGAATTTATTTTAAAGAATTTAAGGAAATGTTTTTTTGAAGAAAAAATAATAGCTTCTTTAGATATTTTCATTATAGCTGGTGATTTTTTTGATCGTTTATTAGAGTATAACCACCCGGCTGGTGGTGATATTCTTCTATTTATAGATAGGTTATTAATAGAGTGTTCAACTCATAATGTAAAACTAAGAGTTCTTGAAGGAACTCCTAGTCATGATAATAAGCAAAATAAAATCTTTGATGATTTATATTCTACAGGTAACTATAAGTGCGATATGAAATATGTTGACACTTTGTCTGTAGAGCACATTGAAGAATGGGGTATTAATGTTTTGTACGTACCTGATAAAATACGTACAACTGTAAAAGAAGTTTATGATGATACTATAGACTTGCTAAAGAGTTTGGCTTTGTCAAAAGTTGACTTCTGTATTATGCATGGCGCTTTTGCTTATCAATTGCCTGAACTTGCTAAAGAAGTTTACATACAAGATGATTGGTTAGCAATAGTTAAGCATTATATATTTGTAGGTCATGTCCACATTCACAACCCATATAAAAGAATTCTTCCTGGTGGCTCTTTTGATAGGATAGCCCATAATGAAGAAAAACCAAAGGGTTTTTTAATGGGAACCATGAATCTTCATGGTGACTCTAAAAAAGATGAATTCTATTTTATAGAAAATAAGAATGCTAAGGTTTATTTAACTATTAGGTTAAATAGTTACGATGTTGATGAAAACCTTAAATTTATAGAGCAAAGCTTACAAGGTGTTCCTAATGATTCTTTTATTAGGATCATGGCTGAAAAAGATAATCCTATTTTGTCTAACATGACAGAGGTTACTAAAATTAATCTCACTCACCACTGGACGAAAGATAACTTTAAAACTAAAGAGGAAGAAGAGCAGTTACAAGTTTTAGATGAAGACTTGGAAGAGTGGACTGCTATTCATATAGACAAAACAAATATTCACGATATCATAATGGCTCGTCTTTCTAAAAAAGAAATAAACGGAGCCATTTTAGATTTAGCTAGTAAATTTATTAAAGAGGCAATTTAAATGTTTAATGTTTTAGACGCTAGAACAGTATCCGGTTTTCCTTTGTCAGTAGGAACATCATTGGCTCTTGAATCTGTTTTTGATCCTATTCAAGACACTATTGATCCAGATAGAGTTATACCTCAAAAAATCTCCATTAATGACTACAATGAGGTTTGGATTAATGTAGGTACTCTTTTTAGAAATGTATATAACTCAGTTGATAAAGCTGGATTAAGTTATGTTAACGCAAATGACTTCGCTGACACTATCGAGCAAGAAATTAACACTATAGATGAACTAATTAAACAAAACAGTAATGGATTAGTAAATACTGTTTTTTATATTTGTAACTATAAAGACTTAACAAAAAGATTTAAGTTAGGAACTCTTAGATTACCTAGGACGGAACTTCAAATGAAGTATAGTTCTTTATACAATAAAACTTTAGACATTTTACTAAAGAGAAGTTATCAAAGCTCTTCCAGAGAAATACTAGAGTTTGAATCTAAGTTTTCATCGCCAGGTAAAGAAGTATTAATACTTACTCATTTTCCAATAGATCTTTTAAACAGTAATAAGTTTAAGGATATGGAGCTGCTTGAAAGCCATACAGGTGTTTTAAAGAAAAAACCTGAGTGGTATACCAAATATTACAATGGTAGAGATTTAAACATGCTGCCTCTTAATGGCATTCTTTTAACTGTGTTTGGGGACGATCATCACTTTAGTCCTCAACCTGTTAAAATGAAGAACGCTATACTTGAATTAGCTAAGAAAAGAAAGTGGCATTGTTTATCTACTAATAGAGAAATAGTTGAAGGAATTAAAACTTTAAACGATATTGCCTTAAAAGAAGCTCTTTTATTGCAAGATCAAAGCTAAATATATAGTTTTTTGTTGCTACGGCAATTATTTGATTAAACACAAACACTGGAGTTTTTATGTCTGAAAATGAAAATAAAGTAAAAGAAGCTAAACGTAAACTCAATATTACTCTTAGCTCTTTTACTATGTTTGCTACGCCTCGTACGCGTAAAGATCGCAAACAACTGCGCCTTACATTTGGTTGCACAAACGGCTACCCTAATGTAAATATCGAGACCGATGAAGAAGGTGAACCATCTATTGAAAACGGTTTCTTGCGTCTATCTTCTCGTCTCAACGGTACTAACTTTCATGCTTTTTTGTCTTTCATTGAAGCTGCTCTTAAGGAGACAGCTGGCTGGCACCGTAGCATTGAATGTTATCACACTTACAAAGATGGTGAAGTTCTTGAAACTCCACAAAAGATCAATGATCTTAAAGTTGGTGTAGATAATCAAGGACTTATTTATATCACTATCTTGCAGCCTGGGCGCACTTCTGCTAAGTTTAGATTTGGTCCAACTGAATGGCATAACTATAAAGACCACGAAGGTAATGCTCTTTCACAAAAAGAGCAAAACCATATCTGCGCTAAAGCTAGTGTAGAAGGTCTACGTGCCGCTATGTCTACAGCTATCGCTATGGACTGCATGGATAACTTGGTAAGTAATGCAGGACTTCCATCGCCTTCTAAGAAACCTGAAAATGGTTCTTATGGTGGAGGTAGTGGTTTCCAAAAGAAACCTTGGAATAACAATGGCGATGGACAAAATAATCAAGGAGGTTTCCAAAAGAAACCCTGGAACAATAATGGAGGTGGTAACCAAGGCGGCTATAACAACCAAAATGGTGGTTATCAGAAAAAGCAATGGGGTAACAACAGTGGTGGAAATGGTGGCCAAGCGGGCTTTCAAAAGAAACCCTGGAACAATAATGGTGGCAATCAAAATGGTGGTTACCAAAAGTCTTATGGTAATAACCAAAACAATCAAGGAGGTTTTCAAAAGAAACCTTGGGAAAATAAACAAAACGAAAAGCCAGAAAATGACTTTAGTGACGACGATATCGAATTTTAATTAATTACTTTGTTTAACTTAACTGCTGGCAAAAACCAGCAGTTAAGTTATTTTAATAAAAGCCTTCTAAATAAAGAAAGAAAATACAAAACTTTAGTTTTGATTCTATTTATTTTTGACGATATATTATATACTTGATGTTTGGTTATTCCTAACTTTAAAAAAGGAGTCTTTATGAAAGTTTTTTTAAGTCCTACAAAAAGCAAAACAACTATTGTCGAGTATACAGATGAACACGGCGTTGTTCACGAACTTGATTTTAATAACAGCGCTCTTGCTAAGACCGCGTTTGTTATTGCCGTAAACGACGATAATCCTATTTTCTGTCATCTTAACAAATATCTAAACAGGCTTCCTAAAGATAGACAAAAAGATATCTTTGAGATTCTCACTTGTATCCACAACACAATTGAAGACTCCACTAATTTGGAAGTAACTAATTCAGCTCTTAAAACTTTGTACAATCACTTGTTTGATCGTATTAAGTTTGAAGAGATTTTATATTTGTTGCAAAACGATTATGAATTTAATAACGATATTTCTCTGCCTTCTTCTGATCATATCAAGATAAAGTATGAAAGTGTTAGCGATAACTACACAAAAGAGAAAACTTACATCTTCTCCGAGTATCAAGAGCTTATTGCTTTGATTATCCAGTCACGCATTATGTTCCCCATCTGGGCGCACTACATTGAAGTGTTCAGTGGTAGTCTTGGAACTAACTACAAAGAGTTTGAAGCTTTCAAGCTCATTGAAGACAGTGCTTTGTTTAATAATCCAGCAATGGATAAACTGGCTAGGTACGTTAAAGCTAATACGCCTGGTGAAGGAAGTAAAGCAGCAATCATTGATTTTATTTCTTCTGATGACTATCCTTACTATAACTTAGCTTTAGTTGTAGTTCGTAAGCTGTGTACTATGGAGATCAGAAATCCAGGAGAAAAGCATCCTGTGCTGATCATGCACATTTCTACTCATGTTAGAGAAAAGATTTCTAACAATGATAAAAAGCAAGGAAGTATTATTGCTGATAAGATTGGTCAAGATGTAAGAGCTAATAGCGAAGAGCGCCAAATCTCGATGTATGAGCGCTTTAAAATTCGTGATAGCTTGACAGTTGGTCAAAAAGTATTTCTGAAAGAAAGTCTACGTAACCCTTTATTACTTGTTCAAAAACTAGATCCTACCATTGATCTTGAAATGGCTAATAGTGTTATAGCTGAGACAATCAGGATGGGAACAACTCCTGTTGAAAAAGTTCAAAAAGTAATACTTCGCAACATCATCTACCTGGTTGCCCCAACTAAGGCTGTGGAACTTTTAGATCGTGAAGACCTTGTTAACTGTTTAGGCGCTGCAGCCGCTGTTCTTATTCATCACGGTTTTACAGACATTGCGCAATTTTGCACAGCAACAGTAATTAAGAATGATGGTTTTGCAACTATTGCAACTGACCAACATCAAAATAAAGTTACGGCTGAGCTTCGCGAAAGAATTCATAACCTGATGCCTTTTCAGCGAAGTGGTAAAGCTAAGACAACTGTTTCACCTATCTATGACAACGTTGATAGCATCTTTAAAGAGATAACTAAAAATGCTTGGCATAGTAATCTACCAGACCATATTATCGCACCTAATGGAGGACCTGTAATCAGACGTATTAAAATTCCTAGTAACCTTCGCATTCGATTGTCTGAGTTTGCAATTTATATTGCAGAGCGTCAATCTCCCATCAAAAACGCTGAGACTAAACTCTCTAACCTTATTTATTAAAAGGTAAAATCATGTTCGATACAAACGACAACCAAATCTTCAACACCGTCATCGGTCAACAAACAACACCATCTTTTGATAGCAAATTTGGTAATCCTAACCAAACACCTGGAGATCTTTCTTCTGGCGCAGTTAAATCAGTGCGTGTAATCAGTGTAAACTTCCTTGAAATGGTTGAACAGCAGCAAATGGGTTTTCGCCCATATATCTCCAAAGTTACAGAAACTGCTGTTTTGGATATCTTGCCTGATTTTGTTCGTGAACAAAAGACCGGTGTTCAATTCAAGAGTGAAACACTGAACCCGATTGTTAACGACATTATTGGTTTGTCTCCAAACGTTTTGGGCTCTGTTAACATTGTTAACGGCTGGAACATTAAACGCTTTAGCTTCACTATCTTGGCTGAAGTTGTTTATTCCAACAACAGTAAACAAAATCTTATTGTTGAAGGTTTTACAGATCTGCCTGAAATTGCTACAAGCGGTCAAAGTGTTTACGTTGATCCTGAGCTTCAGTTGTTTGTTAACAACGTAACTATCTTTTCTGAACGAACTAATATTCATAATGGTAGTATTAGTCTTGTTCCTACACAAGACTATAACGTTATTAGCAAACACGCTTTTAATGATGCTCGCAGTGTTCATGGTGTCTTTACTCAGCGCCCGTACGATGTAACTAGCATGAGTTTGCAAGGTGTGCTAGCTGGTAATACTAGCAATCACATTATCGATGCTCGTTCCTCAATTGGTGTTGGTGAGAAAACATCTACTCTTGCTAACAATAATCCAGCAACTTATGTTGCAAAGATTATTAATGACGGCATTTCTGCTATTGGTGCAAGTAACACTGACAATATTTTTAACACAACAACTCTTGGTAACATGGTTACTTTTGTTGCTGAACCAAGTTTGGCAACTAATGGTTTCCTGCGCCAGCTTGGCCGTGTACAGACAGACTACCCAACAGCAACAACTGCTTTTTCTTGGAAGGATTTGGTAGCTATTGACCCTGCTTTGGCTAACCCCAACTGTCCTTACTTGAATATCTCCAAATCTAATAACCGTGAAGCTTTCTTGCCTAGTAACGGTTTGGCTTGCGATGATATCAGTGGCTCCGGTAACGAGCAAGTATTTGCATCAATGGTTGCTAACGGTGTTGTTGACTTGATGTCGCGTTGCCGCGCTACAAGCGTTAACGTCATGGCAAGTAACCATAGCGGACTAGATGAAGTCAAGGTAATTGGTATGCAATGCTTTGACCAAAACGAGTTCCGCCAACAGGCTCAGTTGTTTGAAAAACTCTTTGAAGCAAACATCATTAACTTGATTAACTATAACACACGTTTTAGTTACAATTTGGCTGTTAACTCTTCTAAATGGGGTGACACCTTTGTTAAAATTAACTTGGGTTATGGTACGTTTGATTTTATGTTTCCCAACTTTGCTAACTCCACATGGAGTCCGGTACTAACTAACGATAAAGTTAGTACAGAGAACATTAGTCGTCATTTGCTCACAATTGCAAATACTGTTAATGAAGTTCAATACTCGCAGCCTATGACTAGTAACCCAGGTAATATTTTTGGTGGTTCAGTTATTTAAAAAAGGAAACTAAGAAATGAACTTTGGCCTTGTTGATCTCTACGAGGCCATCCTTAAAACAGGGTGGCTTATTACTGATGAAAAGAAATATGTTTATCGAGATCTAAGTGTTGGTGAAGCAAAAAAAGAACCTTTTATCATTCTTGATAAACAGGTAGCTCTTCCTACAAGAGAAAACTTAAACAATAGCGGTAAAGAAAATCTACTGATCTTTCATCCTTTACTGGAAGGTTTGATTGGTGGAGAGTCTCCTGTTATTGGTAAGCTTCGCCGCGCTTACAGCATTCGTTTTACGTACGCTGCAACAACTCTCTTTACAAGTTTACTAGCTTGTGGTGGACACTCTTCTGAAACATCTAAGTTCTCACCAGATCAAATGGATCTACTCAAAGTTTTGAGTGGCAACATTACTGATTCGACTATTGAGACATGGAATAAAATCCTAAAGATTAGTCTTGACAAACACAAGTCTGTCAACGGTTTTACTGATATCTATATTTCATCTAACGTAGTTGTAGATGGTGAAGCTTATAGCAGATACGCTACAGTACGTTTTCCTATTTATGAGGAGCTAGCTAAAGACAAAGATAAGTTCTTTGGTCACAGCTTGGTAATTAAGAAGTCTGATCGAAAGATTTTCATGAACTTATTTGAGTTCATGTTTCCAGGCATTGAACATAAAAATCATTACTCACGTGGCACCAATAGTCGTATTGCGCCATTTCTTGATGCACTTTTGAAGACTTTTAGTAATCTTTTTAGTATTACTAATAATCTTTACGACAACTTTAATAATGTTGTCAAAATGGATCCATCCATTAAAGTGGAGCTTGATTGGGTAGATAAAGTTACTCCTGATATTGAGTTTCTTAAAAACTTAGCTCACTCTGTACCCCAACAATACGGTAACTATCCTGTTAAAACAGAAGATGTTAAACGTGAAACCACTGGTAGCAATGTTGTTGGGTTCCAAAAGAATGAAGAAGCTCCTGCTGTTAAGCAGCAAAGTTTTAATCAAAGTCAACTTGCGCCACAAGCTCAAGTTCATATTCAACAACCTGCACAACCTACAGAGGTAGAAAAACCTAACCTACAAACTTATAGCCTTGGTATTCCGCTCAGTGAAGCTAACGGTGTTGTTGGTAGCAAAGTAAACGATCTTAGCGCTAACATTGTTAATAGCGCGACAGGTCGAACCTTCTTTGATCCTAAGCAAGCTCTTGTTAATCAAGTTCAAACTGTTTATCAAAAAGGTGGAGTTGGACGTGTAGCGGCAACGCAAGCCGATAACTCTGTTTACTTTAACAACAATAACAATAATCTTAACGCTAATTTTCCAATGAATAACAATGGTTGGAATAATTCTAATAATGGTTTTGGAGCTAACATGAGTAATATTAATGCACCAGCGATGGCGCGTGAAATTGCTCGTGCAAGACTAAATGGTCAAGCTGTTCCATTTGCACAAAACGGAATGCTCGACAGAGGCTCAATTATCTAACGTCATAATAACTGCGTGGCCCAAAAAGCCACGCAGTTATTATTTATTAATTTTTTCGTTTTATTTTATAAGTTCTAGATAGTTCTTTAATTAAATTCTCATTAATTAGTTCTAATGTTAATTGACTACCATCGTAGTCAGAACAACTAGAATATCCGTTTAATCTCATGTTAAACCAGTGTAGATGAGGGAAAACATTTACAGCTAACATTAAACCTCTAAAGTCACCAGCAAATCTTGCGCCAGTATTTTCATCAACTGTTACTGTTGTTATATTTGTTTGTTTATTTTTTTTAATATATTCTAAATGATCTTCAAAAACATTTCTAAAACCTTGCTCGTAATAAACAATGGCTCCAGGATTGTTAAGTTTATCTATTAAACTCATTTTTTACCTATCTAGCTAACTTAAATTTTTTTGACAATATATTATATACATGAATAAGAGTAAAATCTCTGTTCATTAGTTTTTTCCTAAACCTATTAAAAGGAGTTAAAATGTCTGAAGACATTAATGACAATGTTGACGTTGATGAAATTCTTGACGATGAAGATGTGTCTATTGATGGTTATAAAATAGACGGTGAATTTAGTGATGATAATGTTCGTGGTATTGATCAAGATACCTACATTCATAATATCAGTAGCGAAAATCTTACACCAGAAGAACGTGCTCTAACTCTAAGTAGGCCTTGTCAACGCATTTACAGCTCTGTTGCTGGGTTAGATTTTACTTTCCCTTATGATGCAGCTCCACGGCTGCAGATGTTTTGCTCACACAACACTCAAAGATTAGTGTTTGATGGCATGACGCCTAAAAACATTATCAATGGTGTTGAGCAAGAGTTTGGTAAATCTAACTTTCGTATTGCTGTAAAAGAAAACTGCATTATCCATGAAGTAATTAAGTTTTATCACCATCGTCTAACAGACGCAAGCATCAATTACAATCCTAGAACATACGTGATTGTTCAGTACACAGACCGTCCTAATCCAGGTTGCTTTGGTGTTATTGTTATTGAGGACTATTGCTCAATGCATCAGCACTTTGGTTTCTTGTATAAAGACGGTAAGGATCTTCACAAGGTTGTAAAACATGGTAAACTAAATAAGGGCGATATTTTAAAAGAATCTCCTTCTATTACAGAAAATGGAGACATGATGTTTGGGCGAGAGCTTAAAACAATCATGATGACGCATAAGTCTGTGGCTGAGGACGGTATTGGTATTTGTGAAGATGTTCTTCCTTTGTTTGGCTTTAACATGTTTGAGGAGAGAACTAGTAGTTTTGGTAAAAAGACTATCCCTCTTAACATCTATGGAGATGGTAACAATATTAAAATTTGTCCAGATATTGGAGAAGAAATACGAGAAGACGATATTTTATTTGCTACTCGTGAAATTGATGAAGATGTAGCTATTGCTTGTCAAAACCGCTGGTCGATTCAAGAGATTGATCATGTATTTGATGAAGCCATTTATGTAGTTGGTGGTGGTCGTGTAATTGATTTGCAAGTTATTTGCAACAATGAGTCTGAAAATAGATTCAGTGATATGGAAGCACAACTTCTAAAGTATCACAATCAAAGCACTGAGTTTTATAAAAAGATCATTGCTCTTGATAAAAAGTTTCGTCACGATTTTCACGGATCATATCAACCAAGTAACGAACTAAGAGATCTTGTTATTGAAGCTCTTATCGCTACTAACATGAATGGTACTGCTAAAATTAGCAAGCAATACCGTAGAGCGCCTATGGATGATTTTACAGTAAAGTTTGTTATTCAAAAGAAAGTTATTCCTAATTTGGGTTTTAAGTTTACGGATACACGTGGTCGAAAAGGTGTTTGCTGCGCTATTTTGCCCAGAGACCAAATGCCTAAAGATAAAAACGGGGTTAGCGCTGACATCATTGTTGATCCTCTAGCATGTGTTAACCGCATGACTATGGGGGCACCTATTGAGGCTGGTATTAACTTTATTACAGACATTATTGTTAGGAATATTAAAGAAGCTCTTGGTATTAATATTAGCTCACCGCATCTTAAGAAAGAAATTAAGATTATGGCTGACGGGCATGATCCTAGGTTTGAAAAAGCATGGGAGACAGCTCTTGACTACTACAAAGATATTGCTCTGGAGAGTATGTATCCAAAAGCTCTTACAGCAACTCAGCAAGACAAAGCTACTGTAATTTCTCACACTGTTAAAAATACTCTTGGTCTTTATCTGCCACCAGAAAATAATACTAACTTAGCACAAACTCTTAACTATCTTCACAATAAACATAATGTTAAATATGAAAGTGTAACTTATCGAAACGCTAAAGGTGATTTGATTACTTCAAAAGATCCCATGCCTATTCAAGATATGTACTACATTATCTTGGAGAAAATTGGCGATGGTCGATCAGCTGTTTCATCTGTTCGTTTTCAAATCTTTGGTGTACCTGCAACTATCAGTAAACATGATAGGTATATTTCTCCTGTTCGTTTGCAAGCAGGTAAGATCCATGGTGAATCCGAAGCTCGTCCATTTAATGGCATGACTAGGCCCAGTATCCAGCCAGAGATTATTGATAGAAACAATAATCCTAAAACAGCAATTCTTTGCTACGAAGCACTACTTCGCGCTCCTAACCCTTCACAAATTCAAAAACTTGTAGATCGCAAAAAACATCCTTTTAATTTCACCATGCCTATTCAAATCTTAAACCACGTTACTTTCTGTAGCGGTTATAGATTTGTTTATAAAAATGACAACCCTGGCTTATACAAATACAGCGACATGGTAAAGGAAAACCAATAATGTTTAAGAAGTTTCTAGCAAGAAAGATGGTTGGTTTTTCTGTTCAGCAACTAACCGCTATGTTAAAGGGGAGATTTATTCTTGTCTTTGATGACGGCGAGATGCTTACAACAGCTAGAGAAACTATCTATAGTTCTATCTTTTGGGTTTTTCATAAAGAAAACCCAGAGATGCCTATGCTTAAAGCTCACCATATACGTAACTTTCTTGGAGAATTCCAAGAAAACGGTATTGAGTGGAAAACAAAAAAATACTACAACTCCAAAACTCATTTGGAAGTTGGCAATGTAATTTATTGGGACGCGCATAAAGTACGTAATAAAGATAAGCCTCACAGGTTTGATAAGCCTCTTTGTTTGTTATTTTATCAGACAATTAATAATATCTATAATTTCTTAGCTTCATTAGACGGCTATGAGTTATCTTTTAACGATAAGGATTATCTTGCAATTAGATTCCATCCTTTTGTAGACGCTGCTCAGCGTGCACTAACACCTAACCCTAAGGTTATTAGTGATAAAACAAAAGAAGTTCTTAATTTTGTAAAAACATCTCCTGACTTTGACAATAATCCTTTAGCAAAAGCTGTACGCGGTGGCTTAGTTCGCGAGCTACAGTTTATACAATGTATCTTTGTTCGTGGGTTTATTGAAGACAATGACAGCCATATCTTTGAAGAACCCATCTTACGAGGTTTTATTGATGGTTTAACTCAATTTGAAAACTTTATTGAAAGCCGCTCTGCATCAAAGAGTTTGCTATACAATAAAAAGGTTATTCAGTTTGTGGAGTATTTCTCACGCACTCTTCAGATTCAAGCGATGATTGTTAAGAACCTTCACAAAGGTGATTGTGGATCTAACTCTTATATTCGCTGGACTGTTCAGCCACCATTGTTTGATGTTGGCACAGGTCGTGTTCTACGAGAAAGTGATCTTAAAAATATTAGAGGTAAGTATTACAAACTAAATCCTGAAGATAAAGATTTGATGGTGATTGATGTAAACGACACGCATTTGATAGGTAAAACTATTTTTATGCGCTCACCAGTTGCTGGTTGTAGACATCCTGATCCACACGGTATTTGTAGTTACTGTTTTGGCGACATTGCGCCATCTGTTGACGAACATAACCTAGGTATGCAGTGTGGTGCAGATATTGCGGACAAACAAACATCTGCTGTTCTTAGCCAAAAGCACGCACAAAGCAGCTCTATTGCTGATCCAGTTGTTATCGACGATAGCAACAAACATATCTTTACAACTAACGCTGAGAGAGATAGTTTTATTATTGTCGACTCCTTAATAGGAAAAGACTACTACATTATCTTAAGTAAAAATGAATGCCCTGGTTTTATTGAACTAGACTACATCAATAGTGTTGACGAGATTGGATCTATCTCGCATGTCAGTGAATTGACATGCGTTACTTTTGTTATTAGAGGTAAAGATTTTGAAGATCGTTATACTGTAGAAGTAGCTCTTGGTAGCCGAAGAAGTTCTCTTTCTAAACAAATGCTCGCATATATTAAAGAGCACAAACCTGTTATTAAGGACAACAGTTATGAAATTAGCATGAAAAACTGGAGAGGTAAAGCTCCTTTTAGTATTTTACCTCTTTCTCAAGAGTCTCCTTATATTAGAGCTACTAAAATTCAGTCGCTTGTTTTGGGAGACAGCAAAAACATCAGTGATCGCGATACACCTGATGCGCCGCGTGCTTTGCTTCAAAAACTATACGATCTACTAAATACAGGTCAAAACATTAATTTGGCTTTGATTGAAGTTATCGTGTATAGCCTTATGGTAAGAAATACCAAAGAAGGTGATTACTTCCTTCCAAAAGAAGGAGATAGAATGGGTTTAGGTATTAACTCAAAGGTTATGGCTATGCGTTCTTTGGGAGGTCTTATGGCCCTTGAAGATCACGCTAAGGTTATCTTGGATGTTGATAGCTACGAAGACAGACCACGGCTTGACCATGGCTTTGATGTTCTTCTTAAACCACAAGAGCACGTTAAAAACTACGACCCAGAATCATTTGAGTCAGACTGGTAATTAAATGTTCATAAGTAAGGGAAGGGGTGACCCTCCCTTACTTTATGCTTTTGTTCATTTTTTATACCTTATTTAAATACTTTGAATAAGATGTTATAGTCTTTTAACTTACAAAATAAAGGTATGAAATGAATTTTATAGTTGAAAAAGGATCTAGGTTTTTTAAAGTAAAACCTTTAACAAAAGAAGCGCGTGAGTTATGCAGTGAAATGCAAAGAAGGTTTATACACCGAAATTTTGCAACATATAAAAAGGGTGTTAACACACCTGCGCCTGCCGTAAAACTTTACGCTTGCGCTTTATTTGATGAACAAGAATTTAGATTTCACATTAATAGTTTTCATATTTTTAAAGATTTAGTTAAATCTAAATTTGGTAATAATG
>JACCDZ010061231.1_pt1 | contig 15199 bp, 17 predicted proteins | sample 7449551 | NCBI WGS metagenome assembly JACCDZ01 (sample SAMN15323452, study PRJNA562643) | freshwater metagenome | isolation source: river surface water | place: USA:Blue River Watershed | collected 2017-08-18 | reverse complement strand
CATTTGGTTTGCTTTTTTAAGCAAAGATTTTACGTAAGCATTCGCGTGGGTATAATAAACAGAATCTTTATTGAACGTTTCTGGACCAAGTAATTCAGAAGAAGCACCATTTAAAGTAAATGCATCATCAAAAGTACGTTGTGCCAGGATAAAAAACAGAGGGAAAAACTGCGGTCTGGTAATCGGGGTTAAAATATCACGACCGCGAGATTCATCCTTAATTCCTAAAGGATAACCTCGCGGTTGACCATTGGTGACAAGATATCCTGCCATGTCTATTCTCCTAGGAGTAGGGTGTTTTTATGTGATGCTCGCTGGTTTATACATCATCATATTAATATTTAAAATATTACACACTAGACATAGAGGTTATCATGAAATTCTCACCTTACCAAACAAACAGTTGCTCTGGATATATTATTGAAAAAATCATTCAAGAAATTCAAGCCGAAATCAAAATGGATCCAATGGCATCCATGCAATCACTGAATAATGAACTGGGTAATCCAGTTCGTTTATTATTCACGAATTCGAAATTTAACCCTAAACCGTTTGCTCATCCTTTAGATATCGTTGAACATCATGGGGCAGGGAGAGATGAACGAAATGCAGTGATTATGGACATTCGCCCTTTCACTAAGTTCTCCCCACAACACGGAATGGTTGTAACCAATTATGCTGAACATGCGCTTGCGGCTCGTCGAGCTATTCTGCATTCAATTTGGTCAACCTCTGATGCGTATTTATTACAGAATGTCTGTGGTTCGTTAATGTGTATCTTCTCTGCATGGATTTCTGAATCAATTGTGAAGCGTTTAGACATGGATGCAATTACGCAATTGAAAATTGCCAACATTGCTGCGTGGTGGTTCTGGTGCCAATACAACAAAGAAGAAGATCTTAACCAAACCAATCGTCCTAAAATCTACAAACTCATCTCCGAAGCAACCCGAGCAGGTTATGATACAGTTGAAGCTGATTTAGACGGCTTAGAATACTTCGATGATATTGAAGGTTTTTGCAACACTGTAAAAGAAGCCACTGATAAACCAAGTATTAAACATCTTGATGCTGGTGCATTAACGCAATTAACCTCAGGTTGTTGGATGGGTGTACACGCCCGGGAGATCATGAGTGTGTGTATAGAGTACCCTCCATATCTTGCAGCAGTGGTTTATTCTGCTTTACATGATCGTGGTATGCGCTCTGCTCAATTTACCAAACTGGTACAGCGTTTTGTCACCCGCCCAGACATCAAAGGCTTTAAAGCAGCAATTGATCATTTAAGTAAAGGTGGAATGGGTGAAGAAGGCGTTCCTTTGGTTGGAAGTAAAGCTTATTTGTAATTGGGAATAACTACCATGAATTCATTCGTCTTAAATACAATTTTAGCAGACTCATGGTTTGCAGCTGGGTTAGGATACAATCACAGTGTTAAACCCTCCCGCGTATCACCGCCGGGTGGATTCAGAGGTACTGCTCGAGTTGCTGGTCGGTATTATGATCCACCAGCAACTGATGTAAGGAATGCTGCATTCCACTACTATCACATCGGACAAATGCCAACTCATTTTTTTGGTATGTTTAATGTAAAACCTGGACTGTGGTATAAAGTAGAAGATCTTATTAACAAAAATAATCAGCTAATCAATTTAGTTCTTACCAACGGTATTCTACTTTCACCACGTCACGTCTACATCCAAAAAAGCCCGATTGATTGTAACCTCATTGTTGCAGTCTTAGTTGTACCAGGTTACGACTACGGTGAAACCATCGTTGCTTTAGGTCAAGAAGAACATCCGGTCTTTCTTATCACCACCGAAGATGGTGGCTCAATTCCGCTAGATGATGTTGTTAGAGTTCCTGCAACCATCAATACAGTTGAATTAGTTTTACAGTTTCGTTACAACCACCGCGCAAATGAAGCAGCAATTAAACATTCAGCTGAACGTAATTTCCAGGCACACTCCAAGATTGTACAGTACGATTCTATCATGTCGGCGAGTCAATCAGAGATTACCAGCTTTTTGAATAAATACACTGGGAAACTATTTGCTGCATGGGTTGTTACAAATGGGAAGGCTATGACTGTGGCTTCTGCACTCAGTAATGTTTCTAACTTGCTGGGTAAGGAAATATGCGTTCACTACGATAGAACAATCAAGACGAAGCAGTTTCATAACTTTGGCACCACTGTAACGATGACGAGTAAAACTCAGCTTATGCGTAAACATATCGTTAACATTGGAAGTAACTTAGAATCTCCTCAAGATGTTTCTTTATTTCTTGGGACTGGAGATGACAACACTTTCGTTGGTGTGGCGTTAGATAATCAGCACTACGAGCTAGTCAAACAAATCACCGGACATCATATTGCGATTAGTGATTTACATTTAAATGAATTGCGTCTAAAACACGGTTTTCTGAATACTGGAGTGGACTTAGTTATTTATGCTGTTGTTCGTAAAAGTACCATGAGTCGTTTTGGTGGATCACAATACTCCAGACTAGACACACTAGTAGGTCTTTCAACAACATTGAAAAATAATTTGCTTGCTGATAATGGGGTGATTGCTGAATGGCGAGGGAAGGAGTTGGAAATTGATCCTTACAACATTCTAAGACGTGAGCCCGTTTACCTAATGAATGAACAAAAAATTGTGGACGCTTATGGTTATGTTGGGTTATCGCGAGTGTTTACGCCTGCTGTCATTACAGGGGCTACATTTACTAGAAAAGGAAACACGTATTCTAAGTTCACAACCTCTATTCTAAGTCGAGAACGCACCAAGCAACTACCTGGATCTTCACAAGTGGAAGTTATTGCATATGGCGAAGACAATAAATTAAAAACATCTCGTTATCTGACGCAGAACATTGCAGGAATGGTAACGTTTAAGAATATGAATATCAAACACATTGAATCCAATCTTGTACGTCAACTGTTTTCAACTTTAGTTGGTAATCGTAAACTATATGGTAACCAGGTACTAAATGCGAACGCTCTGTTTTATGGTTGGCAATGTTATGTTTGTGAAAAGATCAACGGTATTGCTGACGAAAATTGGGTAAGAGCAGTTAAGGACGTACACTATCAGATTGTTGCGGTAGGTTCAAACTTAACCATCCAATGGAATGCTTCAATACTAAACACAAATAATCTGATCGGATGTTTTGTGGTAGGTGGTGCCGTATCGCATGTAGTCACTCATGTTAAATACATCAACATGCAACGTGGTTACATGAATGTAAAAGTTGTCACTGATTTAGATGGTTTAAAACCTATTGAACCTGAACGAGTGGATGTTTGGTTAGCTGGTGAGTTGCTAATTGAAACAATCGACTATGCGGTACTATGGGATCGTATTATAATCTTCAAAAAATTCAACTCTTTAAATGATGAGGTACGAATTCGTTTAGCTGGCTTACCTATCGACGGTAAACATACACCGCCACTTGAAACTGGTTTTGTTGATCGTGGGAAAATTTCGTTCGGACACGAAGCAAGATTATTGCGCGGTAAGGAAGTACAGGTAAATATAGCTGGGGAACTTTTTCCTGCAAAAAGCATTTGTTACGGATTTGAAAGTACAAACACACTTCCCGCATACAATGGAAAAGTATATCAGATCAAAGAGCATATCCAACCACTTGAAGGTTATATCAAAGCGAATACTTTCGATGAAGTTGATCGTATGCGTGCATTTGAGAATGATGTCCTAGCTACACTTAATACATTGTCTCCTATTAACTACAGTCGCCAAACGACCACTGTTGTTGAAAACATGCGTCATCAGGTTATCTCATGCTTCTTAAATGAGGTGATCTATCGAGTATTAAAACTTGGATTCTTACAAGTTTTGTTAAACGGCACTTACAACAAAGCGATGACGGATGTTTGGTTTGAAGACTTCCTGTATTTATTAAATGGGGATGTGTGCCTACATCCAAACTTAAACTCTAATTTCATTACAGTTAACCCACACGAAAAAACAACTGTGAATGTTACAACGCATCAATTGAGACTGTTTAATTTTGTTAATCAGAATTATCTCAATAGCAAAGTAACAATGACAGATAAGTTCACTGTGGTTTGAGGTGACCATGAACGTTATTCTTTACGAGGAGGACTGGGGGCGGTATCCCAGCGCTACAGTCCACTATGAAACTCAGAATAGATCTTGGGTGGAATTTGCTAAGAAATTAGAAATCCAGGGGGTTAAGAACAATAAGTTTTTCTTAGCGTTACTTAATCCTTCATTACGTTATGTTGACCCTTGGGATGAAAATTTAGATGAAATTACACGAACAGCAGTTGCTACTGAGATTAAACTCAACCCTTGGTACTTCTTTCGTGAGATCGCTCGATTTGATAAATATGAGTTTAATGGTAAGCGTTATTACTTAAATGCAAACCGAGGTAATATTGCAGCATGGTGGTGTTTCTTTAATCACCAGGATTATAATCTCACTCAACCACGTCAGACGGGTAAATCAACATCATCTAACTGGTTAGTGGTTTGGTTACTATTCTTCGCTTATGAAAACTCTGACGTCTTCCTATTAACCAAAGATAATACATTAAGACAGAACAACGTTCGAGCCATTAAAACATATCGAGATTTATTACCTAACTATCTTAACCCATCCACGAAAAAGGATGTCAATAACTTGATTTCCGTAAGCTGTGTGGCGCTTGGAAACAAACTCTACACAGCCGTGTCTCAAAACTCTAAAGCTGATGCGGATAAGATTGGTCGTGGTTTCTCTTGTAAGACCTACATCATTGACGAAGGACCATACGTTGACTATTTAGAAACTTCTTTAAATGCAATGTTGCCTGGTGGTGATGCAAAGCAGCTTGAAGCTGCCGAGAAGTTTGAGCCTTACGGCAACATCTATACCACAACCAGCGGTTCTAAGTCCGATGAATCAGGTGCTTATTACTACGATATGGTGACCAATTGTCTTCAGTGGACTGAGCGTCTTTATGATCTATCAAATGCCAGGATGTTATTTGACATTGTTGATAAGGCTGCGGTAAATAAACGTTTAATCAACATCGTGTTTAACCATCGTCAACTTGGTTATAGCGATCAATGGTTAATTGACACCCTGAAGAAAAATGGCGCAACGGGCTCTAAGGCGAATAAGGATTACTTCAATATTTGGGATGATGGTGCAACTGAGTCACCTTTAGATAAAGAACTTGCCAAAATCATCAAACAAGCGAAGAAAGATCCAAACTGGATTGAGTTTACTAAGGAGGGGTATGGGATCAATTGGTATTTGCCGAAACGCGAAACTGATATGCGTATGGCAAATGGAAAATTCATCTTAGGATTGGATACTTCAGATGCTGTAGGGCGTGATGCAATTGCTGTCACGATTGTTGATATCACTAATCTTGAAATTGTAGGGACAATGTTGGTAAAAGAAACTAACCTTGTACACTTCGGTTACTGGTTAGTTGATTTTATGCTAAAGTATAAAACTATTACACTTGTGCCAGAGCGTAAAAACCAAATGGCAACGTTCATTGATTTACTTCTCATTCGTTTAACCATTAACGGAGAAGATCCATTCAAACGTATCTTCAATCGTGTGGTCCATGAAGACAAATGGAAAGAAACATTGTACAAACCGTTTCAAAATCGCGTTCATCGCGACATAGATGCTTATACAGAAGTAAAAGATCAGTTCGGGTACTCAACTGCAGGTAGCGGTGAATATTCGCGTAATGCGCTTTACACGAACACATTGATTCTTGCTTGTGAATATGGTGCGACGGTGATGAATGATGAAGGGACGATTAAAGAAATATTAGGTCTACAGCGTAAGGGAAATCGTATTGACCATGCCGCTGGATCACATGACGACCGAGTGGTATCTTGGTTGCTGTGTAACTGGTTATTGATTCACGGAAAGAACTTGAGTTACTACGGCATTGTTAATCCATTGTCTAAAACCATGGACTATCGTAGCAAGTTACGTTTAGAACAAGGAGACAGTTCTTTAGCAATGAAGATGCGACATCAAGAGGAACAGTCTAAGCTAAAAGAAGAGATTGAGAACTACTTAACGTTACTGAAGAATGTTCGAGATGAGTATCTTAGCAATCAGTACGAGGCTAAGCTTCGTAAGCTTGAATCTCAATACACCGGAACTGCCTTTGGTGCATTAACAGTCACTGATCTCATGAAACAAGCCAAGGCTGAGAAGTTTAAACGACGAGTGAACAATCGTCGCCAGAAGGAGGGTACTTAACTAGGGGAGGTATAAATGTTTAACTTTATTTACTTCATGCTGGAGTTGGTATGGAATACGACTGTTAAATATCGCTATCCAATTGATTATCATATTACGTTGACTGACAACACCCACATGGTTGTAAAGGATATTAAGATTGGAGATGAGATGAAGAAGTTTGTCTTTATCTCCAAACAGGTGTCCTACAGTCGAATCGATCGCTTTACGAAGAAGAAAGTTCGAAATTATCGGGTGGAAGTTGTCGACTCCCTTACTGGGATAGATGCTAAGTCTAAAATCTACATTATCCCGGAATTATGTAGCGGTATTTTTCGTAGAACAAAAATACCTCATGTCTGTGCAATCAACTGTATCATCAAGAAATTCATAGAGGAAGAAATGAATGACATCCGATAACTCTGATTACGTCTATAGTCCTGTGAAACCTGGTGTCATTTTAGGCTGGGACGATCTTTTAGGTTTTCCGGTAGAGAAGATCCTACCGGAATATTTTTTAATTGACCGTAACTCAAATCTGGTTGGAATTACAACTGTTCAAATTGCCATGATAGAGTATGAAAAGATCATGGGCTCAATCAATGATATAGTTGCGATATTTGAACATATTCCTGCTGATATCTTAGAAAGGTTGTTTAAAGAAAGTGAGATGGAGAAACCTAAATCTTTTCTACAACGTATAAACCCTTTACGTAGAAACAAAATAACTAATAATGATGTTGATCCAATGCTTGCATTGAAACTCATTCACAATGTCAGTAAGGTTCGTTTTGAACTCTTCTCTTTTGTGTTGATTAACTTATCGAACTTACAAGCACAAGAGATTAAAAAACTAAATCAATCTGATAAAACTCGAGATTATGAAAATCTTAAGATTGCTTATAAAGATATTCTAAATCGTTCTAGCAAACAAACAAAAGAAGCTCATCTCAGAGCAAATCCAAAGTTTGTTAATTACATTCCTGAAGATGGGATTGTGATTAACGCAACAACAAGAAACTAAAGGTAGATCACTCTACCTTTATTCATTTATGAAAAGGAAAATATCATGAGTCTTACTAAAAATCAAATTATCTCTAATTTAAAACAATTCCTCATGGAAGAGTATAATACCTCAAGTCAATTCTGGGTTTCGGGTAAAGTATTAGAACTCATTAATAGGGAACGTATTGTTGGGGAGATTAACTGGATCTCATTGCATGTTGATGAAGCTTCATTTCAATTGTTTTGTGATTCTACTCATTGTACATCTAACTTAAGCAAGGATACTGTTCTTTGGTTAGATGTTAATGATTATCCAATTAAACTATTTAAAGAGATTCCTGAATGTCATTTGATTGGGAAATGTAAACGAGTAAAGAGAATATGTTTATCTAATATTGATACTTTGTTTGTTAAAAGTTACGATTATACCCCTATAGTATGAATTACTTTATCCAATAATCGAAAGATTGTAGGATAAACGTGGGCAGTGGTAGTTGGGGTTAAAACAAACTTATATAGTTTAGAGAAATTATAGAATTAGATAATTACAAAGTAATTATCTATTCCTTATAGAGTAATGAGCTTGTTCTCATTACTCGGTTGATTAACTAAAGAGTGATCCTATAAACATCACTCTTTAGTTTACACTCTAGAGATTTTTATTTTTATATCTCTTCTAAGAGATAAAGCTTAGAAGATAGTTGAGCGAGTGCCTGCCAAGAAGCACTCGCGATTTTCTGATTTTCTTTGAAAAAGAAAAGACACGAGGGAAATTTGAGAAATGGTTTTATTTTTTGCTTCTTTTTTAATTTTTGATTTTTAGAAGATAGAGCTTTGTTGGTTCTATCTTTATTTTATGAAGATCATTTAATCGAGTTGACTAAACTATGCGTGATACCCAATTTATTTATTACTACTCTAAGAAAGAGTTAAAGAAATTAAAGAGTGCAGTTGCTAAAGGAGTAACGAAAGAGCAAGAGGATAATGATGAGAGTTTTAGTGATCGAACTGTAGGGGGTAAGGTTGCTGGAGGTGCTCGTTATTTACGAGATATATTAACGTTTGGGAGTTTAGCTTTACGTTACTTTGGACATGATCATAAAGCTGAACGAGGGATTATGTTTTCTTTGGATCCTATTCCTTTGGACATTGCTTCTTTGTACGATAATAAACATAAATTCTGGGTTAAAGGGGAAGAGTTGTTTGAATACAAGGTTGTGATTGGAAAAGATCTTGTTGAAGGATTAAAAGGTAATTTTCAGTTAAACAATGATTCTGGACTCCCCTATCGGATTGTTGGAACAAAAGCAGTTCGGGATTTGATGTACGAGAAACAAGAATGGAATTGGGAGGGGGAGATGGATGCTAAACTGATTAAGAAATACGAGAAGGAAATTGTTGCTTTAGAAAAGAGTAAGGGATTCTACGGTTTCTGGGGAATGGACTTAATTAAAACAATTGAAAAAGCAAAGACTGATATTAAAACCACAATTAAAGAAAATATGAAACTACTGACTGAGCATAAACAAGAAAGTATGCTTTACGGGGAGTTGTATCCTTGGGTTCCTCATTTGATTCTTTATCCTGGGTTTCTTCCAATTGCTTTTGATGAAGTTAAGCAAATTAAATTAAAATAGGAATAAAGAGGGTTATATAACCCTCTTCTTTTATGCGTTTGTTTGGTTTTAACTGTTTGTGGTTATTTATGAATTGGGATTTGGATTATGGTTTTAAGTGAATAAACGATTTTGTAATTTAGTGATTGTAGATGGTTATTATTTTTTATATCGGAACTTCTTTGGTTTTCCTGGGCGATACAATAGTTCTGGAATGAATGTAAATGCTTTAGATGGGTTTAGTTATTCTATTCAACGCGTTAAACGGGATTTAGAGAATTCCCATATGGTGGTTGTTTTAGATTCATCTGAACCTACCTTTAGACATTTGCTGTGTCCTGGATACAAAGCAGATCGTTCTTGCCCTTTAGAACTACAACCTCAATTAGATTGTATTGAGGAATTACTTGAAGCGATGGATTTACCTTATATTCAGAAACCTGGGTTTGAAGGAGATGATTTGATCGGCAGTTTAGCCGTTTGGTTTAGTTCACTCAGTGAAGATTATTCTGTTACTATTCTCTCTGGAGATAAAGACTTATGTCAATTGGTCAACTCCCAGATTACCGTGGAAGATATCTTTAATCGACGTTACTTCTCTAGTGTGGGTGTTCAATCTAAATTTGGAGTTAAACCTTGCCAAATGATTGATTACTTAACCTTGGTTGGAGATTCTGCTGATTCCGTTGCTGGCGTTGATGGAATTGGGGAGAAGACTGCAGCTTCTCTATTGCAACAGTTTGGCGATTTAGCGGGGATTATGGCTAACCTGGACAAAGTTAAGCCGAAGGTTGCAAATGCGCTCCTAGGCTCATTACAGAGCATTGAGCGGGATAAACAACTGGTGACCATTGTTACTGATTTGGAATTGGATGTATGTCTAGTTGATTTAGAGAGTAAACCGATCTGTGGGGAGAAGGTAATGGCGTTTAAACAACGGGTATTTGATTAGAGGTGGGTTATGGATATTAAGCGTGGTAATGGTAGTTGCGTTATTCGCTCAGCAGAAGGAGAAATTGAGTAATAGATTTATTTTCAAATATATATCACTAACATGATATCAACCTTTATTTTCAAGGAAATTCATTAATGAACACACAACCTTTAGCACAACAGACATTTCGTCCACTTGATTTATTTGAATTCTTTTATAATTTAACTCAATGGGCATCGGTTCATGGATTAACATTTGATGATTTTAGTGTATCACATGGTGGCTCAATGCTATTAATGGGGTTAATTGATTCCACGATGGATATTGATCTTACTGTAAATCAGGAACTCTTTGATCGATTCGATAATGGCGACCATCGTCGTGTAGAGTCCGCATTTAATGGTCGTTACTATCTTCAAGTAGGTGAAAGAGTTGCGCTACATACCTCAGAAATACCAACGTTACAGTTGGTGCAGAGTTTGATTAAACATCCAAATGGTATATGGTACCGAAATGAAAAACAAACTATTCTCGACTACCAATCATTAAATCGCCCTCAAGATAAGGAGAAGATTAAATTACTCAAAGGGGATTCATTAAACCTTATTGAATATATCCTTGAAGTTAAAAGAAGTTATGAGCCCATTACTCAACAAAAGTTCGGCTCCTTATTCGGTATGAATCCTGCACTATTAAGCCGAATTTTAACGGGTAAGACTCCCATTACTGTGAAAACGTTAAATAGAGTAATTGCTTTGGATAAAGATGTAGAGCGTGTGAAAAAGATGAAACTTGAAGTCTTGAAGCTACAACAGTCTATAAAAACAACTAAACTAGATGGTGAACACCCGCAACATATTTATTATGCAATGTATATTTTAGAAGTTATTAGAGAACATAATGTTTCTAAAAGTGAATTTTGCAGTATGTTGGGGTACAGTAATGCGCATCTTATCAATATGTTAAACGGTAAGACCCCAGTAACAAAAAGTTTTCTTAACCAAATCCAGTCTAAAGCATCTTTATCTTTTGTTGACTTTAAACAAAAGTTGACGGATTTTAATTTCGAAGAACGGGTTAAGGAGTTTGAAAATTCTACGTTGCTTTACAATCTCGTAGACTTTTTCGATTATCGAAATACGAACAATAGTTAGATGGGTAAAATTAAATTGAAGTGATCTGTGTTTCAAAGGAGGTATTAATGGATCGTTTAACTTATCTTAAGCAACGTCGAGTAGAGTGTAAGACGATCCTTGTGCTCTCCATTATACACAGAGTTACCGATAACTATATTTGGCAAATTCTATCAGGTCGTCGAAACTTCTCAGATAAGTTTTTAAAACGACTTATTGAATTTGATCCAGATGAAAAACGTGGACAATTAATGAGTCTACACTTGAAATCAAAAGCAAAGGAAAAATAACCATGTCGTCTTCTGTACAATCTACGATTGAAGCGCAAAGTCGTTTTAAACGCAAACAAGGTTTCTTAGGAGAAGTTTTCTCGCCTGAGTTACAACTTCGTTTAGGTTCTGCAAACTTAAGTTATGAACAACAAGCTGAACTTGTTTTAGAACACATTCCACAACACCCACTCGAGTACGATGAGATAGTAGATGCTAAAATCATGTTTCTTATCATATCTGAAAATATCGACGTCTCAGATATAGATAATAATCCTGAAGAATACACTGCTGTTATCCAGTTGTACAAACGCGTATTTTAATATTTTGAAAAGGAGGGATATCCCTCCTTTTCTTTATGCAGAATTCTTTTGTTTACAAAGTTAAGTAATTAAATGTGATTTTATTCCTTTTAACTTTGCGGAGAAACAAGTGTCTACAATATTCTATTTACAATATCTACAGGTGGAACATGATCGCAACTTCCACAATGATATTTATAGTCTACGACCACAAGACAAGGTAAAACACCTACGTTTAATCCTAGGTCATGAAATTCGCATCAACAGTATCACTGACGACAAACAAGCAGATCAGATTTGGTATTATGGCCCAGATGGTCATGGTGCATACACACCTCAGCAGTGTGATATGACCAAAGAGGATTGGGTCGTTCTTATCAAAGACGCTGCATAAAGAAAGGGGCAATTGCCCCTTTCGATTACTTCTTAATTAAATCTTTGACTGTATTGTACATTGATTTAATTTTGTCAATGAACTCAGAGAGAATGGTTGCCCATTTATCCCAGCCTTGTCCTTTGAGGATTTCATTCTTAACATAGTCAAGCACCCAGGTCTTTTTATCCTTGCCTGCTAGTGCTGCTTGTTTTTCAATTGAATCCATCGCATCTGCTGCTGCACGGTAGATTTCTTGCCCAGTTTGAATAAGACTGATTACGCCAGAAGCTACTGCTGCAATTTGAGTTGAGTTCATTAAAGGTTACTCCTTATCTATAGACTTAAACATCTTCTTAAGTCTATATAATTATTTAACATTAATTATCAGGTATAGCTATGGATTTTATAGTTAGTATAATAAAGCTTACTGTTCGTTTTGTTCACGAGTTAACGGGTGGGAACCAGTGGTTAACAACGGCTATATTTGCTGGTATTGCTATTGCGCTTAGAAAGATTCCTCAGCAAGTGTTTGATCTCGTTGTCAGACAATTGACAATTACAATGCGTGTATCAGATCGTAATGTCGACGCATGTTCAGGAACTATCGACGCGGTACTGTTATATCTTCGTCGTAATTCATTGACCCGCTTACAACGAACCTTTATGGTAAACGAAGGTGCACGTTCATTAGAAGATCGACTCATCTCTGGAACAGGTAACCACTTTGTTAAAGTTTTAAATTGTTGGGTTGTTGTTAATTTGTCATTGGATAAAAATGACAAAGGGGAAATGCGAGTATTAACACTAAAGACTTTCTTTTGGAATAGAGGAAAGCTTGTCAAGATTCTCGGTGAAGTAAATCCTCAAAAGTACGATATTCCATTTATCTATGAAATGCGAGATAATTGGTTGTATCGTACAGGGGTTATCCCTAAAGTTTTTACTACCCAGTCGCAACTCATTGACGATGAATTATATCAACAAATTGATAGTATTTTTGATCGCTTTTGTAATGATGATAACTATTACCTTAAACGCAGTAGATCAAGAAAGGAAACCTTCTTACTCTATGGTCCTCCTGGTACTGGTAAAACAACATTATTTAGACACCTTGCATCCAAGTACGGTTTGTCCGTTGTGTTGTTAACACCAGCTAAGCTAGCTGAAGGGATCAGAGAAATCGGACGTGATAGACTTGGTAAAGTATTAGTCTTAATTGATGATGTGGTTATCCCAACACCATTGACCGAGATTTTTGGCACACCTACCAAAGCGGATACTAAACCATTGGATGATATTACTCGTATTCTGTTAAATGAGTTAGATGGGATAAAACCGTTACACGATATAATGGTTGCCATAACAACTAACGATATTACGGCATTGCCTCCGGCGATTTACCGCCCAGGTCGAGTAGATCATTTAGTTCATTTTGGTTACCCAAGTAAAGAAACGATTATGAATGCAATCGGTTTTGATAAACACGATGACCGTTATATCTATCTAAATCGTCTCGAAGTAAAGGACATCCCATTAGACAATATTGCAAGTATTCGTAACGCTGAGACGTTAGTCGAAGTGATCGAAATCATTAAGGCTAGAGACAATTATCTTAAACTTAGCTTGCATGCAAACAAAACATTGGAGGCAGCATGAAAACAAAAGATATTAATTTCGTGTTTCGTGATGAACATGGTAATGATTTAAAAAGTGGTACCTTTACGATCAATAATGGAATGAATTGGTTAACCCTTGAAAAAGAGTTTGCAGAATTCCTTAAACAATTTACAGGTAAAGTAGATACGATTGCCGCCTCTATTCTTTGCAATGATTGGATGAAGAAGAAGCGGTTTCCAGATGGGATGCATTTCTTTCTTGATTGGGATAACGACTTCGGTTGGATTCATGCTTTCTTACATCGGGTTAGAGATCCTGCTCCACTTGCAAAAGTCTTTGAAGGTACACCCCCTACCAAGGAAGAGGCACCTGGTGGTTACGTGACCTCGGTATGTGGAACTAAGTTCCAACACGCAGAAGCTTTTATGTTGGGTTATGGTGAACTTGTCGGAATTGTGGTAGAACCAGATACCACCGGAATTGAGTTGGTGCTTAAACCATGAAAGTATTCTTCGATCTCTCTAAACTTAAAAAGTGCTCTGATCAAAATCTAATGAAGAGCCAAATTAGACTGCAGGAACTCCTGCGCATCACCAATGCTGAACTTCGTAAACGTAAAGGAAAATAAACATGGCTTCTCAAGACAACTATGATGCTCCTCAACCACTAACATTAAAATCAGTTAGTTCTGGAATCATCACTTCGGCTAACAGTTATCTAGCGTTAGCGTCAACAATTCCGTCAGGACAAATCACACGAAACGGTAATTCTTTTGAAGAGACGATTTACCATATCCCAACAGGTGAGGTTATCTACGTTTATAAGAAAGGTGGTTTCATTCATCATATCACAACAGGTGATGGCGATGCGTATGAAATGCGAATCGTAGAAGACGACCAACAAACATTGGATCAAAATAAACTTCAGGCATCGGTAGTACTGGTTGAAATCTATGAATGGTATCACAGTCATGACTAATGATCAGAAGTTAGAATATGTACGTTATCTACAGAAGTTAGATCAAGGTTTTACTAAACACAAACTTGATTGCGCAAAAGATAAAGTCATTCCCACCTTAAAAGGTATTGATGGGCGAATTCGCTGTATCAATGAATTTCCAGAGCCTCAGAATCCATTTACTTACATTTGGGAAATGATCGAAGATTTTTATCACTGTCGACATAAGCGAGATGACGCAAAACAGATAATGCTTCTATTATGTGCATTAATGTATGTCGCTGATGAATGTACCCCAGATTGGCATGTTTACTTGGATCCTACAGCCGATATCAATTATACTTTTGATACACTATGGGATGATTTCAATGGCATGTATCATCTAGAGCCAAAAGACTTTGCTGGTAACATTAATTCTCTTATCAATCTAATGGTTTTCCGTACCAGCATCAAAGGAATCCATTCTGTTGTAGGGTGTGTTGAAAATATCCCGATGGATAAAATTGCGCAAACATAAATCAGAGGAACTTCGGTTCCTCTTTTTTTTTATTTTCTTATGACTTGCTTGATGTTAAAAGGGGAGAGAAATGGGGAAATTTAGAATTGCTTTTTATAAGGCTAAATATGGAGATGTGTTTGATAAAATTGTCTCAACAGCAACTGCTTCACCATATTCTCATTGTGAACTTATCTTTAGTGATGGGATGTGTGCTTCTTCTTCTCCAAGAGATGATGGGGTGAGAT
>JACCDZ010092949.1_pt1 | contig 15210 bp, 9 predicted proteins | sample 7449551 | NCBI WGS metagenome assembly JACCDZ01 (sample SAMN15323452, study PRJNA562643) | freshwater metagenome | isolation source: river surface water | place: USA:Blue River Watershed | collected 2017-08-18 | reverse complement strand
TGGCGCATACACGATATACGAGTGGCCAACGACCCAACCAACGTCCGATGCCGCCCAAAACACGTCGCCCGGCTGACAGTCATAAATTGCGCTCATGCTGTAACGAAGGGCGACAGCGTGCCCACCGTTATCGCGTACCACACCTTTAGGTTTTCCGGTGGTGCCAGAGGTGTACAGAATATAGAGCGGATCTGTGGCTAATACTGGCGTACAGTCGACCGTAGTCGCAGCACCTTGACAGCTAAGCCAATCAATATCACGTGGTGTAATCATCTCTGCAAGTTGTTGCGGCCGCTGGAAAATAACCGTGTGTGCAACTTTGTGGCTAGCCAGCGACAATGCTTCATCGAGCAGTGGTTTATAAGCAATCACCCGACTTATTTCGATGCCGCAGGAGGCGCTAACCACTACCTTCGGTGTCGCATCGTCGATACGAATAGCCAGTTCATGGGCCGAAAACCCTCCAAACACAACCGAGTGCACAGCACCGAGCCTGGCTACAGCGAGCATCGCAATCACCGCTTGCGGGATCATCGGCATATAAATGACCACGCGATCGCCTTTGCCAACGCCTAAATTTTGCAGCGCTCCGGCGAAAGTTGCCACTTCATGATGCAGCTGTTGGTAGGTAAATCGTTGCACTTGACCGGTAACCGGAGAGTCATAAATCAGTGCTAGCTGCTCGCCACGGCCATTACGTATGTGGACATCCAGAGCCAAATCACAGCTATTCAGTTCACCATCGGCAAACCAACTGCCGTGGCCATGCGCGTCCTGCTGCAGAATTGTTGTTGGCGGCTTTGACCATGCAATGTTCGCGGCTTGTTGTTGCCAAAAATCAGCAGGGGATTGTTGTGCCTGTTGACGTTGCTGCAGATAATTCTCTGGTGCGCTAAAAGTCATGATTGCATGCCTATCAAAATGAAGCCTGCAGTTACTGTAGCGAATTTCTTGGCAATTTAAACTTAGACTTAAGGAGGGGGCAGTCTGTCGCCAGTTTTGTCTTTTATGCATTAAAGTAAAAAGGCTAGTCATCTGACTAGCCTTTTGTCGTAACTTCAATACCCCAAACGGGTGGTGTGGGCTTAGAAGTTGTACCGTGCGCCCAAGCTGTAACGCGGGCCATATTGGCGGGCAAACAAAAATTGCTCTTCGTAACGGCCATAACCTTGTTCGGTTTCATTGTTAAGGTTAACGCCTTCGACAAATACCGTCAGGTTTTCATTCCACGCGTAGCTAAGGTTCATATCCCACTGACCATAGGCTTTGGCAAATTGTGGTGGTGCGTCGGCAGAGCCTTGTGACTGACCAACCCCAATTAAGTATGAATCACGCCAAGCGTAAGTTGCTTTTGCTGACCAACCTTGGTATTCATAAAACACTTGAAAGTTCGCCGAGTTACTGAGGCCAGTCAGCGGTTCTTGTTGGTCTAAACTTTCGGTATTAAATTCAACATCACCGTTCACCCAAGTCCCATTAATGCCGACACCAAAACCGGTTTCTCCAATTAAATGTTGGACCGCAAGCTCAATACCATCAACTGATTTGGTATCAGAGTTTGTTGGTTGGCTGATATTCCAAACAATAAGTGGATCCGCACTCGTGGGTTCAATTTTACCTTCCGCATTGGCATAACCAAGCGCAATCATTTCGTCAAATACCGCACTGCTGGTCGCTTGGCCACCACGACCAACAATATTGGCCACCGCTTGGCGATATCTTGGACCTTCTAGGATATCGTGCAAACCTTCAATAGTGGTTTGAGTGATAGTGGTTTTAATGAAGTTATCCACGTCCTTTTTAAAGTAACCAATAGCCGCGTAACTGCCTTCAGCGTAATAGTACTCGAGGCTTAAATCTAAGTTGGTCGAAGTAAATGGCAACAGACTTGGATTGCCTTGACCACCAGTGCGTGAACCAGGTTTTGGACTTCCGCTCAAGCTGCGGCCGCCTGCTAAATTGCCAAGCGGCGCGCGGGCAATGGTTTTACCCCAAGAAAAACGCGCAACCACATCATCAGTCACGTCAACTTTGATATCGAGCATTGGTAGCAGCAGGTCATGGTCACCTTCCAGTGACAAGAAATCGTCAGTACCAGCGGCTTGGTACTTCATGATCCATTCTGAAGCACTTTCCCAATTGACTTGTTTTTCCACACGCTGTTTGACGGTACTTAACACATCAGTTTGTTCATAGCGCAAACCAGCATTCACTTGAACTGGGAACGCCATTGCTTCAAATTCCCATTGCGATTGAACATATAAGCTTTGTGTTTGTTCTTGCACTGAACTTTGACTGTCGATGCCGTCGAAATAGGCATCAGGCACATAAGCATCTTGCCCGAGCAACGCTGCGTTTAAATAAGCGGTTTGGCGAGCAACAGCTTCGTCGTAGTCAAAGGTGTAATAGTAATTAGGTTGCAGCGAATTACCGCCACCCGTGAACTGATTCAAGAAATTGCCAGTGTCACGGCGCACAAACATATTATCCGGGAAAATCTGCGGGAAGCGTTGAGTAAAACCTGGGCCACCACGTAATCCGCTCCAAGCGTTGTATCCGCCCATGGTTTGGTCGGTGTAGGCCGCGCCAAATTTGACATTTACTAACGGGATCTTAAATGTGTTGTTGGTCCAGGTCCCATCAAATTGCACTTGTTCAATCGCAGCTTCACCTGGTGAATGGAAAAATTGACTAAAGTTGGAGTCAATTTCGCCTGGTGACAATTCATTGGTGCCGTTGCGCCATAGCACCATGGCCTGCGGGATTTCGCCTTGGCGATAGTCATAGATTTTAGTGACTAACTGATCTGAGCCTAAAATAACTTGGCCAGAGTTACGGCTGCCTTTGTCTGCACCGTTATCGGTTTTGTTATCAGAGTCATGGTAGTCCAAACCAAAAGACCAATCATCGTTCATTTCCCACGCGAGGTTTAAACCAAGTGAGCGCGCCAGCACTTCAGTAGTGCCTTTACTGGCGGTGTAAGAACCATCGTTGCCGCTAATATCGGCAAAGGTCGCGGTTCCGCGTTCATCCAATTCATAGGCGTTGATGTTGGCACCAAACTCGTTCCAAATGCCCCAGCCAATGCTGTTCGAGCCAGTCAAAGCTTTAGATGCGGTGTAGTCGAGTGTACCAACTAAACCATCAATTGGTTCATATTGGAAAGTGATTTGGCCGTTGCTGCGTTCGCGTTGCACATCTTCAATCGCATAGTTCATGTCTTTCGGGAAATAGTAGTTACCGACCTTTTTGCCGGAAGCATCGGTCTCTCTGCGATCGACCACTTTATCTGCAGCCAGACTCGGTAAGCCAACATTGGCTTGCCAACCTTGGATGTTTGCCGATTGCTTTTGGAAATCGCGTTCTTGATGGGATAACGAGATAGCAAAACCGATGCGATCATCAGCAAAAGTATTGCTATAAAGCGCCGCCATTTCTGGTGTGACATCGTCACCTGCTTCGTTCGAGCTGTCGTACATTGCCTTACCAGAAACCGAATAGTGCTCACCGGTACGTGCTAATGGCTTGGCCGTAATGATGTTGACGGTTGCCCCTAAACCACCACTTGGGTTTTCGGCACGGGCAGTTTTTTGCACTTCCAGCGCGCTGACACCTTCGGACGATAGGTTTTCCAAATTATATGAGCGGCTGTAGCCAGTTCCAGGCATTTGCCGGCCGTTGAGTGTCACCAAGTTAAACTCAGGACCAAAACCACGCACAGTGATTTGGCTGCCTTCGCCGTTTGAACGGCTAACCGATACGCCAGTGATACGTTGCAGAGATTCTGCGAGGTTGGTGTCAGGGAACTTACCCATGTCCTCGGCAGAAATGGAGTCAACCACGCCGTTGGCTTCACGTTTGACGTCCATAGAGCGGATTAAACTGCCGCGGATCCCTTTGACTTGAATGACTTCAATATCTTTATCGGCTGCTTTAGCTTTATCCGCTTCCTGTGCCATTGCTGGCATTAAACTACTCGCTAAACATAATGAGATACTGGCTGCGAGCCGAGTTTTCGTTAAATTTTTTCTGTTCATGACAAACCTTTTCATCTTTTACCGCTTGCATCGTCAGCGGATACATCACGCTGACGATGCAAGCTGGAATTTGTTTTATGTCACAACTTTTGAGTGACCATGCTTGGTTGTATTTAGTTGGCTGCAAATTTCACGTTATCGATGCGATAAACAGCACCGTTACCGGTACCCCAAGCTGGGAACACCATAATGACGTCGACAGCACTGACATCTAAGCCTTTGTCCGCGAGTGTTTTCAGCGGGAAGGTATAGGTTTGCCATTGGCCTGGAACTGGAGCTTTGCCTTCGGTGCTGGCTGCCAAATCAAGTTCTACCGCTGCACTTGCATTGTTGGACTCAATTTTGAATTTCCACACCGAGGCTGAATCTGATGGTGGCGTAACAACCTTCATTTCAAAGCGTAAAACACCGGCAGGCATCAGTGTGCTGACATCTTGAAAGAAATTATCTGCGGCTAAGAAGCCCATAACGGTTGGTGCACCACCAATAATAAATTGCGCCGTTTTGCCATGAGTATCATCGTCAGCTTCGACGGTCGGAGTTGATCCGCCACAACAATCCCAAATTGACCAATTGGTGGCTGCAGCGTCAGCAAAGATCGTCACTGTCGGGTCTGGTTGAGCGGTGCCTGGTTTATAGATTTTGGCATTGTCGATGCGATAGACCGCCCCGTTGCCAGTGCCCCAAGCTGGGAATACCATAACAACGTCGATGGTTGACACATCCAAGCCAGCGGCTGCTAAGTCCGCAATCTTAAACGAATAGGTTTGCCACTGACCGGTTGTTGGCGCTTTGGCTTCGACACTTTTGGTCAGATCAAGCTCGACAGCCGTGGCGCCACCATTTGCTTCGATTTTAAATTTCCAACTGGCATCCGCACTTGCCGGGGCAGTCACGACTTTGAGATCAAACTGTACCAAACCACCATCCAGTAATGACGATGCGTCAAATGGTTTGCTGCCGCCGCCGTTGGCTGCTCGGGTAATAAAGCCCATCACAGTTGGCGCTGCACCGATGGAGAATTCAGCAACCGCTCCATGCGCAGCATCATCAGTGGCCTCGACAGGCGTTGAGCCCGCGCAACAATCCCACATTGGCCAATCTGGGTTTTTGCCGTCTTTGAATAACACCAGCTCCGGATAACTCAGATTGTCTTGGGCAATTTTGACGTTTGCCATTTGATAAACCGCACCTTCGCCAGTTGACCAAGCAGGGAAGACCATCAACACATCGATAGCACTTAAATCTAAGCCTGCTGCAGCCAGAGTTTTTAATGGGAAGGTAAAGGTTTGCCATTGACCAACCACTGGCGCTTTGCCGCCGGTTGCTAAATCGACTTCAACTGCGGTTTCACCTTCCGCACTTTCCATTTTAAATTTCCAGACTGAGGCTGGGTTATTGGGGGCAGACACCACTTTCAAATCAAAGCTGACACTGCCGTTATTGGCAATCGGTGATGCATCAAATGGGCTAGGTTCACCATCAGGATCTTTGATGAAGGCTAAACGACTGATAAATCCGTTTACGGTTGGCGCGGCACCAACGTTAAATTGGTACACCTGACCCTTTGTCGCATCAGCAACTAAACCAGGTGTTGAACCGCCACAGCAGTCCCACGCCGGCCAGCTTGGATTTGGCGCGCCGTTGAAAATAGTCAGATTTTTCGCCACGCCGCTAGACGGTGGCGTTGGCGTTGGCGCTTTACCTTCGACTAAACCATCAGTTGGACTGTCGTAACCGGCACGAATAGTTTCACAGCCTTTGCCCGTTTGTGGATTCGCTGAACATTCATATACCCGAACATAATCAACTTGATAGCTTTGGCCTTTGGCAAATGCTGCGGCATCAATGCCACCGTTATTGACGTTTTCTGGCCAGTTGCCGCCCACAGCAAAGTTCAAAATCATAAAGAATTTTTGATCAAATGGCGCACTGTCCCAGTGCAGCTCTTTTTGACCGGTCGCCGCATTGAAGTACTCAGCGAACCAGCCGCGATGTTTCAGACCAACCGCTTCGCCTTTGGCATTGTAACGAACATCAGATTGACGTTGAGTTGCATACAGATAGTCATCGACATACCAGCGAATTTCACCTTGTTGCCATTCAACTGCATAAGTATGGAAATCATCGGCAGGGTTTTTTCCGCTAGGCAGTGCGTAAGCTTTCCCAGAATTGACATTTCTTGGCGCTTCGCGGCCGTAATGCAAGGTGCCATGCACGTTTGCTTCAGCAGGGCTGCCATTTTTCGTCGTTTTGAGATTCACCGCTTCCATGATGTCGATTTCGCCAGATTTTGGCCAACCGCCGTAGACTGAATCTGTAGGCATCATCCAAAAAGCCGGCCATGCGCCTTGACCTGACGGTAATTTTGCCCGCATCTCGAAACGGCCGTACTTAAAATCACCTTTGTTTTTGGTGGTTAGGCGGGCGGAGGTGTAGGGCAGTGCAGCATCTTTTGTCGGTAATGCGACGATATTGAGAATCCCTTCTTTGATAAAGGCATTTTCTTTTTTGTCGGTGTAACACTGTTTCTCGTTATTGCCACCGCCTGAGCAGTTCACTTCAAAGTTCCATTTGCGGGTGTCGACAGCGGCTGCATCAAACTCATCGCTCCAAACGAGGGACCAGTTAGTTGCTGGTTTACTCGAGTCGACTTTGGTGAAGTCGGAGTGCGTTTCAGCGCCGCCGCAGCTCGCCAATGCGACGCCGAGGATGGAAGTAGCGAGTACTTTCATACTTGTTGTTAGGTTATTCATTAGTTCTACCCTGTCGGTTACGAATTATTTTTATGAGTGCTTACCGCCATCTGTAAGCGCTTACATAGACTATTTCGGATTTAGAAAAAGGTCAAATATTGTCAGGAAATTTCTTTTATGGAATTTTGTAACGAAAAAGCCGAGGGCTGCGCAGAAAAAACCGACTATTTACCAAGCCAATCTCAGTTGAAATTGCGTAGGTTAACGCGCTAAGGTAATCATTAATTTAGCTTTTTGGAATTTTAGTGATGCCAATTTGGATTTCTTTGTTGTACTGCGTGTTGGCGACCATTTACCTTTGGCTCGGTGCAAGTGTTGAATTTGCTTTCAGTGCTGTAATGAAAATTTTGCCTTTATTGGTGTTGCTGGCTTGGTTTTGTGGTCATCGACCTTTTCAGGTATCAAAAGCGGGAGTCGATGTTGGCCGAATAACCGCCACTGATCCGCGCCTTAATGTGGTGATTGTCGCACTCGGCTTATCGATGCTCGGGGATGTGATATTGGCCGTAGATGGCAAAAACTGGTTTGTGTACGGTCTTGGCGCATTTTTATTGAGCCATATTGCTTATATTTTGGCACTGAGACCATTTCAACGATTAAAGACTCCTAAGTTATTGATGTTATTAGTCGGTTATCTGGTGTTTGCGACGCTTGTGCTGAGTTTAATGGCGGCAAATCTCGGCGCCATGCTAGTACCAGTGAGTCTTTACATTGCGGTGATTTTACTCATGTCGTTGTCGACTTGGCATAGTAAAGCCAGCAATTGTTGGTTGGTTGTTGGTGGTCTCTTATTCATTTTTTCTGATGCGACAATTGGGCTGAATAAGTTTTACACGGCAATTCCTTATAGCGGGCTCTTTATCATGCTGACCTATTATGCCGCGCAATATAGTTTGCTGCGTGGATTCAAAATCGCCTATCGCCGCTAGGTGCCGTTAGCGGTCTACTTAGCTACGTTGCTGTGGGATTTGTTGCTTATCGTTGAATCATTGCGCTTTAGCGCAGTTGTTGATCTTAGTGTCATCAATAGTCGTTATGGTAAAGTCTTGACAGTTCGTCTAATTCCCCGGTTTTGGGCCTTGTTTCAGTTTGGAGATTAAAATGAGATTGATGTTATTGCTGCTGAGTGTCGGCATGTTTGCGGGCCAAAGTATCGCGCAGCAAAAAACAGAAGGGCCTAAGGTTCCGGTAGTCCTTGGTGAAAGCCAATTACAGGATGTGCCGGTTTGGTTAAGGGCCGTTGGTCAGGCTAAATCTCTTAAAAGTGTCGAAATTCGTCCACAAATAGATGGTGTACTGCAACAAATATTGGTGCAAGAAGGTCAGCAAGTACAACAAGGTCAATTATTGGCGGTATTGGATGATCGCGCGCCAAAAGCGGCACTAGCTCAAGCCAAAGCGCAATTGGCATTAGTTCAGGCAAAATTGACTGTCGCCAAACGGGATTTACAGCGTTTTGTCGACCTTTCGCAAACCCAGGCTATTTCTGCGCAGCAAAAAGACCAGCAACAGGCGTTAGTGCAACAACTGAGTGCTGAAATTGCTAGCAGCCAAGCGGCGATTACTGCGGCTGAGGTCCAATTATCGTTTACACAGATCTTGTCACCGGTGGCCGGCCAAGTTGGGATCCGCAACGTTGATGTTGGTAATTATGTTCGGCCAAGTGACAGCAGCGGTTTGTTTAGTGTCATTCAACAAAGCCCGATTAGTGTCGAAATGGCGGTGCCACAGGCAAATATTCCTGAGTTGCAGGCTTTAGCTGCAGTCATGCATCAGCAAATCATTCCTGCGCAAGTGTACGCACAAGATGGTAGTCAGCAATTGGCGACTGGCCAACTGAGTGTTATTGATAATAAAGTTGGCGCTGGCAGCGGTACTATTCGCGTCAAAGCGGAATTCGCGAATAACGACAAAACGTTATGGCCAGGTCAAACCGTGGTGATGGCGGTGCAAAGCAAACTGCTGTCGCAAGTTGTCACTATTCCTGTCAAAGCGCTGCAGCAAGGGCCTCAAGGCAGTTTTGTTTGGCAAGTCAGCGCAAACAAAGCAGCACCCAAAGCAGTATCTGTGGTGTTTAGTAATCAACAATTGGTTGTGGTCACAGGTATTGCAGCCGGCACAGTCATTGTGGTTGATGGCCATAGCCGACTACGACCAGGTGCCATGGTGCAGGAAATCACGAAAAAGGCGGCACCATCTGAAGGCTCTGCGCCGTCTGACAAGTCACAAGCCGCAGTAAACAAAGGTTCGCCATTATGAACCAACGCAGTATTTTTCAATGGTGCATGCAACACCCAATTGGCACAGTGTTGTTAACTTGTGCGCTGGTATTGATGGGCCTGATTGCTTTCCCGCGTTTATCCGTGGCGCCGTTGCCAGAAGCTGAGTTTCCAACCATTGAAATTGATGCTCGTTTACCTGGTGCTAGTGCCGAGACCATGGCCTCTGCGGTTGCGACACCGCTAGAAGTCGCGCTAAGTGCAGTGCCGGGGATCACTGAAATGACCTCAAGCAGCGCACTTGGTTCGGTGCGAATCACCTTGCAGTTTGTGCTTAGCAAGGACATCGATGCCGCAGCGCAAGAAGTGCAATCGGCGCTTAACCAAGCGGCTGGCAGTTTGCCAGATATGCCGAATTTACCAACTTGGCGTAAAGCGAATCCTGCCGATAGTCCAATTCTAATTATCGGGGTAACCTCGCGGACACTGTCGGCCAGCCAGGTCAGTGACTTAGCCGAAACAGTCCTTGCTCGTCAGCTCAGCCAGATTAATGGGGTTGGCGAAGTCTTTATTGGTGGACAACAAAAGCCGGCGATCCGCATTCAAGCAAAGCCAGAGTTATTGATGGCAAACGGTCTGACCTTGGCAGATATTCGCAGTGTTGTGCAAAAAGCTAGCGTTAATCAACCCAAGGGTGCCTTGTATGGCGCAGATCGGGTTTCGACGTTGGCGGTGAACGACCAGTTGTTTAATGCAACGGATTATGGCGAGTTGATAGTGCGCCAACATACCGATGACAACGGTATTAGCACCCCAGTATACCTGAGAGATGTCGCGCAAGTGATTTCTGGGGTTGAGAATGATTTTGTGCAGATCTGGCCAAACGGCGAGTCTGGCGTTGCATTGATTATTCGTCGCCAACCTGGGGCGAACATCGTAGCGACCGCCGACAGTATTCGCGCAGCGTTACCACAGTTATTAGCGGCGCTGCCAGCAGACATCGATGTGGAAGTCTTTAATGATCGGACTCGCACCATTCGTGCATCCTTAGCCGAAGTAGAGCTAACGCTTGCCATCGCGGTGATGTTGGTGATTGGCGTTATGGCGGCTTTTTTACGGCAATGGTCAGCAACCTTGATTGTTACCACCGTGCTTTTGGTTTCACTGATTGCCACTTGTGCTTTTATGTACGTGGCAGGGTTTAGTCTTAATAACCTAACGCTTGTGGCTATTGTCGTTGCGGTTGGCTTTATCGTTGATGATGCGATTGTTGTCATTGAAAATATTCATCGTTATCTCGAGCTTGGTTACAGTAAAACTGAAGCGGCGTTAAAAGGCGCTAGCGAAATTGGCTTTACAGTCATTTCCATCAGCGTGTCGTTAATAGCCGCTTTTATTCCATTATTGTTTATGGGCGGCATTATTGGTCGGCTGTTTTTGGAGTTTTCGTTAACCGCCGCCGCTGCAATTTTGATTTCTGTGGTCGTGTGCCTGACGTTAGCGCCAACCTTAGCCTCCATTTTTATGGGCAAGGCGCCAGCGCATGACCCCGCAAATCCTGGGATCTTTGATCGTCTAGCGCGACGGTATGGTCGGATCTTATCTTGGGCTTTAGCCCATCCGCGCAGCATGCTGGCGGTATTTGGACTGACCGTTGCAAGCAGTGTGTTTAGTTTTATCGCCATTCCCAAGGGTTTTTTCCCACTGCAAGATACCGGTTTTATCTTGGGCTCGACCCAAGCGGCTTCCGATATTTCCTATGAAGATATGGTGGCAAAACATAAACAGATGGAAGCTATTTTCAAAAATGAACCGGCCATCACCGGCTTTAATCATGCTGTTGGTGGTAACAATTCATCGGGCTCGGGTCGAGTTTGGTTAGTGCTTAGCGATCCTGATCAACGGGACGAGACTGTGAGTGAAATCATCGACCGTCTTCGGCCGCAATTGGCAAAAATCGCTGGTTTGCAAGTTTTTCTGCGCGCATCACAAGATATAAACTTGGGCGCAAACCAAGGGCGAGCACAGTATCAATATGTGTTAAAGGCGCTGGATAGCGGCGAATTAGCCACATGGACTCAACAACTTACTGCCAAACTGCGGCAAAATCAGATGTTTACCGATTTATCCAATGATTTGCAGTGGGATGCCAACATCGTGCGTTTGGAAATGGACCGACAACAAGCGGCCCGTTACGGCTTTAGCGCTGCCGATGTTGACCAAGCGCTTTACGATGCATTTGGCCAACGTCAAATTAGCGAATATCAGACCGAAACCAATCAATATAAAGTGATTTTGGAACTAACCCCAGCTCAGCGCGGTAAAACCCAAAGTTTCGATTACTTTTATTTACGCTCGCCATTAACTGGGGAGATGGTACCTCTGCTGGCTTTTACTAAAGTTTTACCCGCAGAAAGTGGTCCGGTGGTGATTGCTCATCACGGTATGCAGCCTGCGGCCAATATTTCCTTTAACCTCGCAAAAGGGGTTGCGCTGGGCGATGCAGTGACCGCTTTAAACGCTGCACGCACTGAGTTGCATATGCCTCCAGCCGTGCATGGCACTTTCCTTGGCGCGGCGCAGGCCTTTCAAGATTCATTGGCGAGTCAACCGATGTTGATCCTCACTGCGTTACTTGCGGTATATATTATCCTCGGCGTATTGTACGAGAGCTTTGTCCATCCGTTGACCATTCTTTCGACGCTACCGTCAGCGGCGATTGGCGCAATTGGCTTGTTATGGTTGTGGGGGTTGGACTTTTCAATTATGGCGCTCATCGGCATTATTTTGTTGATAGGGATCGTTAAGAAAAACGGCATTTTAATGGTTGATTTCGCGTTGCAAGCGCAGCGTGAACAAGGGCTTTCGGCCAAAGACGCCATTCATCAAGCCTGTCTGGTACGGTTTCGACCCATAATGATGACGACACTGGCAGCGATGTTTGGCGCAGTGCCGTTGATCCTCGGTTTTGGCACTGGTTCCGAGCTGCGGGTTCCGTTAGGGGTTGCTGTTGTGGGCGGTTTGGCATTTAGCCAAATATTAACGCTCTTGACCACGCCAGTAATTTTCATGATGCTTGACCGGTGGTTTCTGGCCAAAAAGTAACTTTGTACTTGGCACCGCGACCTTCGAGTCCTGCATGGTGGTGGTAAAATTTATCAAAGCTTAGGTTTAAGGAGATGGGACTATAGTGCGTGGGAAACCGACGTTGTTTGTTTTGCTCCTGTTACTCGCAAGTCCTTGGTACTTAGCGGCTAGCACTGCTGTTGCCCAAACAAACTCGGCGAAAACGGCGGCTACTGGTATCGACGCTACTGTGAGTGTCGATACCAAAAAAAGCGATGACTTAAAACCCACGCTGACTTGGGCGATCAATCCCGGCCCGCCATTTCATATTATTAGCGGGCCACTGCAGGGCGAGGGTTTTTGTGACGGCTTGGTGGATTCACTGGCGATTTTGTTGCCCAATTACCAGCACAAAAAAGTGGTGGTTCCCCAAGGGCGAGTCCTAGATTTGCTTAGTGCTCCAGACAGCCAAATGTGTTTTCCTTGTATGATCAAACGACAAGATCCGCCCAAAGGGGTTCGGTACACTGAGTCGACTCATCAGTTTCCCCGCCATGTGCTCATTACCCGTGCTTCGTTATTACAACCAACAGGTCCGCTTGAGCTGTCAGAATTATTAGCGACGAATAAATACCGTTATGGTTATCCGCAAGGGCGTCGTTATGGCGTGTTAGATCCTTTGTTAGAAGCGTATAAAACCGAACATCCAGATTTAGTGTTGGCTCGCTCTGGCCCAGGCGAAGCGGATTCAGTGTTGTCTCTGATTGAAATTGGCCGCATTGATTTTACTGTGGATTATCCAATGGTGTTGAAATACCACAAATTAGTGAGTCAAAAGGGCGCTTTAGTCCCGCTCAAAATGCATCAGATCTTAGAGAATCAGCAAAACCCACCACGACATGCAGTCGGTTGTGCTGACAATACTTGGGGAGCGAAGGTTGTGGCGAATATCAATCAACAGATCCCTGCACTGCAAAAGTCCGCCAAGTTTATTCAAGTTAAGCAGTTTTGGCTTGACGAAGCGCCAGCAAAACAACAGGAAACGGGCTCGAAGGTTCCTTAGCCGGCAAGCTTTCGCTTTAAAGTTCGACTTTAACAAGCAAAGCATTCAGTGAGTTTGCGCAACTTCGAGCATTTTACCGTTGCCGTCCAACACTTCGACTGTTACCGGAATGCCCTGACGGACACTTTGTGTCACGACGCAAAAATCCTCAAACTGGGCCAATGCCCGTTCAATATGTGGAATTGTTTCGCTGGCATTGCCAAGTTGCAGGCTGACTTTTACCGCACTGATGCGTAAACGCCCGTTCTGCCGCTCCATCTCGCCAGTGACGTTGACATTGAGTGTGCCCGGATCTTCTTTAAATTTGCGAATGGCAAACAGCAAACTTGCGGCTAAACAATTGGCAATTGCAGCGCCTAAAAGTCGACTCGGGTTTGGGCCATCGCCGGAACCAAGCGGGGCGGGTTCGTCGGTGTTTAATTGGCCCATGTCGCCAAAATCTACCAAAAATTGATAGTCATTTAATAAGGAAAGTTTCAGGCTAAATTGGGAATGGTCTGACATAAGCGCCTCAGCTACATAGGGTTTGTGCAACCAAATGTAGCTGATTATGTTTACAAGCGACAATTACTATTGATTGTAAATCTGGTCGAAGATGCCATCTTCTGCGAAATGCGTTGCTTGGGCTTTTTGCCAACCGCCAAAGTCATCGATGGAAATTAGTTCTAGCGTTGGAAATTTCGCCCGGTATTTTTCCGCTACTTTTGGATCTCGCGGGCGATAGTAGTGTTTTGCCGCGATTTCTTGCGCTTGTTCGGTATAAAGAAATTGCAAATATTGCACGGCAATTTCGCTATTGCCTTTGGCTTTGGCATTTTTCTCAACCACGGCGACTGAAGGTTCCGCCAATACCGAAATACTCGGCACAACAATTTCGACCTTATCAGCACCAAGTTCATTTACGGCAAGATAAGCTTCATTTTCCCAGGATAACAGCACGTCCCCAATGCCCCGTTGCACAAAAGTGCTGGTAGCTCCACGAGCCCCAGAATCAAGCACTGGCACATTACGGTATAGTTTTGTCACAAACTCGCGAGCCGCATCTTCAGATCCGCCTTGTTTCTTGGCATAAGCCCAAGCTGCAAGATAGTTCCAGCGCGCGCCGCCTGAGGTTTTTGGATTTGGCGTAATCACATCAACACCGTCTTTGACCAAGTCGTTCCAGTCTTTGATGGCCTTAGGATTGCCTTTGCGGACTAGGAAAACGATGGTTGAAGTATAAGGCGCTGAGTTATTTGGCAATTTACTGACCCAGTCTTTGGGCAATAAACCGCCGATTTCAGCCAGTGGATCAATATCTCCGGCAAGGGCTAGGGTCGCAACGTCGGCTCTAAGCCCATCAATGATGGCTCGCGATTGACTGCCAGAACCGCCATGCGATTGTTCAATTTTCACAGTATCCGTCGACTTCGCGTTAAATTGTTCAGTAAATGCTTTGTTGAAGTCGCGGTAAAACTCCCGAGTTGGATCATAAGAGACGTTCAGCAGGCGATATTCTTTGGCGTCAACTTGCCCAGCCAGCGCTAACAAGGTAGCAATCGCGAATTTTAGTTTCAGCGGACTCATTTTGGCTTCCTCAGGAAATTTCAGTAAAACAATTTGATGATTTTAGACATCCAAACATCTATTGACCGCAGCATACGGTGGATTTTTGCTAATAAAAAGTATTAATAAGTGATTGTATATATCAAAATGGAATTAATTGGGCCGAAGAATATTAATCCTCCGGTGGCATTGAAGGTCATTAACTTTTCAAAACAGCGTACAAATGACGCTAGCCCAAGTTCTGTAGCTTATTCTGCCTCTAATATGCGGATTGGTTTTAACTTGAATCTTTTTGATATTTGACCATTTGCTGAGTGAGGGCTGATCCTTTTGCATCCTATTTACGTTAGAGGACATGGGATTTATCGGAAGCATTAGTCAAGGGCAAGTTATGGTCACTCAGGTGGTTTGGTTTAAGCGTGATCTGCGCGTTCAGGATCATCAAGCGCTTTACCAGGCAAGCTGCGCCGGGCCTGTGCTGTGCTGTTATTTTCTTGAAGATGTCTATTGGCAATTGCCAGATA
>JACCDZ010622794.1_pt1 | contig 15212 bp, 10 predicted proteins | sample 7449551 | NCBI WGS metagenome assembly JACCDZ01 (sample SAMN15323452, study PRJNA562643) | freshwater metagenome | isolation source: river surface water | place: USA:Blue River Watershed | collected 2017-08-18 | reverse complement strand
CTCCTCATCGGCCACGCGTGCGCAGTACGCCCCGTTGTGGCAGGAGCTCGATGATCGTTTCCACCTGGTGGTGCAAGGGCACGACGGGCAACGTGGCCAAGGGCCTTCGGCCTCGCGCAACCAGGCCATTCAGGCGACGCACGGCGAGCTCGTGTCGTTTTGCGATGACGACGACCTCTGGATTGACGCCGAGCATCTGAGTCGTGCCGTGAGCGCCTTCGGGGCACACGCCGACTTGGACCTGTACATCAGCAACCAGCGCGCCGTCTATCCCGACGGCTCCGTGCGTGAAGACTGGCTCCCGCCCTTGACCACGCAGTGGGCCGCCATGCCCGCGCTCAACACCGACTGCCACCGCGTCAGCCTTGCACAGCTGAGCCAATGCGGGGGCTTTGCACACCTCAACATGCTTGTGTTGCGCCGCAAGCTCCTGCAGGATGCAGGCGGGTTCTGGGAAGGCGTCAACTATGAAGAAGACCGGGACCTGTTCTGGCGATGCGTGGACCGCGCCCGGGTGATGGCATACACCCCGAAGGTGACTGCGCAGCACCATGTTCCCGACCGTGCCAAACAGAACAACGTGTCCATGACCGTGCCCCCCACCGATCGGTGGTTGATGGCCGCCATGGTCAGCCGTCACATTGCCATGTCGGTGTCCAGCCCTTACATTGTCAAGCTGTGCCTGCGGCATGAGGGCGACCTGCTGCGTCACCTCTCTGAGCACTGCAGCCAGCAGGGGCGTCATCCCACCGCGAGACGTCTGGCGTGGCAGGCTCTGGGAGCGAAGTTCACCTGGAAATGGGCGCTGTATTGTGTCTGGTTGCAAGCAAGGTCCCTGATGTCCCATTTCCCCCCGTCCCGGTAAACGCATGGCGCAAGCAGCAATGAAGGTATTGGTCATCGGAGATGACACACGAAGTTTCCTGGCCTGTGTGCGCTCCCTGGGGCGTCAAGGCCTGGAGGTTCACGTCGCCCCCAATACGCTGTCGTCACCGGCCCTGGCCTCTCGCTACATCAAGCAGGTTCACATCCTGCCCTACTACCTGGGCGACGGCCAAGAGTGGCTGGCGGCCACGCGCACGCTATTCGAGCGGGAGCAGTTTGCCCTTGTCCTGCCCTGCGAAGAGCGCAGCCTGCTGCCGCTGATCCGGCATCAGCACGAGTTCCCGCCTGAAACGCGTCTGGCCGTGCCAGACGAGCGGGCCCTGGATGCCTTTTTCGACAAGGTTCAAACCCGTGAGTTGGCGTCGCGGTGCGATGTGCCGGTGGCGCAGGCGCATCTGTACCAGGCCCAGGGAGCGCTGCCACAGACCTTCCCTCTGGTGGCGAAATACCGCAAGTCGTACAGCTGGCCAGACCTGTATGTGCGCACGCAGGTCAAGGTCGTGAAGTCGCCGAGCGAGTTGATGGAGTGGCTGCACGTCCACCAGCCCGCCGACCAGGAGGTGTTCTTCGAGCACCTCGTTCCCGGCGTCGGGGTGGGCGTGTCGGTGCTGTGTGACCGTGGCGAGGTGCTGCAGGCCTTTGAACATCAGCGCGCGCACGAAGTCTCGGGCAGCAGCTTCTATCGCAAAAGCATGCCTTTGCACCCCGAGCGCTTGGCGGCCGTGCAACGCATGGTGGCGACCATTCAATACACCGGCCTCGCCATGTTCGAGTTCAAGGTCGGTCAGCCTACCGGACAATGGCATCTGCTGGAGGTCAACGCGCGCCCCTGGGGCTCACTGCCCTTGCCCGTCGCCTGGGGCGTCGACTTCCCCTATCGCCTTTACCAGTTGCTGGTCTTGGGTCAACGCACCCCCTCCGTGACCTACCCGGCACCGCGCTATGCCCGCAACTTCATGTCAGACCTCTGGCAGTTCAGGATGACCAGCAGCGCACTGCGCTCCCAACCCTTGACGTTGATCCAGCACACTGCGGGGTGGATGGGCGGCTTGCTGCGCATTCTGATCAACCGGGAGCGCCAGGACACCTGGGTGTGGGACGACACGGGCCCCGCTCGACTTGAATTTCAGCAACTGCTGGCAACGGTCAAGCAAAAGGTGAAAGGCACCCAGGCACACACGCCATCTGAACTGCCCCCCCTCCCCAAGAAGCGCCGCCCTCGTCTGCTCTTCCTGTGCCAAGGCAATATTTGCCGCAGCTCCTATGCCGAGAAGAAGGCGCGCCAACTGATTGAGCACGCCAGGTTGAAGGTGGACATTGACTCCGCCGGCATGCTGCCGCGCAACCCTCGGCCAGCGCCGCTGGTCGCGCAAGATGCGGCACGCCAGATGGGTGTTGATCTGAGCGCCCACACGTCGAAGCATGCCTTTGAACCCTTGCTGCGCCACAGCGACTGGATCGTGATTTTTGACGACATCAATCGGCAAGCCGTGATCGAGCGCTATCCGGATCTGGAAAACCGACTGGTGTACCTGGGCGACTTTGAGTCGGCTGCGGACAAACTCATTCCAGATCCCGATGGCAAGAGTCTGGACACCTTCCTGCGAACCTATCGCCGCATTGACGCCTGTCTGCCCCCTCTGTTGCAACAGGCACATCAGGCCTCCTCTGAACGCGACTCCGCATGCTGAACCTCCAGTCCCACCAAGCCATCTCGCCGCCGCCCTCCACTCGCCCGGTGCTGACCGTGGTGGTAGACACAGAGGAAGAGTTCGATTGGTCCCAACCCTTTGATCGCCGCAACGTGGGCGTGAGCTCGATCGCAGCCCAGCCTCTGGCACATGAGCGTGTCTTCGACAAACATGGGGTCGTGCCTACCTATGTCATCGACTGGCCTGTGGCAACCACCCCGTCGTCGATTGCGGTGCTGAAGAAATTGATGGACGAAGGGCGTTGCGAGATTGGCACCCACTTGCACCCCTGGGTTTCGCCGCCCTACACCGAGGAGGTGAACAACTTCAACTCCTATGCGGGCAATCTGCCCAGAGAGTTGGAGTTCGAGAAGCTGCGCCTTCTGACCGAGGCGATCACTACCAACTTTGGCCGTGCTCCCAAGGTTTTCAAGGCAGGCCGCTACGGGGTCGGCCCACACACAGCCGAGATCATTGCGGAGTTGGGCTACACGGTGGACGCGAGTGTGGTGCCGCACACAGACATGTCAGCAGACGGTGGCCCCGACTTTTCGTCGCATGGTCGTGACCCGTTCTGGTTTGAAGCCAAAGGCCAGCGCCTGATAGAGCAACCTGCCACGGCGACCTATGCAGGCCTGCTGCACCGGCAAGGCCCCAGGCTGCACCCGATTCTGCTCACCGCACCGGCAAGGGCGATGCGCCTGCCTGGCATCGCCTCCAGGCTGGGCATGCTGGAGCGCGTCAAGATCACGCCGGAAGGCTACAGCCTTGAAGAATTGAAGCGTGCGACCCGATGCCTTGTAAAAAGTGGCGGGCGCTTCGTGGGACTGACCTATCACAGTCCGTCGCTGCAACCTGGTCACACGCCATATGTGCGCGAACAAAGTGATCTGGACCAGTTTCTCCGAACACTTGACAGTTACATCGAGTTCTTCAAAGAAGAAATGAACGGCGCGGTGATGCCGTCGACAGGTTACAGATCCGCCCTCGAATTTATAAGCGTTTGACTTGCGCGCATCCGATTCAACTCACCCAGATGCAAATCACTAGACCCTACCGGTCAAATCAAGAAATCACGGAGTGAAATGTCATGGACCCTAACAACAAATCAAACGACTTTAGACTGGACATTAACGGACTACGAGCACTGGCTGTCATCGCCGTCGTTCTTTTCCACTTTGAAGTACCAGGATTCTCTGGGGGGTTCATAGGGGTCGATGTCTTCTTTGTCATATCCGGCTTCCTTATGACCGGCATAGTGATAAGAGGACTAGAACAACAAAGATTCTCTCTTATTGATTTTTACACATCTCGAGCGCGCCGCATCATTCCCGCGCTCGTTTTCATGTGCGCCGTTCTATTAGGCCTTGGATGGCTATTCCTCCTCCCACCAGACTACAAAACCCTAAGCAGCCACATTGTATACAGCTTGCTGTTTGCATCCAATATTGAGTACTGGCTAGAATCAGGATATTTTGCAGCAGCGTCATATGAAAAATGGCTGCTTCACACTTGGTCCCTTTCTGTCGAGTGGCAATTTTACCTAATACTACCCATCATTCTATTGATGGCATGGAAAATCAAGACTGGTCGCATCTCACAGTTCTTGGCAGTGGGATCCATCTTGGTCGCCTCGCTCATTGCATCCATTCTAACAACCCAGACAGACCAGAGTGGAGCATTTTTCTTAATACACACCCGAGCATGGGAAATGCTTGCGGGCGGCTTAGTTTTTCTCACTACTCCATTGCTCCTCGTCCACCACATTACAAGAATGTGGTTTAACCGGATTGGCCTACTCCTCATAGCCCTGTCAATAGCCATATTCGACTCGGAATCAAAGTGGCCCGGATGGATTGCAGTCACACCAGTTGCGGGTGCGATGTTAGTTATCATTGCAAACCACAAGTCCAGATTAACAGGAAACACCCTAACTCAGTGGCTTGGCGACAGGTCGTACTCCATCTATTTGTGGCACTGGCCCACATGTGTCGCCCTAACTTATTTCGACATACAAGACAACCCACTCATAATTACCCTTGCAATTCTTGGCTCCATCGCGCTCGGCCATATATCATATGTATTGATAGAAAACAAATTACGGCAAAGAAAATCTCATACAACCCAAAAGCGCGAAGTATTTAAATTGGGTTTAGTTTGTCTGACTGTCGCCATATCAGCAGTAGCCGTCTGGAAACTGAATGGTATCTCGGGACGATTCAGCACTGCCATCGAAGTTGCGGCGGGCGAGGCAGAAAGCATCCCTCCCCGCAGAGGTGAATGCCATCCGAACAAGGGTCTCACAACACCATCATGCATCCATGGGGCGGGAGACAGGAAAGTTATTCTAATTGGCGACAGTCACGCAAATGCAATAGTCGCCGGAATAACCTCCGCAGCAAGCCTAAATGGCTTCAGCGTGGTCGAATGGACCTATAGTGCCTGCAACTTTGTACCCGGCATCAAAAAAACCTCCAGCGAACTAAGAAAGTATAGCGACTATCAATGCACAAAATTCATCAACTGGATTCAATCCCAATTGGAAATTTTACCAACCGATATTCCAGTAGTGATTGCAAACCGTTATGCAGTCGAAGCATTTGGCCCAAACGAGGTCCGGCATCCTAAAGCAATCCCAAACGTCTATTTTTCAAAACAGCACGAAACTGCAAGCGCAGAATTCATACAAGAATTTTCAAATCACATCATAGATGGCGCCTGCCAGATCGCTAAAAACCGCACAGTATTCATGGTCAGACCAATTCCAGAGATTGGAGTCAATGTCCCAAAGAAGTTGTCAAGAAGGATGGTATTTGGCGCAAATGAAGATATATATCTCCCTTTCAATGACTACATGAAGAGGAACGGTTGGGTTTGGAGCGCCCAAAATGCGGCCAGGGATCGGTGCGGAGTGAAAATCGTTGACCCAACTTCGTTGCTATGTAGCGATGGGCGATGCTACGGAAGCATGCGAATGCGCCCCCTTTATTACGATGATGATCACTTGAGCGGTTTTGGGAACCAGATTGTGACGCCGATTTTCTCGGACATTTTCAATAGCATGAGGACTCCTGACAAATCATCTACCTTGGGCGAATCATAAGTAGATACCCTGGTAATATTTTTCGTGAGCGAGGGCGCCGGCACCGGTGGTGCCAGCGATACCGGTATGGACGGCAAATTCAACGGCTGCGGCTGCGTTTATTTCGAGAAGAGGTATTTTTCAGGCCCCACCAAATCAAACTTTAGACTACTATGCAAAATCACAGTGCCCCGCATAAAACCGAACATCACAGCACACTAAAACGCCGACTGGGTCTTGCCTACATAATTGGCCTACATCTATTTGTTGCCGTACTGCTCGTCAAAACGGATTTTGCCTCAAAATTCAAAGAGAAGTTTCTGGACACCCCGAAACATTCCAACCCTCACGGTGAGACAATGATTCTTTTTCACCAGGCAATGGATGCCTCGGTTCCTGAGGGCGCATCAATTTTTATTGGGGATAGCATTACTCAAGGCTTGGCCACAGCGGCAGTATCCCCCTTTCCTGTTAACTACGGCATCGGCTCAGCAACAACAACTGAATTACTTGAAAACATCCCCAAGTATCAATCACTGAAGCGAGCATCTGTTATCTTCCTAATGATTGGCATTAATGACATCGGACAAAATAATCCCGAGGCATTGGCCACACGACTAGTTGCGATTGATGCGGCACTCCCAAATAATGTGCCATTAGTGTGGAGCGGCATAATGCCCGCCTACCGCAACAACGTTGATCCCACCAGTATTACATCAGCAAATCGCGTCATAAGAGATCTATGCGCCGCACGTGTCGGTTGCACTTACGTAGATACGCAGAAATTATTCTCGGCGGGCGGCCCCAAGCTGTTCCGGGACGGGGTTCACCCAAATAATGATGGGTACGCGATATGGATAGACGCTCTTCGGAAAGCATATCAATATATCTCGCATCAGAAACCGCTCAACAAGGCCATGCCAGAACCAATCAGTGAACCATCAACCACGCAGGTCAATTAGTAACTTGAAATCCCGCGAAGTTGATGTCACCTCAACGCACGGAGATGCTTCGGTCTTATATCGCTGATGAACTGTCGCCATGCCAACCACTGCAGCAATGCCAGGCCCACGCACGCCCCCCCCATCGCGCCGACAAAGCGCAAAGCCAAGGACGTGCCTTCGACATAGTGGTCACGGTCTGTACTCAGCAAAAACTGCATGGCTGAGAACAGCTTGCCGTACTTGAGAATCACTGGTTCTGTCCCCTTCCAGAAGCAAAGTGACGCTAGAGAGAGCCCCACCAATACGAGGCTGAGCAGCAGGCCGATGTATCGACGTGTACTGAATGCGGCAGACAGCGCACTCCCCGACAAGCAAGTCAACAACACTCCCACCGCCAGCAGACAGGCTGACAGGAAACTCCCACGGTTGGCAATCAACTCGATCAGGTTATCGGTCGCGGCTTTTGTGACCACCACCGTGTAGAGAGGCCATGCCAATGCTAGGCTGAGCACAAGCCACCACAGGAACCTAGGCAGCTTTTCCGAACGGAAGACGCACTGCACCAACGTCACCGCCCCCCCCACCTGCAGCAACACACTGGCGTGCAACGCGACATAACGCCCCAGCAGTTCCCATTCCCATGCCCAACCTAATGTGGGCGAACCGACGATGTCATGCATCGCCTCCACGGGCACACCGAGACGCAACAAACCCCAAGACACGATCGCGTGCGTGAGGGTAAAGACGGGAAGCATCCACATGAAAGGGCGACTTTTCACCCTATCCAACAAGAAGACGCCATTGGCCATGCCATAAATGACCGCAGACAAGACCACAGCGGCACCTGCACCTTGTAGCCCAGATGGGATCAATTCCCGCAGGTTGTAGGGCATGACAGAGGACGTCAGCACCACGCCCAAAAACACCGCGAGCACTGTCATGAACGCAATGTGCCCTGCACAGTTTGGCAATGTCTTGCCTGAACGATCTTCACTTAGTGCCTTCGCCTTGGTCAACTCCGTAGCCATGCGCAATTTGGCCTTGGGCTGGGTGTCCAATGTCGATATGTTCACCCAACGAGCCATCCCATAACCCAGCCATGCTCCTGCAAACTCCAGGAAGGTGTCGGTGAGATCAGCCACTTTGCCAGGCAATGCCAATTGCCCCAACTCCACGAGAAAGGCCAACATGAGCAGCGCGCCGAGATGCAGGCGCGGCATGCGACGTAACTCTGGCGTTCTCAACGAGGCCCCTAACCCCAGAATCCATCCGGCAGGCAAGAAAAAACCCACTTTTCTCAGAACTTCATTGAGTGCATGGAATTCCGACCCAAAGTAATAGGTCGAAAAGGGTACCCGGGTAAATGCGGTCACCAGATCTGCACCACTTAACCCGCTGAAGTGAAATTGATAAGGAAACCAGAACACACACAGAAGCAGCGTCGCCCATACGCTCCACCAAGCCCACATCCATCGCTTGATGTGGGCGGAAATGCGTGGCAACGAGGGACGGGCACGCCTTAACCACACAGCCCCAGCAAGCGTGCCACATGCCCCCAGCAGCACGTCGGTGACGTCGGTCGTGCGACTGAACACGAACAACTGCAACGCCTCTATTCCGGCTGCGGCAAGAAAGCCGAACCACATAATGCGACGTAGATGCCAAACATGACCCACAGCCCAGAGGGCACCAACTGGCACCCAGATCAGGAGGTCCGTGATGACACTGTAGAGTCCGGTCGACCATCCATCTGTCAGACCTGAAAAAGGAACGAATAAAAGGCGCCCCTCTTTCCATTTGTGGAAAATTTCCACGGGGCTCAAGGTCAGATCCAACGGCAGGACATTGAAGAGCAACAAAACGAGCAGGTAACTGCGCAACAGGATGGTTGCGCGGTCTTGTGCCTGTTGCTCACGCCAGAACCCATCAAGCCAAACCTGCGCTCTCGCCCCAGCAACGAGGTGTAACGTGCTGCCTAAAATCCCCCCCAGCCCCTCGGCCAGAATGTCGTTTTGCGACACTGTACGTTGAGGGAAAAACAACTGCGTGAACTCGATGCCGAAGGCCAAGCCAACGGCCAACACCATCAGCGCGAGCGCAACAAGAAGGCGACTGAACACGCCATCGGTTCGATTCAAGACCATGCCCGCGAGGAAGGTCAGCGGAACGAACAAGAGAAAATTCGCGACCCAATCTGACCGAGATTGGATGCCAAGTTCCAGAAAAGGAATGTGCGAGAACGCGTCCAGCGCGTCCACCCAGTCGCGATCCACGTATCTGAGGGGGACCAAGCTGCCGTAGATCACGAACAGCAAATACAACACGAACAGCCGCACCTGAAGGGAACGGGACTCACCGCGAAACGGGTTCGACGCTGCCATGTTCGAGCTTTTTAGGAGTCTCAGTGCGGCCAAGGCGCCGAGGATCAGGCGTGCTCAGCCAAGGCACGCCCGAGGAAGCGCCTGGCCTCGCGAAGATAGATGCCTTTGTAATAGCGCAAGGGTCCGATGAAATGAACCATCACGGTGGTGTGGTTGATTCTGTTGGGTGTGGTGTAAACAGGGTGAGGCAAAACCTGTGATCCTGGTATGTTGCCCACGATGAAATTGGATGCGAACTGCTCCGTACCCCACTTGGACCAAGCCTCGCCGATGTGTTGCTGCATGCGACGTGACAACGCGACCACGTCATCAGTCGTGAACGATTCTCGGCCGAATCCTGCAAAACCAGAACACCCTCTGATGTAGGTTTTGTCTGCATCACCGGCTGCAGCAGCGATCAACAAGGCCGCTTCGCAGCGCAACTGCACGTGCGGTATGGCGTGCGTGTCGCAGTGTGATTTCGCCCAGCGACTCACCTCAGCAACGCCGACCTTGGCCTGCAAGTCGTATGTACCAAGCGTGAAAGAGATGTTCCGCTTGCAGCTATCCACCACGTGGTCGATATTCGCCAACGTCAAGGTGTCCGCGTCCAACTGGATCACATAGCCCTCCTTGACGTAGTGAGCGATTGCCATCAAACGCTCCCATGTGCCGCCGGTTGGCACACCTAGCTGCTCGAACTCATGCGCACGACGCAACTCGATGCCGGGCACCTGTTGCCGAAACAGAGCTTCATCATTGGCATCAATGGTTGGGTCGGCCACAACCACGACTCTTGATGGCTGCAAACGATGCGCAAAGGACTTCAGTGCCAACAGATAGGGCAAGACGTCCCTGTGATGCACCATGGACAGAAGCAGTGGGCCATCCTTACCCAAGACCAAATGAGGTGTACTTAACACACCGCGAGCACACCTGTTGAATCGCCAGACATTCCATCTGCGCAGGAGGTTTTCAATATAGTACGACAGGTTCATATCGATGGTTACCTATTATCTCAAAGTGCAATAACTCAAATGAATTCAACCGAATCTCTAAATACTTGAGGTAGCCGTTCGAGACGCCCCATGAATTCAGGACTTTGCGCCCCGATCGTGCGCGCATATGAATAAACCTTCGCCCCTAGTCGGCTGGCATATATCGAGACGGAGCTGACATTCAGGTAAAACTCGACATCACCACTCAACGCCATCTGCTCCATGGAAACATCGCCACCAAACTCTCGCACCTCGTGAGCGGGGAATTTTTGCCTTATATGCTCAATCAAGCGATCTGAAAAACCCCTTTTGACATATTGATAGGGATGGCGCTTGATGTAAATCGCCTCACCACCTCTCAAGCGCTCTGCCATGGTGTCCAGTAAGCGATCAAAACCAGCCAAAAAATCTGCCTCGCCGACCACCCTGGTTTCAACCACCGAGTCGAGCACAATCACCTTCCGCGCCAGACAGGACTGTTCACACCCTGCATTGCCAGCCATCGGAAATCTGTCTTCAAGCACCACCTTCCTGGCAAACCCCGGGAAAGCCTGATCCGATGTGGCATACGCATATAGGTAGTCATTTCTGCAAAAGTATCTGTCTTTGAAGCGCCCCATGTAGAGAGCCTGAGACAGCAACCTTTGCTTCCAGCCCAAAATGGCGGGCGGCACCACCTCGTTCATACCTTCAACCGAGAAATAGGACCACAAGCCCTCTTCCATCAAGCTATAACCCTTGCACCGAGGGTGGGCCGCCGCCAAATTTGCGAACTCTGAATAGGTGTGAGGGAAATAGCAAACAAAATCACCCGCCGACAGATTGTCTATGAACTTCCGGATGCGCCTCAAGTGACGCCACCCTCGCAACGGGTTCTTGTAAATCAAAGAATACTCGTCGGGCAGGTCCAGTGGCACCGTGTTGATGCCGCTTACCTGGGTTTCGAACTGTCTGTCGAGCAGAAAGACCACGTCCTCCAGCGCAATGTGTTCGCGCCGAATGATGGCCAAGGCCACCTCACAGGTGATGTGGCTGTGAATCAAAAAGATGTGCTTCATGTGAAAGTACATCGGCGTCAGCGCTGCGCACCAGCCGATTGGACCAATGCAGCTGATGACACAGATCGGTGGTTCTGGAGCACAAACTGCCGGCCCCTCAGATGTTCAGACAGCAACTTGCCCAGCAGACGGGCACCGTCCTTGGTCAAATGCCCCCCGTCATAGGAAATCAACCGCCCATCTGGCAGGAAGAGCGGGCACAAGCCCTGGGGGCCGCACAGCAACGCAGAGACGTTGACAAAGTGGGCTGCGCCAGCAGCCTCTTCCACCGCCTGGTTCAGGTCCCTGTGTGTGCTGGGTAGCTTGTTCCGGACCGCGTACCGGCCGGGCATGGGCGTTGACATCAGCCGCTTGATGTCGATGGCGCCGAAGTTCTTCGAGCCGAAGACGATGAACTTTTCGCCGTATTCCTGGTTGAGGTTGCTCAAGCTTTCCTTCAGCAGGCGGGCTTCCCAAGGCGACCACGCCGACGCAATCCAGACCACATCGCTCTGGCGAATCAATTCGTGCATTGCCTGGCCTTTGTACCAACCATCGTTGTCGCACAAGAAGGGCTGCTTCTGTGTGATGTCGTCGCGGAAGTCACGGGCAAGATGCAGGTTGCCGCACCCTGCCGTGATCTGGTGTGTGGAGATCTGTATCTGGGCGGCCAGCGGACTTTCGTACACGGCATTGACGAGATCTTTGGCGAAGCTGTCGCCCACCACAAGGACCTTCACACGCTGGTCACCGACCTTGAACGGCACATGATGCAAGTCATCAAAACGCTTGCGCACATATTCGCCATAGACACCGGGCGACACGGTTGCCAGATAACGATCCTCCGGCGCCAGGCGATCCACAAAGCCGTCTGCAGCATGGGCAACCGCACCGAGCACGGCCACCGCACTGCACCCAGCAAAGCTGAAGCCGGCCATTTGCCTGCGCGTGATGTGTCGCGCGTGGCGAATAGGGGTTTCGACGAAACGCCAACTGCCATACGCCAGAGCCAAGGCGAGAAGAGAAAGTCCGCCATACAAAGCCGTGTGATGGCTCGGCAAACCAGCATGCTTGGCAAACGCAAACAGAGGTTGGTGCCATAGATAGGCGCTGTAACTGATCAGCCCTACCCCGACAAAAGCGGAGGAGCACAAGACCTTGCCCACCCAAGTCTGCGGGGCGCAGTACACGATGATCAAGGCGGTGCCCACGGTGGGCACCAAGGCGTAGAGGCCCGGAAATGGGGTACGCTGATCAAAGCCAAAAATCGCAAACAGCAGCAATCCTGCCCCAAGCAGGGAGGCCCCATTGCGCACGGCCAAGGGAACCTCCTTCTGACCAGGGCGCGACAGATGCAAAGCCACCAGCACCCCGATGATCAACTCCCAAGCACGCGTGGGCAGCAGAAAGAAAGCCGCGATGGGCTTGTGTAATGCCCCCCACTGGGCTAAGGCCAAGCTAGCGATGGCCACCAGGATCAACAAAGCGGTCAACCAAGCCCTTCCCCAACGCCACGCCAACATCATGAACAGGGGGAAGAAAAGATAGAACTGCTCCTCCACGGCCAAGCTCCAAGTGTGTAACAGAGGTTTCATCTCTGCTGCCCCTTCGAAATAGCCAGTCTGAGACCAGAACAAGATGTTGGATGAGAAAGTCATCGTTGCGACCAAACTCTGGCCGAACTCCTTCATCTCGCTGGGCAACAAGAGTGCGTATGCCGCCGGAATGCAGACGGCCACCACGAGCAGCAACGCGGGCAGGATCCTTCGTGCCCTTCGTTCATAGAAACGGGCAAGCGAAAAACGTTCCGCCGACATCTCGGTCATCACAATGCTGGCGATCAGGTAGCCGCTTATGACAAAAAACACATCGACGCCGACATACCCCCCCGAGAAGACCTCGAATCCTGCATGAAACAGAATCACGGGAATGACAGCGAGTGCCCTCAAGCCATCTATCTCTCTTCTGTACTCCATCCCCTCCCCCTCTTATTCATGGCCATGGTGATCAAGGCGCCACCGAAAGCAATTCTGTCTTGGAGCGATCACCCTGCAACGCGCAACCGCAACGAGCGATCTAGGTGCGCACAAGATCGACCTGCTTGTCCGCTTCAGCTTGCATGATGCTTGGTAGCAGTGACAACATGACAATCAGGAGATAGACCAACTCGAAATACGCAAGGCTGACCCCCGCACCGGCAGCCATGAACGCAACCAGCGAAAGGCATCCAGCGTTACTCAGGTCAAGTGCCCACAGACCATGTCCTGTCTTTTTGTAGATGCGTTTGACACGAGCTCGCGCCACAAAGGCCGTCCCCAACAAGGTCAGAAACAGCAACAGGCCGACATAACCTAAGTCCCCCAGCACCTGGAAATAGATGCTGTGAGCCGCTTTGGGACTGTACTTGCTCATGTCAACGGAGAAAATGCTGGGGTAATCCTTGTACTGATCCCAGATCCAGGGGATCTGCACCGCATTGAACCCAGCACCGAAAACAGGATGATCGCTGGCGATCGACGCACTGACTCGCCAGGCTGCCACTCGGTTCATGAAGGACTCGTCCTCCCCGGCCGTCTGAATGGTTTCGATGCGGTCAAACCACCGCTCTGGCGCCACTTGCACCACACCGAACGCCAAGACCGTGACAATCAATAATGAGACCAGTTTGCGATGGCTGATCATCCAATACCAGAAACCCAACACCATCAACGCCAAGAAGCCTCCACGCGAGTTGGTACCGATGATGGTCATGGTGGTCAGCACCACACCAGCCGTCGCAGCCCACTTGGCATACCTGTTGGAGCTGTAGCGGTACAGGTACATCAACAGCGGCACCAGCATGGCCATGCCCAATGCATAGAGGTTGTTGTCTGTGAGGGCTGAATTAGGGACGCCCGCGACGTTATGAGCGCCGCCCGACGCGATCACCTTCAGGCCATCAATCACCCCGTGAAGACCTAACCCAAGGCCTAGCACCACCAGCGTCAGGTGGATTCGCCAACGTGAACTGAGGAAAAAAGGTGCCATCAAGGCCAGTGCCATGCCTTTCAAAAACGTCTCGACGCGGATTTCGAGCAGTAGATTGGGCTGCAATGCAAATGCCGCAGACAGCATTCCGTGCACGACAAACAAGAAAAGCAGCACGGTACCGGCATTCCATTGAAACTTGCCACGGTCTTTCACGCGTCCCAGCATCAACAGCAGAACGGCTATCCCCGCAAATACGAACACAAACCGGAAGCTCAGCATGAAGCCGAACAGGTAGTTGCCCGGCGACATCACCGTGGTGAAAATCCACAGCAAAAAGGCGACGAAGCCGTCCATGAACGCCATGGGCACCAACCCCAGCGTGATGAAGAGCATGAAAAGGTCTCTCACTTTTTGCCCTTTTCTTTTTCTTCTTCGTAGGCAAACAACCCCAGGTCGGACGGAGTTCTGCCCTGCTTTTTATTGAACTTCACGATCACCCAGCAGCAGTACGTCAGCAAGAGCACATCAAGCGCAAACAGCAAAGATTCCATCGTCAGTTCACCATTGGTTTGTCTGTGGCCATACTGCGAAACACGTCCAGCAGCACCTGCACACGGTGAGGCCAGGCGTTCTCCTGGGCGTACTGCCGAATGCACTCCGCGTTCCACTGGGCCCTCAAGGCCGCCTTCAACGCTTTGCTCAAAGCCTGCGCATCACCGAAGGGCACCACCTCGCCCAATTCTGGCCGGCACACCACCTCGCGGTTACCCCCTACATCCGTGGTCACCACGGGCAGGCCGCAGGCCATGGCCTCCAGAAAGACATTGGCCCAGCCTTCGGCACGGGTCGCCAGCACAAAGACTTCGGCGGCGCTCAACACTGCAGCCAATTCTTCATGTGGCTTTGGGCCCAGAAACCTGACATGCGCCCCAAGGCCCAGATCCGCCACCATCTTCTCCAGCTCTGCGCGGTTGTCTCCCTCGGCGCTGGCACCTCCCACGATGAGGTAGACAAGATCGGGATAGGTTTTCAACAACTCCGGCAACAGCGGAATGACACGATGAAAACCTTTGCGCTCGACAAGGCCACCCACCGAAATCAGCACCCGAGCCTTGGGGGCAATGCCCAGCTTGGCGCGCGCCTGATCTTTAGGATGAGGCTGAAACTTGCTAATGTCCACGCCATTGCCCACCACCAGCGCACGCGCCGGATCAGCGCCAAGTTGCACAGCCACACGCAGCAACT
>JACCDZ010098470.1_pt1 | contig 15213 bp, 14 predicted proteins | sample 7449551 | NCBI WGS metagenome assembly JACCDZ01 (sample SAMN15323452, study PRJNA562643) | freshwater metagenome | isolation source: river surface water | place: USA:Blue River Watershed | collected 2017-08-18 | reverse complement strand
TGAACCCTTCGGGGTTCTTCTTTTTTTACCCCATAAAAAGTAAAGTGCCACAAATTATATATCATAATAGTGTAAGGAGATAGAATAGATATCAACAATGCTTAAACGTTGTTGGTTTCTAGCATACCCTACCTATACAACTAAAAGGTTGCATACACCTTTCGAAAAAGTTATGCTTAACACAGGAGGAAGTAAAATGAAATTTAAATTAATGATGATATTAACAGTGATCGCGTTTAATGCGATCATTGCATTGAATAAAGTATATAATGATGTCGGAGCAGATACTACTGCAAAATATATGATAGCGGTAATAGTTCCCGTTGTCATGATAGCAATAGTTAAAGATTTCCGTAAAGGGAATTTTTAAAAAAAAATAAAGGAGGTGATTACAATGAGCTCAAAAGCTGAATTTGAATTATACTCTGTTGTCGGTATGATTGTAATGATTATCACGGATTTATTATTAGCATTATAGGAGGAATTAAAATGAAAATATTCGAATTGATTTCAGATGAGAGCATAGTTGAAAGAGATTGGCATCAAATGGTGTCAGTTGAGGAAGAAAAAAGAAGAAAGAATAGAAAAGGATAGTAGAATAGTAGAAGTTCTACAAGGATTCTATTCTTTCTAAAAGAAAGATGAACCACAGGCATCTTTCTTTTTTTGTCTTTGTAAAAAGAATTAACATTAGTTTATAGATATATGATAATTATTTAAATTAGGAGGAATAAAGATGAGTAAAGTTATTTTAGTATACGCACACGGAGGTACAAAACCGAATGACCCAGGTGCAGTTAATGAAAAAATAAACGTGAAAGAAAGAGATTTCATTAAAAACTTTTTTGACAAATATCTTGGAGCCGCTTTTAAAGCTAAAGGTATTGACACAGTTTTTGTACAACAATCTCCAAATTGGTATTCTATAGACGAACAGGTTGATGCTGTTTACGCTGTTGGCGACATAGCTATCTCGTGTCACTTGAATGCTGCGGAGACTTCTAAATCTACTGGTACGGAAACATTATACGCGACAGGTAGTAAAAATGGAGAAAAATTAGCTAAGTTAGTGCAATCTAAATTAGTTGCTGTATTAGGTTTAAAAGACAGGGGATTAAAATCAATAACTAGAGAAGATAGAGGTGGTAGGTTAGTAGCTAGAACTAAACCTCCTTGTATTCTTACCGAGTTATTTTTTGTTTCTAATGAGAATGACTACAAAACGGCTAACGCTAAACAAAAAGAGATGGCAGAAGCTATCGTTCAAGCTGTAGTAGAATTCAGACAAAAATAGAATGAGAGGTGACATTATATGAGTACGAACATGGATTATGGTTGGTTAGCAGACGTAGCGAATGAAGTCGGTATAACTGACGACGATCTTACGGCACTATCCACACCCGGATTCATAGCTAGAGCAATGATGACTGCCATGGACAGGAACGCTGTTGCAGCTCTCCAAGCCAAACAGAATCAGTTTGTCTCTACTGCGAATTCATTAGTAAAAATGTACCAACATGCCACCGATAACTCAATTGAACCGGATAAGGCGACTTCTAGTCGTCTTCCGGTAAACATCTTTGTTTACTTAGATGATTTGAGTTCGGCTACGGTAGTTGACACATCTACTAATAAACGTAAACTTACAATAGGAAAATCTACTGTATTCAAAGTAGAATCGTATAAGTTCTATCTTGATTACGATATAAATATTTACCAGTATAAAGTTAATGGAGTTCTAAGGTATTATGCACAATACGATATGAGTGAAAGTAATCCTGTATCAGATATAAAGAATTCAGTAATATCTGTTAGGAAGTATCTTTACGGAGGAAGAGAATGTCTAGCTTTGAGTGTTAAGCTACGAGATACGTTAACGTATACATCTGAAGTTGGATACACCGATGCTTCGTCAGGTTCAATCTTTACAGTATCATACTTGAACAACATCGAATACATTCATGTGCAGTATAAAGATTCGTCTACCGATGATTACAGAGTATTAAACACAGCGATGTTCTTCAACAAGAACATAAGTGGAGAAACTCTATTTTATTTGATTAAGAAGGACACCGTAGTATTCATGAATAAGTATACAGGTGGAAACTTCGAACCTACTCCAGGTGGGCGTTTCAAATTCACAATATATGCTACACCGCTGACTTCTTTTTCAACGTACGCTGGTTCTAATTTAACAGTCACTATGAATGATGAAGCTAACTTCGAAGTTGACTTCTCTCCGACTTCTGGAACAGTGACAGGTAAAGCTGCTCCTACATTAGAAGAACTTCGTAGTCTCATAACTACGCAGCGTCGTACTTTGAATGCATTGATATCTGCACCTGATGTGGATGCGTTCTTAGAAGAAAACGGGAACAGCGACACGATGTACAACACGTACAAGTATGTAGATAACTTCTACGACAGAATTTATAACATAGTTCTACGTATAGGAAGTATTTCTAAAATAGTACCAACGAATTCCGTGGATCTTTTATTGAATGATACGTACTGCAATACGTATGGTAACGGAAGATATATTGTTCCTAGAGTAGATCAAAAATTCATAGCTGTAAGAGACGAAATAGATACAGAATACGTTAGAGTTATACCAGAAGAAATGTTTAAGTCTGAATCTAAATACAAGGATATGGATGGAAGCATTGCTTACGCTTTACCGTTTCAATTGTGTTACGATAGACAATACAATGTGGTATCCACGTTTTCTAAGTTAATGAACGCTACACGTGAATTATTATTCACGTATGTTGACGATTCTTCTGAAGTGTTCGTAGTAGAGAACCTTTCGTATGCATTCAACGTTGATGCAAATAATGATAAAGAATACTACAACTTCGAATTCGAGATGACTACGGATTCCGAAGATTTAATAAATGCTATTATAGCTGATCCGGAGTACGTTACAGTGTACGTATCATTGATAAATGCAAATGGATCTCATTTGTGTTATATCAAAGGTACAATCTCAGAATACAACTCGAGTACTCAAACATACAAAGTAGTTGCTCCATTGCTTATGACTACCCCAGTATACTCATCATATATCAAAGTAAAAACGTATGACGTGATGAACAACGATGATACTTCAGTTGTAGAAACGGAAATAAATCTGAATGACGCGTATCCTAGAATATCGATCTACGTGAAAGATACAACTACACATACGACTCCTTCAAAATATATGAGTTTTAATGATAAAAAATTAGTTAATGTTTTCGACATATTTAGAGACGTAGATGACCCGGATGACGGGATGCTTTTCGAAGAAACGTCATCATACATGAGTACCCAAGTCAGTAAGAAGTACACTAATTCTAAACCCACAGGAAAATACGATGCGATCTCTGGAGTAGTTCTAGATAAGATTCCGGTAGTGAAGTACGCGTACTACTACGCTGAACAAGAGAACGTACAAGAACTCATACAAAACGAAATGAGTATACTTGATACAATCGGAGACAAAGTAGATGGATTATTTAAAGTTCGTCTGAACTTCGTGAACTCTTACGGATATTCTAGATTAGTTCAGATAGGACTCGATGGAAGAAGTATAAACACTACACATCTAGTTCCTAAAATTAAGGTCGGATTAAGCGAGGATTCTACGTTAACAAAACTCACACTGGCTTCATTCATAAATGCTTACCTTTCAGAAGTAAACTTTAAGAATGGAGACGTGTTTTATTTCACGAATTTAGTTACATCTATTAAAAGTAACTATTCAGATGTGAAGTTCGTTGAATTATTAGATATGAATGGTTTCACTTCTGACAATCAAAAAATATACATGACTACAACTACAAACGCGAAGTATATCTCTGAAGTAGTAAACATAAGCAGAGACGATGACGATTCTTTTGATATATCCATAGAATTCGTTTATGAGTAATTAAACGTATTCGAATTATATATCATATATTCGGCAACATTGAAATATCAAGAATACGAAGGAGGAAACAAATGTTATTATTCACAGAGGTTGACCAGAAAGGTAGAGTTAAAACGGAGTTGACAGAAATAGTAGCTCCTAGTTATAGAAAATACGGAAAAGAAAAAACCGATCCGTCATTTTTCATGTCTTTCACATTGATTAATAGATCTCTCTATGTGTCATGTAATAGAACAGGAGATCAAAAGAAATTCATAGCTTTCTTCATAGGTTATGAATCAATTGTTAACTTCTTATCGAGATTAGATGATTTCGTTAAAGAGTTAGCTCAAAATGGAAAAGCATCGTGTAGCTTCTCTTACAAGAATAAAGAAGACGTACCTGTCTCATATGAGTTGTACGCAGTAATAGGTACGGACGATTCACAACCGTCTTATATGAAGACTACAATTAAACAAGGAAGCGACGAGATAAGTTTCAATTCAGCTCTAGGTAAAAGAACTCAGTATGCTGGAAGTAAAGGTAGAAACTTCTTTGTTAACTTATCTAAAATGGTAGAAAACTTAGAAGATGCTTTGAAAGTATCTTCACCGTACATGGCTGAACACTTAGCTGAGTGTAAAAGGTTAAATCCAGGAGCGTACGATGGTAAGAAAGAAGAAACGTATTCGAATAATACATCATCTTCTTACAACGCTATATCGTAAATAACATGTGACGAGTCTTCGGACTCGTCATTATTTAACAGGAGGAAAAAATATGGCTGTTTCCGTTTCTGAAGAGGTAAGAAATCCATACAATGTCATCTTACCAGAGCTTTTGATATATTCATTTCATGAAGATGAAGTAATGTATTTGAAAGCAGATGACGAGGCTTTCGCTTTACCTTATATGGTATTCTTGGATGAATACATATCAGTGATGTTAGTTGAGTTTATCATGAATGCTATGGATGAGTTCGGAATAATATTGAAGATCGATCCTAATACTAGGGATAAACTGAATGAACTTTATGTAAAACACGGTATGTGTGACGAGAGAATGTTAGACTTGATAGATGATGCTGTACACTTATGGGTAGATGAAGCCAAAAAGAAAGCTGGTAGAGATGATATTTCACAGACTTACGTGATTAATGAATTCATGAAAGCGGCATGTTTTTACACATCTACATCAGACATAATTATCAAGATATACAAGTTCATACAAAACTACATGAATGACATAGTTGATGATTCTGCTCCTATCGATGAATTCGAATCAGAGTATTCTGATATAATAGGATTAGCTGATATGAATGAATTAATTAATCTACAAAACAAACCTCTGACGCAGTACCCTAGAATTATTCTAGAACTAATAACCTTCTTAGTCAAAGAAGGAAAACATATAAAGATGACGTTCGAAGAATTTGAGGAGGTATTGAAAAATGTCAATTCTAATAAGTAACCCATATTACAGCACATTTGAAGTGTATTGTAAGAAGTTCAGTTCAAAGAGAGCACTCATAACAGTTCTACAAGAAATAGTCGAGGATAATGTAAGAGTATCATCGTTATATTCAGAATTGAAAGATTTCTTCAATAGAATAATTGAAGACGACGATACACTGGTTCCGATGACTCTAGCTGAGTTATCGGATGAATACTATGAAAAAACGTTGCCTATTTTCATGGTACCGCCAGTGGTAAGTAACATTATAACCTTCGTACTATATACTCATTTTAATTCTGATGACGAGGACTCGTTAGATGCGATGTTATTACTTCTGTTATCACCGACCATACTACGAACAATAACTCATACGATTCTGAGTATGTTGAATTACGATAACATACGGGATTATTTTGAGATGATTCACGCAGTATGTATGGATCCAGAAGTAGCAACAGAAATACACAGCGTATTATCGTCTTATATCGAAATGATTGGAGACGAAGACGTGTTCGTAGACCCGTTAATAGAATTTTTATATGACGAATCAGAAGTTGATGTAGATGCATTAATGAAAAAATATTACAAATAAAAAACCACAGGAGGAAGAACAAATGAGAAACATATTTAAAAGTGATTTAAAAACAAATACAGACAGAGATACAACTGTACACGTTAAACTAAAATCAGCACTAACGTCTGCTAAAGAGATAGTTGAGTTGATAGAAGACGTAGCTGACATAGTGAACGAAATAGACACTGAAAAAGCAATTAGATCTTTTGGAAAAATATTTGAGAAAGGTAAAAAGAGATTCAATGACGACGATGACACCGATGATGATATATTGTTCAATAGAAGAAAATCATCAGGAAAGAAATTCGATATTACTCCTACGAGAAACAGGAAAATAGTTAAATATGATGTTGAGGATATTCAGAATTTGAAAGATGTTCTTGACTTCATAAAAGCTAAGTCCAGAGCACCGATAACGTACGGGACAACAAACTCTGGAGATCTATTATTCTCAGTGAGCTCGAATATATTCATAACTGCTAATCCGTTCAATAAAAAGGATTTTAATATTCATTTTAACATGGATCCAGAGAATTTAGTAGTGAAGAAAGCATCAGTGGAACGTGTTATTGAATCATTTGAGAAGTTAGTCATTTTCATGATGGCTATGATTAATTTCGTATCAGATGATGGTGCTATAAAAGCTGTCTTTGAGGATGGGTCTTTACTAATAGTCTTAGATGAAGAGACTAAGATATCAGCAGGTGTAGTGATACTAATAATCAAAGCGTTGAAATCTGATGATGCAGATGAAGGTTACGAATTTAAGATTTCTGACTTAACATGTAAGGTTAAAAGAGATAATCTTATTATTTCTAAAGCCGGATATACTCCAGCATTAATACCTATAAGTATATTCGAATACTTATTCAAAAACATGGACATATTCAACACAACAGACTTCAATGATAGAGGATGGATACAATACTCTTCTAATCCTGAAGCATTAACTATTAGAATGGTTCTAGAATTAATGGATGCGAATGATGAAGACATGATAAGCAGTGCTGATGTGAAAGTTATTGATGCTTTTGAATGCTTCTTGAAGGCATCCGACATAGGAGAAGAAATAAAGAACTTCGAGAAAGGAAAAGAATAAGAACCCCTAGGGGTTCATTTTCTTTTTATCCTTTGATTCCTAAACGATTTATTCCATCAGGATAAATCTTTAACCATTTTTCCTTTATATCTTCTGGAATGCTATCTACCTCTTCTACTTTATACGCGTTCTTCGTAGAATCCATCACCGTATGATTCATGTAATCTACGTATGAAGTATTTATCAACGAAATAGCGAATGGTTTAGCTCCAGAGTCTCCATCAGGAGTAATGTATTTCATGTAACCGAAACCTGAACTAGGTTGAGCACAATACACTACATCCACTGAATCTTTACCGTATTTAGCTACTGCTGATTGGTACCCGTCAAGAGAGTATTCTTGAGGTTCTACTCCAGCATCAGCATTCATTTCGGATACGTTACCTGTGACAAGATTAAATCTTCTAGATTCATTCATTTTACCTTGAACTGTAGCCATATCCGTCTCACCGTACAATGCAGGATCTTGAGCCCCTCCAGCAAATACAGCAGGCATAGCTTTCAGAACTCCAGCCATAGCTGTAGCTGGATTACTATTACCACCGCCTCCACCGTCTCCTGATTCCATATCAGCTTTACGTATCTTCAACAATAATTCGTTTTTACTCTTAATTACGTTAGCTTTCTGTACGATAGTATCCAGTTTCGATTTCTTTAATCCGGCCAATGTATTCATTGACAAGTTATAATCCTCGAAATTATTAGGATTGATTCTATCGATGTCTCTTAGTTTTCTTTCCATGTCATGAATAGGATTCTCTAAAGACGCATTGTATGCTTCTAACTCAGCAGTTATTTGAGCGTATTCTCTATTCACAGAATTATATTCTTTACTTCTACTATTATCCTTCGCGGCGTACGCGTCGTTTGATTTTACTCCGTACATTGCTGCTGTAGCGCTCATTCCCATATTGTGACGAAACCAATTATAACTTGCTTCGTTATCTATTTGATCTCGAGTACTACTCCATTCACGCAGCGTGTTGATTGTTAGCATTTTGATTACCTCCATCTTATTATTAATCGTCTTAATGTAATGTTAAAAATATCCGTAACATTATCTTATATAATGAAAGAAGGAGTGATGAGAGTTGCATCTTAATAAATCGTATTATGATCCAGTCCGGAACGCGTGGGTAGGTATAGTCTACGATAATGATAAGAAGAAATCATTCTTAAAAATAGTAGATAATCCACACGTTTCAGCATATATCACTAAAGAAACACCCTCGTATATTCGAGAGTACGTCTTTAAAAAGGATTGCACAGAAGTATCTGTACCTTACCGTGGTAGAGAATTCGCGTTAGCGGATAAACTACAACTCTCTAACTTTAGAGAAGATGTGAAAAATAAAAAGTATAAGAAAGAATTAGTATATCTTCATCCATCGTTGTATGGAGCTGACTTCACATTAGAGGATGAATACTTACTTAAATTCGTTAAAGATGAAGAAAGAAGAGTTAGAGAATCAGGATTAAAGGAGAATTGTTATGATAACATAACTCAAGCTTTCCTAGATATTGAGACGGATGTACCTATGTCTCCGTCTGATAGATCAGGTCAAGCCATTTATATGATAACGACGTACTACGACGATACTAATGAGATGTACCTTGATTTCTTAGTAGATCCGAAATATAAAGGATACGAAGTTATGACTGGAGAGGATGCTGCCTCTCTCGTTAGCAATAAGTCTTTTTTGAATACCACCAGAGGTGTGTCTTTTAATGAAGACGCTCACGTTAAAAATTGGATTTCAAAAATAAAAGAAAATTTCTTGAAAGAGATTACTCAAAATGAAAAATTCATGAACATGAGTATTTCTGACACATTCATTAACTTAGTTAAAGATTGTACGTATCACATCATAGGATACGTTGACGAAAAAGATCTGATTCGAGAAACATGGCAAAGAGCAATGCGAGTTAAGAAACCGAACTACCTACAAATATATAACGCGAACTTCGACGTTTCGTGTTGTTATATGAGGTACGTTCGTCTAGGAGGAGATCCTAAAGACTTATTCACGGATCCAAACATAGGAGAATGGTTTAACTTATATTGTGAGGATGTAAGAAAATTCGAAGGAACATACAGACCTCCGAAGAAACGTGAGATGCATCCGTGTAATGAACCTCAGTACTACAATACTCCTACAGTAACATCAATTCAGGATACGGCTGTACTGTATTACTCATTCACTGCTAAGAAAGAAAACTCGTATTCGTTGGAAGCAACTACACAAAGAGAATTGAATTTTGGTAAACTCGATTACTCTTCTGCTGGATTAAACATCTTTAACTTGCCGTATGTAGACTTCACGCTTGCAGCAGAGTATTGTATACGTGATACTATGATACTGAAACCACTAGATATGAAAACTACACGTCTAATGAATACGCTAATTAAACGTAACATGATGTGTACTGAATTTGATAGGTTGCACACGTCAATGGATTATTGTACGAATGTATTCAACGTAGACATGTATGATGCAGGAGAAGTTCAAAGAAACGCAATAAACAAATACCTTCTTAAACACGACAGAGCTACATTTGAGAGACTCCAGAATCCATTGTGGTTGAATCTCTACGATGCAGTTAATGCTGAAGGAGGAATAACTGGAGGTTTCGTTGCTAACCCGAACAAGTTCAGAGCAGTAGGTAAAGAACTGATACGTGGTGTTCGTAACTCGAAATATGTTAAACGTGTAGTAGACTTAGATGCCAGAGCACATTATCCTAGTGCTATCGCCGCAAACAACATCGGATTAGAATCATTGATAGGTCAGATAACTCATATTGAACCGTGTTCCGATTCATTGAATAATCCGTCTAAACGTTGGTTAGATATATGTAATAATCCGCATAAGATCTCAATGAAGTTAATAAATAGAGATATAGTTGGAATCGGAGAACTCTTCAATCTTTACTCTATGGAAGAACTATTAGAGATACACTACGGAATAACCTGTGATTGGGATGAAGCACCTCCGGACAGAATGGTTGTCGCGCGGATGAATCCTAATGGAAACGCGTACGTGAAATACATTAAGAAGATATTCAATGATAAATACAATAAAATAGATAAAGAGGCTGAAAAAGAATCATTCAACGGATACGTTCCATTAACTACGACTGGTAACGTGTCAGTGAGGTATTACGGTACGCTTGTGAATATCAAGACTACGATGAATGGTAAACCTGTAAACACTTGTAAATTAGTTATTGAAGATTATGACAGTGAGACAGAAATAGCGTTGACTACGTTTAAGAATGTTAAGGTGGAGAATTCAAATACTATAGATCACGTTCAAGCCATAATAAATAGGAATCATTCATTCTCTGAATTTATGACTCCAAGAAAAGAATTTCACGAGAATAGAATGGCTTTAGTGGATAAACGTGTAATATCTTTTGAAGAAATACAAACCATAATGAATCACAAAGATTACACTTATAAATTTGAATGCGGCAAATATATCGTAACTTTAACAAATAGGTTATTAGCATTACCTGTTGATAAAGACGCCGAATACTTCGTTGAAGTTTATTCAGATGCGGGAGATATCTCCTTTAAATTGATATCAAAAAGCAACATTAAATTAAATAAAGAAGACTGTTGCGATATTGAAGTTAATCAAATTATTTCAGTATTAATGATACAATAAGGAGGAATAAATACGATGAACCCTGATAAAAATAAAAGAGAAAAGATACCAGAAGATATAGAAAAAATAATGAACGCGAACAATGATGTTGCGATGATTCAGAGGGATGCAAGGGATCTATTAACGGTCCCTATCCCTGAAACATCTCGTGTGTTATCTAAGATGGCCATAAACGATTCTCAATACAAGAGAGATTTATCGAAGATCGTAGGAAAAGATAAGACAACAGGACACTCGCTAGAAGATGGAATAATGAGCATCTTCAGAGAGAGTACTAATCGTATGAATGCATTGAATACGGATAGATTCATACGTTACCAAGTATTAGAAAACAGATGGATGCTTAAAGAAATGCCTCATCTTGCGTACGGGATGGCTGGTAGAAAAACAAACATATTCACACCAGACGACGTTACTAAGGAGAGTTTTATTTTTTCGTCTCCGCAAATAAAAAATCCAATAGATGGGAATGATTCTCTAGACGAAGATAGAATTGAGAACATAAAATCTAGACTAGAGAAAGAAGTTAATTTTACTAAACTTATGAACGATGCTTACGATCACGCAGCGATCGATGGATTCGTGTTCATATACATGATTCCGTTAGCAGAAATAGCTAAACAAATATTACATCATGCAAAAAATAAAAATATTTACAGAGAAATATCATTAATATCTGAAAGTGTGTGTGGAAGAAAGATGACACCGTATGACGAAGTATCATGGGATATTCTGGAATCTCCAGAGTCTGAAATGAGTGATATTTTAGAAAGCATGGATATAAAGGATGTTTCTACAATATTAGAAATGTTTGATATCAATAAACATGCCGCAACATCGGACACTAAAGATAATTCATGGTATGAATCAGTGTATCCTGAAAATCATATAACTGATGAAGCCAAAGCTGTTTTTAAGAAAGCTCTAAGAGAACTAAATATCACTGAATCAGCAGACATTTATGAATCATCAGATAAATCAATGAAGAGTTTTTATTCTTCGATGTTCGGTTCAAGTATGATCGGATTGAATCCTGACGAGAAACAGAAGAATGTTCGTTTAAACATCACTGGTCTGCATACAGAGATACTAGACTCAGAAAGAGTTATACCTATCATGATAGGAGAACAGTGTTTAGGAGTGTACTACTTAGAAATCACAGATGCAATAGGATTTCAACGTTTATTGGATGGGGAACGTTCAAACTCTCCAGAATTCAGAAACAGAAGAAGTTCATCTGAACAGATGTTTGGAATCACAACTATGCTTAAGAAAATCATAGATCGTAACATAGACGTTACTTTCCTAAAAAATAATAAAACTATACTTCCTGAAATAAGAAGTATACTTAATAGTGCTATCACAGGTCAAGATTCTTTTAAGTTAAGATACATTCCTGCGAAGTATTTGGAATTATTCACAGATAGACCTACTTCTGCTAAGTATCCATTAGGTCCAAGTATTCTTCAAGAGGCTAAAGGAGGAATATACTCATGGATAATGGAACACAAAAACATTCAATTAACGGAGTTATTCCATAAACATCCTAAGATGATAGTCGGTTTAACAGTAGACGGAATGACTGACGACATGGAAGCGTACGTCTCTAAAGCGATGAAGTCTATAGAAGAGATGTACTCAGCTGCGAACTTACAGAACATCTTTGATGTTGGTAAGATGTATAAGCAAATGAGTAGTTTCCCGAAAGTAGTTATTCCTAAAGGACCAAATGGAAACGCTTTGATAGACATTGATATTAAAGAAGGTCAAAAGTCTGACGATAATATTGAGGTGCTCAAGATGTATGAAAGAATAATCACAGTTACTATGAATATAACTGTATCTTCTTTCGAAGAAAATTATAACTTCGCAATATCCGAGATAAATAGAACGAACTTATCTCAACGTATAGGTGTAGAACTCCAGAAACATCAATCTCTACAAATAAGTAGGATAGCTACAAATACATATAGAAGAATAACAGAAAAAGATGCTGATTTTTCTCCTATAGACTTAGTAGTTACTTTACCTCCACCTAGAACATTGAGTGACCAAAATAATAATAATATTATTGAGAGCACTACTGCTAGAGCAGAAAAATTAGCAGTATTACACTTTGGATCTTCCGAGACACCTGAAGCCAGAGAATTCATAAGATTCTACGGTAACAAGTATCTACAAGGAATAGAAAATATCCGATCTGATTTCGAAACCTTCAAAAAGGAATACTCTAAGTGGAAATTGACACATGAAGAGGAGAACACAAATGTCTAAATTTAGAGATCCGTCTTGGAAAACGGATTATTTGAAGCATCAACTTAAGAAGGAGTTGTCTAGAAAAGAACCTTCTTTACTTGCACTCGATTACTACAGCGGTAAAATAACGTATGCAGAATACCTAGAAAGCGATCACTGGAGAAACATACGTAAACTTAAATTAGAAAAGACGAATAACGCTTGTGAAATATGTGGTGAAGACGAAGTACGGTTAGATATTCACCATAAGAATTACGAGACGTTAGGTCACGAATCTTTAGATGACTTAGCAGCATTGTGTCCGTATTGTCACAGTGATGTTCACGAAGTTATAAAAACTCTAAAGGGTAAAGAATTCAAACAGAAGGTATACGCAATAGCCACAGAATACTACATCGCCAACGTAGTTAAAAAAGCTAATGCTAGAATGACCAGAAATAAAAAAGCATTAGATCGTAAAGCTGGAGAAGCTCCTGCAGTGATGCCTGTTACTAAACGGAGAAAAACCACTAAGCGTAAGACTGTGAAAAAAGTAACCGCCGCACCGAAAAAAATTAAACAACACCTTTTCGGTGAATAAAATAAATAATGAAGGAGAGAATCATAATGTTAGGAAAATCATTAAACGTCACAAGTCACAAGGATATCGTTTCTAAAGTTTCAGATGTTGAAATCTTCGGAGGGGATGTATGGGTACTAATATGTAAAGCTTCATCTAAAAGTCAAGGATGGATGAAATCCACTAAAGCTATGCAACTTGGAGAAATCGGAGTTTTAGTTCAAGTATCCACTCAACAAGGAGGAAACATAGCAGAAGCTGTCACGTTTGTTCCAGGTGCATCAATCAGTACCGATGAGAACGGTAACAAAATAATAAAATAACAGAATTATTCCCTTCGGGGAATATTTTTGTTTCCAGTTATATATTATTAGTATGTAATGTTTCTTAATATTGAGCAACATTATAATACAAACATACAGGAGGAAAAAATGGAAATTAACACAAGCATGATTGTAGCATCTATTGTAGGAGGTGGAACCATCACCGCTGTTATCGGGTGGGTGTTGTCTCAACTCGCATGGATACCGGAAATATGGTTTTCACAGTTAGCTAAAATATTCAAAACTAATATTATGATACGTGAAGCATTAAATAGCAATTCTCAGACTCAAGGATTAATAAGATTCTTACAATCAGTAGGAAATAGAACATTGCAAGAAAATATACAAATTAAGAATGGAATTGGATATAATACTAGTGTAGTTTCAGGATTTTATTTTATACCGGAATTAATGAAAACAAATAGAGTATTAGCGTTTCTTTCTGTGAGCGAGATTGAAAATAAAAGTGGAGGTAATTCAAGTAAAGTAACAGTCACATCATTTCAGTTAACTATTGTAGGGCTTCACAAAGACAGAATAAAATTATCCGATGATATGTTTTCATACATCAAGAATTATACAAATTCCCTATATGACTTCGACGTGGAGAAAGAGATGATATATATAGATATTGTCAGTAAAAACTCTAATTGGGACACTGTAGATATAGCTTTGTCAAAGAAAAGAAAGAGATCGATTAATAGTGTGTTCTTACAGAAGAAAGACAAAGACAGGATCGTGACGTTCGTGGATAGGTTCATGAACAATAAGAGTATGTACGAAGAGTTATCTGTCGGTTACAAAGCTGGAATACTGTTGTACGGGGAGCCGGGTACAGGTAAAACAAGTATTATAAACGCGCTGTGTAGTGAGTTCGGCATGATTCTTATAACGCTTAAGACCACAACATCCATCTCGAACTTGAAACAAATGATAGAGAAATTCAGAAAGGATCAATTTGATGATGGATTAGATGTGTGTAAAGTCAGACAGAACGTGAATAAGTCTACTATTCTAGTAGCCATCGAAGAGATCGACAGATACATAGAAGGTGGAGATAAATCTGAGGGAGCAATCAGTAGAAACAACCAGCTAATGCAACTTCTAGATGGATTGGATTCTCCGGAGAACGTGTTATTCGTAGCCACAACGAATAACTACGATGCGTTGGATAAAGCGTTGGTTAGACCTGGAAGATTCGATCTATCGATAGAGATACCTAAGATGACGAAAGACATCGCAGAAGAGATGTGCCTTTCTATGATTGGGAAGACTTTATCGGAATTTGATGCTACATATCTTGAACACGATACAATCAATTCATCAAAATTATTCGGAGAATTAATACAACATAACATGAAAAAGTATATAGAAGAAATAAAATAAG
>JACCDZ010684601.1_pt1 | contig 15228 bp, 12 predicted proteins | sample 7449551 | NCBI WGS metagenome assembly JACCDZ01 (sample SAMN15323452, study PRJNA562643) | freshwater metagenome | isolation source: river surface water | place: USA:Blue River Watershed | collected 2017-08-18 | reverse complement strand
TTAAAATCAGACTCTTAGTCATTTCGCACTTGATGCGAAATCTCATTTTTTGATTTATAAAGTATTATGAGAAGCTGCACTTCGACTGGGCTCAGTGAACAGTTCAGCTTGACAATTAGATCCTTTTCAGGCAGCCTCCTATAAAAAACCTTGTAGGTTTGGTTAGTATATTTTTAAAATTACTTTTTTATTAACTGTTTAACCGCTGTACCTTGTGCTGTTTGTAAATACAATAGATACGTACCGCTTGCTAAATGCTCTATATTTAGATGTATTTCTGCTGGGTAGTTGTAAGCTTGCGTGCTTACTGTTTACCTGCTAAATTATACACCGTAATTTGGTTTACTTGCATGTTCTCTGCATTAGTAATGTTTACCACATTTGTTGCTGGGTTGGGGTACAAATTAAATTTTGTTGGTTAATGTCATTATTAACATTCACTCTACACGAAACTAGTGCAAATAATCCCATAAGGGTAATAATTGTTTTTTTATCTTATTAAAATTTCAGATTAGGAATGTGAAGATATATCTTAAATTTTAATAAAAAATATTGTTTTTTTTAAAGTTTATTTGTATTTCGTAGATAAATACTATGCCAAATTAATTGATAATAAAGTGAAAAGAAAACGGAAACAATTTCAAGTACATAAACAAGATTTATTTAAACAAAAAAAACTCCAACTTTTTAAAGTTGGAGTTTTTTTGTTTTGTTTTAAATGGTGAACGAACCGTTTGTTTTTATTTGAGGTTCATTGTTTTGTTCTTGTTCAGGTTGTTTAGGTAAATCACCTTTCATTAAGAACGAAATCACATCTTTATTAATACTTTGCATGGTATCTTTAAATAAGTTAAAAGCTTCAAATTTATATACCAATAAAGGATCTTTTTGTTCGTGAACTGCTAATTGAACCGATTGTTTCAACTCGTCCATTTTACGAAGGTGTTTTTTCCAAGCTTCATCAACAATTGAAAGTACAATGTTTTTCTCAAAATCGTTAATTAGTGTTTTTCCTTCACTTTCGTACGCTTTGTTTAAATCGGTAACTACGTTAATGGTTTTTAAACCATCGGTAAAAGGTACTACCATACGTTCATAACCACCGTTTTCGTGTACACCTTTAATTACTTTAAAAGCTTCAATAGCACTTTCATCGCACTTGGTCATGTATTTTTTATAAACAACTTCGTACAATTTATCTGTTAGTTCATTTTCGCTTAACTTGTTAAATTCATCAACAGTAAAAGGCGATTCTATACCAAATATTTTAATTAAATCGTATTCAAAGTTTTTAAAATCGCTACCTACTTTGTTGCCTTCTACTAAATAGTCGCACAAATCAAACATCATATTAGCGATATCTACTTTTAAACGATCGCCGTGTAAAGCGTGTTTACGACGTTTATACACTACTTCTCGTTGTGCATTCATAACATCATCATATTCTAACAAACGTTTACGAACGCCAAAGTTATTTTCTTCAACTCGTTTTTGTGCGCGCTCTATAGATTTTGTCATCCAAGAGTGTTGAATAACTTCACCCTCTTTTAAGCCCATTCCGTCCATAATTTTTGCAACGCGTTCTGAACCAAATAAACGCATTAAATTATCTTCTAACGAAACGTAGAATTGAGAAGAACCAACATCACCCTGACGACCAGCACGACCACGTAACTGGCGGTCAACACGACGAGAATCATGACGTTCTGTTCCAATAATTGCTAAACCACCTGCTTCTTTAACTTCGGGTGTAAGCTTAATATCGGTACCACGACCAGCCATATTGGTTGCAATTGTAACAATGCCAGAATTACCAGCTTCTTCAACAATTTGCGCTTCTTGTTTGTGTAATTTTGCGTTTAATACGTTGTGTTTAATACCACGCATTTTTAACATTCTGCTTAATAATTCAGAGTTTTCTACCGATGTTGTACCAATTAATACAGGGCGTCCTGCTTCTGATAATTCCACTACATCTTCAATAACAGCGTTGAATTTTTCACGAATAGAACGGTAAATTTTGTCTTCGCGGTCTTCACGTGAAATAGGTCTGTTTGTTGGTATTTCAACAACATCTAATTTGTAAATTTCCCAAAATTCGCCTGCTTCTGTAATAGCTGTACCCGTCATTCCTGATAATTTGCTGTACATACGGAAATAGTTTTGTAATGTAACTGTAGCAAATGTTTGGGTTGCCGCTTCAATTTTTACATTTTCTTTAGCTTCAATTGCTTGATGTAAACCATCTGAATAACGACGTCCGTCCATAATACGGCCTGTTTGCTCGTCTACAATCATTACTTTGTTGTCTACAACAACGTATTCTGCATCTTTTTCGAACAAAGCATACGCTTTTAACAATTGTGTTAAGGTATGGATACGTTCTGATTTTACTCCGAAATCTTGAAATAAAATTTCTTTTCTTTCAGACATTTCTTCTGCCGAAATGTTTAATTGTTCAATTTTAGCAATCTCGGTTCCAATATCTGGTAAAACAAAAAAGTTTTCGTCCATACCTTGTGATAATGCTTTAATACCATTATCGGTTAACTCAACCTGATTGTTTTTTTCATTAATTACAAACAACAAACCTTCATCAACCTTTTTCATTTCACGGTTATTGTCTTGCATGAAATGGTTTTCGGTTTTTTGTAAAATTTGTTTTACACCTTCTTCAGACAAAAACTTAATTAAAGCTTTGTTTTTAGGTAAGGCACGGTACGAACGCAATAAGTTAAAACCACCTTGTTTGGTATCGCCTGCTTTTATTAAGCGTTTAGCTTCGGTTAAAAAGTTATTGGCTAATTGGCGTTGTTGTGCAACTAAATTGTCAACTTTTGGTTTTAATTCTAAAAATTCATGACGATCGCCCATTGGAACAGGTCCTGAAATAATTAATGGTGTACGTGCATCATCAACTAAAACTGAATCTACCTCATCAACAATCGCAAAATTGTGTTTACGTTGTACTAATTCTTCAGGTGTATGTGCCATGTTATCGCGCAAATAATCAAAACCAAATTCGTTATTTGTACCATAAGTAATGTCTGCTTGATAAGCTTTACGACGACCTTCAGAGTTTGGTTGGTGATTATCAATACAATCAACCGTTAATCCATGAAATTCAAAAAGTGGTGCATTCCATTGGCAGTCACGTTTAGCTAAATAATCATTTACGGTAACAACATGAACTCCATTACCTGTTAAGGCGTTTAAGTAAATTGGCGAAGTAGAAACTAATGTTTTACCTTCACCTGTTTGCATTTCTGCAATTTTACCTTGATGAATAACGCTACCACCAATCATTTGTACATCGTAATGTACCATGTTCCAACTAAGCATTTTACCTGCTACTTCCCAAGTGTTAGACCAAATAGCCTTGTCACCTTCAATACGTACGTGGCCTTTTGATTGTGCAAATAGTTTATCTTGTTCTGTTGCAGTAACAACTAATTCGTTGTTATTAGTAAAACGACGTGCGGTTTCTTTAACAACAGCAAAAGCTTCAGGTAAAATTTCTAATAACGCTTTTTCAGATAGGGTATAAGCTTCTTTTTCTAAAGTATCAATACTTGCGTAAATGTTTTCGCGTTTATCAATATCTGTAGTTTTTTCTAACTCTTCGCGGTACGATGCAATTTTAGCATCTTGACCTGAGCGCGATTGTTTAATTTTTTCTTGAAAAGAAATAGTTTTAGCTCTTAAATCATCGTTTGATAAACTTTCAAACGAATTGTAATATTGGTTGATCTTATCAACAATCGGGCGAATTGCTTTAACGTCTTTCTGTGACTTATCGCCTACAAAAGCTTTTAAGATACTATTTATGATACTCATAAATATGTTAGTTTTAAATTAATATTCCGTGATAGGTGGTTACAAAAAAAAGCCTCTTAATTACCGAGACTTTTTATTTGTATGTATTTTAATATTCATCCTCGTTCCAAAGATAATCTTCATCCGAAGGATAATCTGGCCAAATTTCTTCCATAGATTCGTAGATTTCACCCTCATCTTCTATAGATTGTAAGTTTTCTACAACTTCTAAAGGTGCTCCAGTTCTGATGGCGTAATCTATAAGCTCATCTTTTGTAGCTGGCCATGGTGCATCACTTAAATACGACGCCAATTCTAATGTCCAATACATCTTTGTATATTTTTAGTAATTATTTGCAAAAATAAATTTTATAATGAAAAAACCAATTTTTTTTTCATTAAATATTTCTAAATAAAGAACGTTTTTTTGTGTAAGCCTTAATTTTTTTCAGGTATCCACTTTATTTCTTCGGCTTGTAAGTCAAATGTCAACTTTCGTGCCAATACAAATAAGTAGTCAGAAAGTCGGTTTAAATACTTTAAAACCATTTCATCGGTAGGTTCTATGTCATTTAAATGGGTGGCTAAACGTTCGGCTCTACGACAAACGCAACGCGCAATATGACAATATGACACGGTTGTGTGCCCACCTGGTAAAACAAAATGTGTCATTTGCGGTAATTTGCTTTCCATTTCATCAATAGCGTTTTCTAAAAACTGTACGTTTTCTTCTGAAATTTTAGGAATGTTTAAACGCTCTTTACCGTTTTTTAATATTGCTTTTTCAGGGTCGGTTGCTAAAATGGCACCTACAGTAAACAAACGATCTTGTATGTGTACAAGTTGTTCTTTGTGTTTTTGATGCATGTTTTGGTCGCGAATTAAACCAATATGCGAATTTAATTCGTCAACTGTTCCATAACTTTCAATGCGTAAATGATATTTTGGTACACGCGTTCCACCAAATAGGGCAGTGGTTCCTTTATCGCCTGTTTTTGTATAAACTTTCATAAAAATGGTTTCTGTAAATATAGGTTAAAAATTAGGAGCTTTAGTGTATTTGGGTAATGTTTTTTAAAAACGAATGCGAAAATTTTGTTTAGGTTGCTCGGTACGTTTTGATAGTAAGCAACCATAATAGAAATCAATAACTAAAGTAATTTCGCTATTAGATTTTATATCATTTAAAAACTTTTTTGGATAGGTATTGTAAGTAATTAATAGCAGTTGATCATTTGTTAAAGTATTTATAGCTTGTGTTAAACTTTGGTACGTTACTGTATTGAAATTTGCTACTATAAACGCTGCATTAGTAGAATTGGTTTTTTTTTTAATTATGGATTCATTTGTAGCAAGCGCAAAATCGTTGGTTAAAAAGTAAATAGTTTTGGGGTTAAAATAATTTAAAGTTAACATAACCCATTTATTTGTTTTGTTAGCAGCTGTTGTATTTTGTTTTTGTTGATACAAACCTTTGGTAATGTAATTAAAAACAAATGGCGAATGAACGCCATGTTCATTAGTTGATTTTAGTAAAAATTGTAGATATGAAAACACTTTGTTTTAACTTGTATTAGAAACATCAAATTTATTTTAAGTTTTAATAAGCTACAAATGTTTTTTTAATTTACTACAACTGTTTAGTTATAAATAGGTTAGTGTTAATGTGTGATTTTTTACAAAAAAAACATTTAAAATATTTGGTAAAGTGTAATAAAACATAGTATATTTGCACCGTTAAATAATTAAGGCGATGTGGCGCAACTGAATAGCGCATCTGATTACGGCTCAGAAGGTTGCAGGTTTGAATCCTGCCATCGTCACAAAATAAATACATAAAAAACATCATGGCGATGTGGCGCAACTGAATAGCGCATCTGATTACGGCTCAGAAGGTTGCAGGTTTGAATCCTGCCATCGTCACAATGTAAACCCTTAAACCATAGTTTAAGGGTTTTTTGTTTCAATTTTGTTTTATTATTGTAAATTAAATATAAAAAAAGGTCCTTAAATCATAATTAAGGACCTTTTTTATTAAAAAATACTAATTTTTAGCTTTCTACAACTTTTCCTTTAATATATAAAGCAACAGTACCACCGTCAACATTTTTAGCGTTAGACTCAACTGTGATAGTTTTTGAGATAGTTCCTGGGTTCATGTTGTATTTTACTTCAATCTTGTCAGATTTACCTGGCATAATCGGAGCAGCAGGTTTAGAAGGTACCGTACAACCACAAGAAGAACGTACATTTGTAATTACTAAAGGCTCGTCACCTGTGTTTGTAAATTCAAAAGTTCTTACACCACTATCTTGTCCTTTAACAACAGTACCATAATCAATAGTATTGTTCTCTGCCTTAAACTCAATTTTTGGACCAGTTTGTGCGTATGAAGCAGCTCCAACCAATGTCATCGCTACTATTCCTAAAAATTTTTTCATTGTTTTAAATAATTTTAATTATGTAAATTTAATTAGTTTGATTTGAAAAGCAAATAAATATAAAAAAAAATTACTTTTCTTTAACTTCATATTTCAAATGTTGTGCCAAACTTAACAATTTAATTTTAAAGTGATACAATATACAAAGAATATTGTATTTTTGTTTTTTAAACACACGATTTAATAAAAGTATATATGATGATTCCAGCACAATTTGATACAAAACAAGTTGAAACAAAATGGTATGCATATTGGATGCAAAATAAATATTTTAAATCTACACCCGATAGCAGGGTACCGTACACAATTGTTATACCACCACCCAATGTAACCGGAGTATTACACATGGGGCACATGCTGAACAATACCATACAAGATGTATTAATTCGTCGTGCACGTTTAAAAGGTTTTAATGCTTGTTGGGTACCTGGTACCGATCACGCATCTATTGCAACCGAAGCAAAAGTTGTTGCTAAATTAAAAGCAGAAGGTATTAACAAAGCCGATTTAACACGAGAAGAGTTTTTAAAACATGCTTTTGATTGGACCGAAAAATACGGTGGAACTATTTTAGAACAATTAAAACAATTAGGTTGTTCATGTGATTGGGATCGTACCAAATTTACAATGGACGATGATATGAGTGCTTCTGTAATTAAATCGTTTGTTGATTTATATAATAAAGGAATGATTTATCGCGGATATAGAATGGTAAACTGGGATCCTGAAGCTAAAACTACCTTGTCTGATGAAGAGGTGATTTATGAAGAACGTCAAGGTAAATTGTACCATTTAAAATATAAAATTGAAGGCAGTGAAGAGTTTGTAACTATTGCAACTACACGTCCTGAAACTATTTTGGGCGATACTGCTATTTGTATTCACCCAGCAGATGAAAGATACACTCATTTAAAAGGGAAAAAAGCAATTGTTCCTATTTGTAACCGCGTTATTCCTATCATTTTTGACGAATATGTTGATATGGAATTTGGTACGGGTTGCTTAAAAGTAACACCTGCACACGATGTGAACGATAAAACATTAGGCGATAAACACGGTTTAGAAATTATTGATATTTTTAACGAAGACGCTACTTTAAATTCGTTTGGATTGCATTACGAAGGCAAAGATCGATTTGAAGTTCGTAAAGAAATCGAGAAAGAATTAGAAAGCATAGGCGCATTAGCTAAAGTTGAAAACCATATAAATAACGTTGGAACTTCTGAAAGAACCAAAGCAGTTATTGAACCTAGATTATCTGATCAATGGTTTTTAAAAATGGACGATTTAGTTAAGCCAGCCATTAAAGCAGTTTTAGAAACTAACGAAATTAAATTGCATCCTTCGCGTTTTAATAACACCTATGCGCATTGGTTAAATAACATCCGCGATTGGAATATTTCTCGTCAGTTATGGTGGGGCCAGCAAATTCCAGCATACTACTATGGCGATGGAAAAGAAGATTTTGTTGTTGCCGAAACTGTTGCAGATGCTTTAGTTTTAGCACAAACTAAAACCGCTAACCAAAATTTAACAATTGCCGATTTACGTCAAGATCCAGATGCATTAGATACTTGGTTTTCATCATGGTTATGGCCAATTTCGGTTTTTGGAGGAATGATGGATCCTGAAAATGAAGAGTTTAAATATTACTATCCAACCAACGATTTAGTTACCGGACCAGATATTTTATTCTTTTGGGTTGCCCGAATGATTATTGCAGGTTATGAATACGCTAACGATAAACCTTTTACTAACGTTTACTTAACTGGTTTAGTACGCGATAAGCAAGGTAGAAAAATGTCTAAATCATTAGGTAATTCACCTGAACCACTTGGTTTAATTGAAAAATTTGGTGCAGATGGCGTTCGTGTTGGATTACTTTTAAGTTCTTCTGCAGGAAACGATATTTTGTTTGACGAAGAATTATGTAACCAAGGTAAAGGTTTTGCTAATAAAATATGGAATGCATTCCGCCTAATTAAAGGTTGGGAAGTTGCTGATGTAGCACAACCTGAATCGGCTAAAGTTGCAATTGATTGGTACGAAGCAAAATTGCAAAAAGCTTTGGTTGAAATTGAAGATAACTTTGATAAATACCGAATTTCAGACGCGTTAATGGCTATTTATAAATTGGTTTGGGATGATTTTTGTTCATGGTTTTTAGAAATGATTAAACCTGGATACCAACAACCAATTGATAAAACTACTTTCAATAAAGCTATTGAAATGTTAGAAGCTAACTTAAAATTGTTGCATCCGTTTATGCCGTTTTTAACCGAAGAAATTTGGCAGCTTATTTCTGAAAGAACACCAAACGAAGCTTTAATAATTGCATCGTGGCCAGAAATGAAACCTTTTAACGAACAATTAATTAAAGATTTTGATTTTGCTACGGAAGTTATTTCGGGAATAAGAACCATACGCAAGGATAAAAATATTTCGTTTAAAGAAACCATTGATTTAAAAGTGGTTAATAACGAAAAAGCATCTACTTATTTTGATTCGGTTATAATGAAATTAGGCAATATTGTTGATTTGGTTTACGTAACTGAAAAAGTAAATGGCGCTTTATCGTACCGTGTAAAGTCAAACGAATATTTCATTCCTGTTGGTGGAAATGTAGATTTAGCTGCTGAAGTTGCTAAATTAACAGAAGAATTAAAGTACACTAAAGGATTTTTAAAATCAGTTCAAGGCAAGTTATCAAACGAAAAATTTGTAAGCGGTGCACCAGAACAAGTAATTGCAAACGAACGTAAAAAAGAAGCCGACGCTTTAGCAAAAATTGCAACTTTAGAACAAAGTTTAGCAAGTTTACAGTAAGTTTTTATGAATTTTTTATAATAAAAAGCCGTCTTAAATATTAATATTTAAGACGGCTTTTTTTACATATAAGTTATTCGCTTTCTTTTTGGCCCATCATCATTAAGTAGGCTTTTAAAAACGGATCAATACCTCCGTTCATAACGCTTTCCACATCGCTTGTTTCAAATTGGGTACGAACATCTTTTACTAATTTATAAGGATGCATTACATAATTGCGTATTTGCGATCCCCATTCAATTTTCATTTTGTTAGCTTCAATTTCATCGCGCTTTGCTTGTCGTTTTTTTAATTCAATTTCATACAACTGCGATTTTAACAATTGCATGGCTTTTGTTTTATTATCTAACTGTGAACGCGTTTCAGAATTTTCAATAATAATGCCGGTAGGGTGGTGGCGTAAACGTACAGCGGTTTCAACCTTGTTTACATTTTGCCCACCTGCACCTGATGAACGCATGGTTTCCCATGAAATATCAGATGGGTTTATTTCAATTTCTATAGTATCATCGGCTAACGGATATACATAAACCGAAGCAAATGAAGTGTGACGTTTTGCATTGCTATCAAACGGAGAAATACGTACCAAACGATGCACGCCATTTTCACCTTTTAAATACCCAAAAGCAAATTCACCTTCAAATTCAAGAGTAACCGTTTTAATACCTGCCACATCGCCTTCTTGAAAGTTGAGCTCTTTAATTTTATAGCCATTTTTTTCGCCCCACATTAGGTACATGCGCATAAGCATAGCTGCCCAATCACAACTTTCTGTTCCACCTGCACCAGCAGTAATTTGTAAAACAGCACTCATGCTATCACCTTCGTCCGATAGCATGTTTCTAAATTCTAAATCTTCAACAATTTCAAGGGTTTTATTATACTGATTTTGAACTTCGTCTTCGCTGGCATCACCTTCTGCAAAAAATTCCATTAAAATTTGTAATTCTTCTGCGTTGTTTTCAGCGCTTTCATAACCTTCTACCCACTTTTTTTTAGAACGAATAGAGCGAACAATCACTTCGGCTTCTTTGGCATTGTTCCAAAAATCGGGTGCAAATGTTTTTTCTTCTTCGTTTTGAATTTCAATTAGTTTTTGATCGATGTCAAAGATACCTCCTTAACGCACCAAGGCGATCCATAAGACCTTTTATTTGATCTGTAGTTACCATTTTATTTTTATTTAGATTAACGCAAATGTAGTGTTATATTGTTCAATATAAAAACTAAATTAAAATGCTTTTTTTGATTACTTTTTTTGAATTTATTTTATTTAAAATTAGTTTAAATAATGTATTTTTGTAAAAAAAATAAACTTAAAATTTTAATGAATTGATAGTCAGTGATTAAAACTTGTAATTTCAATTAAGGGGTACGATTTAGAGCGTTCTCCTCGCTGTTTCGACCTGTTGAGTGTCCATTCTTTGTCTGCAAACCACTCATAGTGTAAATTTAATTATTTTTTTTCAAAACACGAACCCTTTATTCATCAATATTTGGGACTGGTGCAAAGGTGCAAGTATTTATAAATACTTGCACCTTTGCACCTGCCCTAGTGAATTTGAGTATGATTCTTTGGGAAGCCTTTTTCTTTTTAGAACCAGAATGCATCAAATCAGTTTACACTATTTTTTACTTTTTTATCTGTATTAATCTAAATTTTAAGATTGTCTTGATTTGTCTTTCTTCTGTCCTGTATTGTCTATTTGAAAATCAAAAGCTTAGGTATATTAAGCTTAATTTTGCTGTTAAGAATAAAAACAAATCTAATGGAAGTAATCACTATTGAATCACAAGCTTTTAAAGACTTGATGTCAAAAGTGGATACAATCTTCGATTATGTTATTTCCCAGCAAAACACAAATGATGATGATGATAATTGGGTAGACAGCTATGAGGTATGTACCTTTTTGAAGATTAGTGACCGCACACTGCAAAGATTACGCAGTGATAACAAAATCAGCTATTCCCGCATAAGAGGAAAAAACTATTACAAAATCAGTGAAGTTAGACGGATGTTAAAAGATAATTTAATCCGCAGTAGCGAAGAATGCTTAGAAGAACTGATTCAAAACCATCAAAAGAATGTTAGATAAAAGTAAAGTACTGGATTGCACCCGCGATGGATTAGATATTTTCAAGTACTATCTACCGGGAATCTGGCGTGTAGGTAGAAACTTTAAAAATCCGTTTTATAACGACACCAAGGCATCCTGTAACATCTATTTTGATAGACGAAGCGGAATGTATCGTATGAAAGATTTTGGAGACCCAGATTATGATGGGGATTGTTTTTCGATTGTAGGAAAAATTAAAAACTTAGACTGTACGAAAAATTTCACCGGAATACTCAAACAAATAAATGAAGAAATGAATTTGGGCTTGGAAAACGGAAATACTTCTCCAAGTATAAAATACGACTCAAAAACTGAAATTAAAAAAGAAAAAAATATAAAAGAACCCTCTCATATTCCCAAACACTATTCTCTTTTTGAACGCAACTTTACATTAAAAGAAATCGATTTTTGGAAACAATTTGGGATTACGCTTGAAATTTTGAAATTATATAAAGTTGTTTCGTTAAATGAATTTACAAGTGAAAATAAAGATTCTAAATCTTTTACAATACAGTCTTCCGAAGAAGAACCGATGTTTGGATATTCCGGAAAAAAATATGTAAAAATTTACCGCCCGTTTTCCCAAATCCGTTTTCTATATGGTGGGAATTTACCCGAATCATATTGTTTCGGACTAGAACAATTGCCCGCTAAAGGGAACACCTTGTTTATTACCGGAGGAGAAAAAGATGTATTATCCTTAGCTTCTAAAGGTTTTTATGCTATTTGTTTCAATAGTGAAACCAGTTCGATAGCCGAAAGCCTCATTAAAAAGCTTTCTTACCGTTTCAAACATATTTTGATTTTATACGATGTAGACAAAACCGGTTTGGAAGCTTCACTCAAACATCAGAAGCAGTTATCGGGTTTCGGAGTCAACCGTTTAGTTCTTCCCCTTTCGGGTACTAAGCAGGAAAAAGACATTTCCGATTTTTTTAGAATAGGTTATACCAAAAATGACTTTAACCAATTATTTCTCGAATTTTTAGATCAATTATATAATGAAACTATGGCTATATTGAAACCTTGTGAAATCGACTTTTCCCAGCCTCCCCTAAAATCACAAACATTGATATCCATAAATGATGTTCCGTTGGGTACACAAGGTAATCTAATGGGACTTACAGGCGGTGAAGGTACTGGAAAAAGTAATTATGTAGGAAGCCTTATTTCGGGAACATTATGTCAAGATGACTATATAGATACTTTAGGAACCAACATTCTTCGCAATACAGAAGGGAAAGCTGTTCTGCTTTACGATACCGAACAGTCCGAAAACCAATTGTATAAAAATATTTCGGGTATTCTGAAGCGGTCAGGAAGAGAAAATATGCCGGATTATTTCAAAGCCTATTGTCTGGCAGGTATGTCAAGGAAAGAGCGTATGCAGGCAATTTTGCAGAGTATGGATAAATTCTATTACCAGTTTTCGGGGGTTCATATGGTAGTAATCGACGGAATCGCCGATTTGATACGTTGTGCCAATGATGAAGCTGAAAGTGTTGCTTTAATTGATGAACTATACCGTATGGCGGGAATATACAAAACCTGTATTGTTTCAGTGCTGCATTTTACACCCAACGGATTAAAGCTTCGTGGGCATCTCGGAAGTGAACTTCAGCGTAAAGCAGCCGCTATTTTATCCATAGAAAAAGATAACGATCCACAAATATCTGTCGTAAAAGCATTAAAAGTCCGAGATGGAAGTCCTTTAGACGTTCCGCTTATCCAGTTTTCCTGGGACAAAGAAAAAGGAATGCACGTTTTTGTGGGAGAGAAAACCAAAGAAGAAAAAGAGAAACGTAAAGAAATGGAGCTGGCAAATATTGCCAGAAATGTATTTTCGCAACAAAAGCGTTACACCTATGCCAGATTATGCGAAAAACTACAAAACGTGATGGCAGTAAAAGACCGCACGGCAAAAAGCTATATTAAATTTATGAGAGAGAAAGGTTTGATTGATAAAGATGCCGAAAACAATTATGAACTAAAAAAATAGAAGTCTTTAAAACGAAAACAATATGAATATCGATCTAAAAAAACCGTTGTTTCAGCTAACTGTTGAAGAATTTTTATCGTTGCAACAATCCAATCGTTCCGAAAAGAAATATGAATATGGACTTAAAGGCTTAGCCAAAATATTAGGTTGTTCGCGCTCAAAGGCATCAGAACTAAAATCCAGCGGAATATTAGACGATGCCATTATTCAAAACGGAAATCTTATTATCATTGATATAGAAAAAGCATTACAGCTTCTGGCGTCTCATAAAAAATGAATTATCAGGGATTAATCAAACAGCTTTGGAAATACAACGAAAAAGAACCATTGGGAGCTGTTACGGTTGCCCTTTATCTTTTTTTGTTGGAACTATGGGTGGAAAATGAGGGAAACGATTTCAATCTTTCAGACTCAGAAATTTGCAAAAAACTGAAAATTACCCGACCTACTATTAATACTTTACGTCAAAAACTGAGCAATTTGGGAATGATTCAATATCAACCACAGAACGGACTGCCCGGATGTTATAAAATTAGTATGGAATATTCGCTTGTGTCATCCACTTTTGAAAAATCAGAAAAAAGCATTTTAAAAAAGAAAAAAACGGCAGAAAAACCAGAACAAAAAAGAAAGAACATACAAAAACAGGAATTGATTTCTGATAATCAAACTTTATCGTCCAATACTTTTGTGGAAAATTCAGTTACAACTCCCATTCCCGAAAATCTTCCTTCATTGGAAGAATTTATGCTATATGCAGAAACACTAGAAAATTATATTCCGGAATTGGTCGATCTTATTAAAGTAAAATATGATAGCTGGCTTGGAAACGGCTGGAAAAACGGTTACGGTAAACCAATAACCAATTGGAAATCTTCCTTAAAAAATATTATGGTATTTCTACAGAATGAATTACATTCAGATGCTACTATTTCTCCTAAAATTGTTTTACAAACAATCAAACGTCCGAAATCAAATTTTGATTAATAACCTTTACCAATATCTATATTTCCACCGGTAATAAAAATTATTTTGTTTTCAAATCTTTTCATTATATGACTATTAACTGTATCCCATTTCTAATCTGGAAAAAAATAGTCATAAAATATAGCCTTCCAATGTGGAAAGCTATATTTACCCAAGAGCATCTTCCTGTTTAATTGAACTCAGTTTTGTAAATATTGATGACCATATTATCTAAAGGGTTGTTTACAACATATTTACTTTGTTTATAGTCCATTATAATGATTTCAAAATCGTTTAACGCAATCATTTTCTTTCCCGAAATATCAATGATCTTATTTTTATAGGATTCAAGCAGTCGTAGTTTATCTGAATCGCTGATAAGAGAAGCATCCAGATATATTTTATTGTATTTAAACCTGAACTGATTAGCCATCGTTTCGGAATCTCTGGACTGGGGAATTGTTTTTTTTATCCCCTCCCTGTAAATTACATTATTGTTATAGACGATTTCAAAAAAATAAATTTTTGAAGTTTCATTCAGGTAATTATCGACTGTCTTTCCCGGGATTTCACCGTAAGGATTGTCTTTGTTTATAAAAAGTTCATCCAGATTATTTTGTATTGGTTTTACGGTTGGCGTTTGGGCATGAATTTTCGAAACAAAAAACGATAGTGTCAACAGCATGAATACCGTAGCTCTTTTTTTCATATTTAATGATTAGTGTTAATTTATTTGTTAAATATTGGTATCTCTTTTTTGACTTCTTAAAAAAAGAATGGTTATGTACAAAATTAATCAAAATAAACAGACAGGTAAGTCTAAGATTATCGGATTCGTAGCCATTTTCATAGCATATTGATTTCCTTTTCAAAACAGACACTATTTTTAATATGCACTGTGTTTTACAAATTCCAACGGAATCTTATCATTTATTAAAATTAACCCGTTGGGTGTAATTAAATAGATTGATTTTTAATATTGTTTATTGGTCTATCAAAGATGAACTTATTGATATATTGGATCAATGTTAAAGCTGTTATTTTTGCTAAAATTCTTGTTTTA
>JACCDZ010863841.1_pt1 | contig 15240 bp, 15 predicted proteins | sample 7449551 | NCBI WGS metagenome assembly JACCDZ01 (sample SAMN15323452, study PRJNA562643) | freshwater metagenome | isolation source: river surface water | place: USA:Blue River Watershed | collected 2017-08-18 | reverse complement strand
TTGATCGACACAGCATGGATGCCTTGCAATCGACCCGATAAGGCATGTAAACGGAGCAACGGATGAAACGGGTTAAGCTCCAGCAGTTGCAGGGTTTTAAGATACTGCTGACGCAAGTCCGGATGGCGTTTGAGCCACTTAGCGGCGCGTTTGCTATAAGACTCGGTAAAAACCAGACAATAACTCATGCCATGGCGTCCAACCGGGCAAGGTGCGCTTCCGGACTTTCGCGCACAACCCGGCCGGCAGCGACATCCGCGCGAGCCTCAGCCAAAGCCACCTCCAGCTCGCACTCCCGAAGGCGTTGATACTGCCGCCAACCAGCCTAATACTGCTAGCCTTTGTTGGCCTATGGCTCACCCGAAAGCGCCCCAAAACCGGCAAAGCCCTCATCGCCTTAGCGCTCACCACCCTGCTCATCCTCAGCCTACCCATTACCGGTAATGCCTTGCTGCACAGCCTAGAAACCGCACCTCCCATTACCGAGGCACAACTCAAAGACATCCAGGCCATTGTTATTCTGGGTGGCGGTAAAAACAACAATGCCCCAGAATACGGAGGCACCGACACCATCAACAAAGCTACACTAGAGCGCCTACGCTATGGTGCCTACTTGCAACAACAAACCGGCAAACCCATCCTCGTGACTGGTGGCGCGCCCTACGGCGGCAGGCCAGAAGCCTTTGCCATGGCCGAAACCCTGAAACAGGATTTTCACGCCAAAACTATCTGGGTTGAAGAGCAATCCAACGACACCGCAGAAAACGCCATCTACTCGGCCAAGATCCTCAAAAAACACGGCATCACACACATTGCGCTCGTTAGCCAGGCCTGGCACCTACCCCGTGCAAAAGCCTTGTTTGAGCAACAGGGCCTCATCGTCACTGCTGCACCTACGGGCTACACGACTGCGGAAACAAACCCAATCGCACAATGGCTACCTGACGCCTATGCCTTACTCAAAAGCAGCACGGCCATTAAAGAATATCTAGGCACATTAAGCACCAAATAAAAAAGCCCGCCAAATGGCGGGCTTCTCAGCAGACACAAGCAAATCAGGCGGATTTACGCCCCAACCAGCTCCGCCGCACAAAAAATACCAAACCACCGAGCACCAAACCACCAAACAGCCCACCCGCCAGCACGGGCAGCTTCTTAGGCGCCACCGGACGCTCCGGCGCATAAATCGGCTCCAGCATCTGCATCGGCTGCGTCAGCGGCGGTGATAGTTGCACCTTCTGCTCAACGAGAAGTTTTTGCAAGCGAACGATCTCCTCGCGCTTTGAGAAGGTGTTTAATATCAACAGTGATACACCATCGTTCGAAGACGTGACCCGCTTCTCCAGTTGCCCCTGGGGAACCCCTCCGCCTCCGTCAGCTGCTTCTTAGTCAGCACTAACTGCTCTTCCAGAGTCTTGATCAACGGCTCAGCAATCGCTGTCTGTGACTGAGTCAACTGCCCCACCACCGCATTCACACAGGCTTCCGCCACCGCCGCAGTTGGCGCCCGGTAACTCACCTGAATCAGCGCATTACCCTTCACCTGACTGGCCTTCACGCTACCAGAAAGCGCTTGCCGGGAAGGCGCCTGACAGGCCTGCAGCATCGCCTCATCGTAAAACGTCGGCAGCTTGAAGCGTTCCAGCGTCTGTATCACTGGTTCGACCTCAGCCCCCCTCGTGGTGGTGGTGGTAGGCATCCCCACTGTCGCCGGCTGCACAATCGCCGTTGCCTCAAATTGTGACGGCGTTACCAACACAAAGCCAACAGCACCGACCGCACCGGCGACAACCCCGCCAGCTAACCAACGCCAACCGTCTTTGAGGAAGTTCACAACATCCCAGAGCGAGATCTCGTCATCGTCTTGGGGCGCATTAATTGGTGTTAGAGTATTCATGAGGTCATTTTATCAAATCAAGGAAAATGAAGCTTGATACGGAGGGGTTACCATGCGATACGTTGAGCATATTCAGCATGCCGCCTGATCACTCGCACCACATCATGAGCCACGGGTATGATGCGGCATGCTTGAGTCACTTGTATTCCTAATAAAAAAGATCGTCAGCGCGTTGATTCTGCCGCCGACCAGCTTGATCCTGCTGGCGTTAATTGGACTATGGTTGAGCAGAAAACACCCGAACACTGGCCGCACTGTAACTACAATATCACTGTCCACCCTGCTGATACTTAGCTTACCCGTTACCGGAAACGCCCTGCTACAGCGTCTGGAAACCGTTCCGCCTATCAACGCAGCGCAACTCAAAGAAGTTGAGGCCATTGTGATCCTAGGTGGTGGCAATAACAGCCAAGCTCCCGAATTCGGCAGTGAAGACACTGTTAACCGCTGGACGCTCCAACGTCTTCGCTACGGCGCATATCTACAACAACAAACGGACAAACCTATCCTGGTTACAGGTGGTGCGCCATACGGTGGGCGTCCAGAAGCTGACGCTATGGCCGAAACCCTGCAGCGGGATTTCCACGCTCATAGCATCTGGACGGAAAAACAATCCAAAGACACCGTGGAAAACGCCGCCTATTCGGCCGCGATCCTAAAGCAACATGACGTTAAACGAATTGCCCTCATCAGCCAAGCCTGGCACCTACCCCGCGCCATTAAGCTCTTCGAGCAACAAGGCCTAACCGTTTACCCGGCACCTACCGGCTATACCAACGAAGACAACGAGCCCATCATCCGCTGGCTACCGAAAGCCAGCGCTCTAGATAAGAGCAGCATTGCTATCAAAGAATATCTTGGGCGATTGGCCCCTAAACCTAGAGCCGAATACGTCCCAACCTCAAATTAGCCTGCTTCATATCAAACAAACCGGGATCAAAGGTTTTTGCTCCAAGCCAAGCACAGAAGTCTTCATACTCCGGACTGGCCTGGTCTTGCATCACCGACATAAAATGCTGGTACCCAAGCAACCCGCCCACATCCTCCGGCGGGCAGGCCCCTTCACCCGAAAAGCATATCGGCTTTAGGGGCAGCCGATCGTGGCAAACACGCTCTTCCACCTGAATCAGGTGCTGCCAATCATCACCCAGGTCATACACATACGTAAACGATTTGCAATTCGCTAGGCATTTTCCTAAGCGAACATCGGCTTCTGACAAAAGCAAATCTGAACCCAGGCCCCACTCCGGGTCCGGCTGGCCGTAGCGAAAGCTATTGATCTCAAACTCATGTAGATGCGAATCCCGCCACCCCATAGCCGCCTGAATCACCTCATGCAGCTTTGGCAGAGTTATCGACTCTGGTACCAACACCTGCCGCCAGACTGCTGGCTCAACACCTAGTAACTGAATACGCAGTTGTAACAAAATTGGCGGTGGGAAGTTGATTACTTTCACCACGCCCCAGGCTTCTTAAGTGAAGAATGCGGTATACGATCAGGAAGCTGTGCATTTTTCAAATGCGCAGCACTCAACGGCTTCGACCAATGAGCATACTGTGATAAATCTTTTGAAATCCGTCGATGGTCATCACCAGGAATCGGCGCCACCAAGCCCAGGCGAATGTCGGGATGATAACGTCTGACTGTAGCCAACGCTGCCTCCAAGGGTTCAACCAATCGCTGAAAGGGCGTCGTTGCAATGATCTTGCCCTCAACAATTACGATCTTTTCTGGGTACATCTTGCGCAAGGCTTGAAGATATTGCCTCTGGCGCTGCGGCGACTCAATGTCATCACACATTCTGCCGAGCACTGGCGCTGTGTAATATCGAACCTCAACCAGTTGCGCCTGAGAATCAAGCACATGATCCTGAAAAAGCCCGAATAGATCTAACCACTTGAACGCTGTCTTTCGCAAGACACCGTAGTAAAGGTTGTACCCATCAACGTAAACAATAGTCCGCAATGACCACCTCCAGAAGTGACAAAGCCGCCCGAAGGCGGCTTGTCGCCCAAAGAGCACTTGGCCGAACCAAGCGGTCAAAGGGTGAGTCGTGGATTAATTCTACCCCAGAACTTTTAACTTAAACGACCAATTTCTCAAAAAATCTCACATTTTTCTTTATCCTGACAAGGGCGGATATGCGAGAGAAAATTCAAAAACTCCCGCCAGATATAACCTGTGGCCCAGCACGGTCAAGAAGCATCTCCCAACCGTGATCCCACTCATCACAGTACATAGCCTCAATGCCGCATGGGCGATTAGCCCATAATCCTCTTCGCTCATTCTTTGCATGAAGCAGCAAGACCGTCTCTGGCCTCTCTGCCGCAGGAATCCTGGCAAGATTTCGCGCACGCTGCGCCAATAGCCACCACAACCCTGTTTCCGCCTCCGATAATCCTACCCCCGCAAAATATATAGGCCTATAAAGAAATTGGGCTACCCAATTCGAAAAAGCCGGATCTTGGTTCACCGTATCTTTAGAAAGCTCTTCCTCGATCACAGGGCCTTTCTTATCCCAGCCATCGGCACCAAGCCGCGCCTCAAGATTTCTTTCAAACGCTTTCAATTGGTCAAACGCGATTTTTAAAGAATGCGCCTGTGCGCCGTAATCGTACAAACCCATTCGAATAGTATTTGGCTCGCAAATCGACCCATTCGGAAACCAAATCCTCATGTCTGGCGAATGCGCCGATTGAATGTAATTCATTAATCGGCCAGCCTCTACCTCTGTTAACCCCTCAGATCTATTACCCTGTTTTGTATTATCGAAGGCAAAATTGGTGAGTCCAACCCAGCAGTGATCGAAATTTAACGAAATGACTGCTGCAAAAGCAGGATCGAATGGATATTGAGCTTTGCTACTACGGTAAGGATAGTTTCGACCACAACCATCAATCACCTTCTTCACGGCCTGCTTGGCGAACTGTTCAACCTCATGAATCGCTAGGGACGCCTTAGAAAACCATTTTGTCGAATCCAAAGGATGCTGAAATCCGTCAGAGGCAGCGGTTTCAAGGATTCTTTCCCACCGCAAGACCGGAGAAAGCGATGCGGGAGGAAAACAAACGTTCAATTCTGACGCGACTTCTTCAATCAGCGCATCCCAACTGGAAAGAGGCGACCCTCGACTTCCTAGAACCCGACTGTGAAATCCGCTTCCTATGACCAAACAAGGTTTCATCTAGCCCTCTACCGCCCGTACTTATCATCAAACCGGACGATATCGTCTTCACCCAGATATGAGCCGCACTGCACCTCGATCATCACACACGGGATAATGCCAGGGTTTTCCAAACGATGCTTCTGCCCTGCCGGGATATAAGTCGATTCATTGGCCTGAATCAGAATTTCGTTATCCCCATTCGTGATCTTTGCCGTGCCATTCACCACCACCCAATGCTCGCTGCGGTGATGGTGCATCTGAAGGCTCAAACTGGCACCTGGTTTGACTTCAATTCGTTTGATTTTAAAGCCAGGCGCTTCTTCCAGCACCGTATACGTTCCCCAAGGGCGCGCTACCGTGCGGTGCAGCTTAAAGGCGTCGTGGCCATCTTTCTTGAGCTGGGCGACGACTTTCTTCACATCCTGCGATTTATCTGGGTGTGCAACCAGTAGTGCATCGGCGGTATCAATGATCATGAGGTCATTGATACCCACGGTGGCAACCAAGCGGTCTTCCGACTGAACAAAAGTATTCGTCGAATCCACAAAGATAGCTTCACCCAGGGCACGGTTCTGGCCCGCATCGGGTTCAACTAGATCACGGATCGCGTTCCACGAGCCGATGTCGCTCCAACCAAAGTCGCCCGGCACCACGGCAACCTTGTCAGACTTTTCCATGACGGCGTAGTCAATAGAGATATCTGGGGCAGTCTTGAACAGCTCTGCCGGAATCTCCGCCATCTGAGCATTATTCAATGGCTGCATGGCAGCCCAACAGGCATCCACCGCCTTGGTAACCTCCAGGGCATGCTTGGCTAACTCCGAAAAGAATACCCCGGCCTTGAAGCAGAACATGCCGGAGTTCCACAGGTATTTGCCCGAAGCCACATATCCTTTGGCCGTTTCCATATCCGGCTTCTCAACAAAGCGGGCCACTTTGTTACCTGTTGTGGCGTCACTTTCCAGAGATTCACCGCGTTCGATGTAACCAAAGCCGGTCTCGGGTGCTGTCGGCACAATGCCAAAAGTGACCAGATAAGCCTGCGCGGCCAGCTTCGATGCCTCCTCCACAGCAGAGGAGAAACCTGCCTGATCAGCAATCAAATGGTCCGCCGCCAGAACCAGCATGACCGTATCCGAACCGTGCATTGCTTCAATCATCTTCGCGGCCAAGGCAATGGCAGGGGCGGTATTACGACCAAAGGGTTCCAGCAGGAAACCACCAGAAACGCCAACCCGTTCTTGCTCATCTCGGCTCATGAAATAGTAGTCACGGTTGGTGACCGTCAGCACTTCTGAACCCAGCGACTTGGCTCGAGCGTAAGTCTTTTCGATCAGCGTCTCACCATCGGCCAATTTCATAAAGGGCTTCGGGTGACTCTCGCGAGATGCCGGCCACAAACGGGTGCCAGCACCACCGGACAACACTACAGAAACGATCGATGGCATCTTAGTAGGCATTCTTATTCACAAACCCTTTAAACACGGTCATCACGACAATCTTCAGATCCAGCCAGAGCGACCAGTTTTCGATGTAGTACAAGTCATATTCAATGCGGGTCTTCAGATCCGTATCCCCCCGCCAGCCGTGCACCTGCGCCCACCCGGTAATACCGGCCTTAACCATGTGCTTCTTCATATAATCGGGAATTTCTTCCTTAAACTGCTCAACAAACATGGGGCGTTCCGGACGTGGACCCACAATCGACATATCGCCCTTGAGCACATTCAAAAACTGAGGCAACTCATCCAGACTGGTCTTACGAATAAATTGGCCAAACTGGGTCGTGGCCTTGGCAGCAGAGCCACCCCACTGCACGCCAGACTTTTCGGTATCCACCGGCATCGAGCGAAACTTAAGCATATGAAACGGTTTGTTATTCAGGCCAACTCGTTCTTGGCGGTAGAACACCGGGCCCGAAGAGGTAAGTTTCACCCCCAACGCCAGAAAAATCATCAGCGGACTAATCAACAACAGAATCAGCGATGACAATACCTTGTCTTCAAACCACTTCACCATCTGGTTCATGCCCATCATGGGTGTTGCCGAAAGATCCAGCATGGGCACACCCAGAACATCTGTCACACCGTGGTTAATCAAACGAAGGGTAAATAGATCGGGGGCTAAACGAATCGTCGCGGTACTGTGTCGCAACGCATCTAACGCATCTCTAATAGCCACCTCATCGCCCAGCGGCAAGGCTAGCCACACCTCATCAGGGCTGGCACTCTGGAGCAGCAACAACGATTGCACACTTGTGTCTGGCACTACCTGCCTAATCTTATAGCCAGACCATCCAGCGCTACGGGTGCGCTCTTGCAAATTCACTGCCAAATGCCCACTGCCAACCAATACAACGTGTTTAAGGTTGAACCCTCTGCGTCTTAGAATACGCAAAACAGCGTAAATGACCAAGCGCTCTAGGCATAGCAATAGCAATCCCAGAAAAACCCAGACTGCGAACCAGATGCGCGAAAAGTCTTGAGATGCTTTAAAAATAAACAGCCACAACAAAAGCAGCCCCACAACAGCAAGCCAGCGGCCCGCCACCTTAGCTAGCATCGCTGGCATCTGAGCGCCACGCCAAGACCGATAAACATCACCTGACAACAATGCAAAAAGCAATGCGCCTGCACTCACCACACCGTAATAGCCCGACAAATCCCCCGGCATCTCAATAGATAGACGCAAAACCTGGCGGACGTGAAGCGCCATCGCCCCCGCCATAAAAACAATAACCGCATCCCCAAACCGCACCAACAGCGGGATTAGCGGGGACGACAGCCTGAGGGTTCCTCGTGTCATCGTAACGTCTGTGAGAAAATAGGATTTATGAAAATTGTTGATATTTTGACATACCCCCAGCGTCTGCCCCAAAAACCCGTGCTTTTTATAATCGGGCTTTTTATGGCATTGGGCTTCTGTCTCCAGAACGCGCAACTTATCACTGGCCTAGGTGGTGAATATCAACCGTTCGTTTACCTGCTCGGCTGCCTGTTTGCCTTAGTCTGCCTACCCATCCCTAAGCCCGCTTTATACGCTTCTGCAATACTGCTTGCGACAAGCGCTCTGGTTATTGTTTTTCATCAGATTGCCTTCGGCGCCATGCCAAGCTTTTCAGACGTGCTCCGCCTCGGCGTCGGCCCCTTAATGATGGCCGGTACCGCTGCCGCCTGGAACAGAATCAGTGCCCGCTGGTTCTGGGCAATTATTATGGCCTATCTGGGGTTTGCACTGTGGGGCACCTTGTCGCCAGATAGCGCTCTAAATCTTATTGCTCTCTTAGGCGTTCGAGTCAACGACCCAACAAACCCCGCTTACTTCGCGTGGAGCGCGTACTTTTATTCGGAATATAGCTTTGCTGCTTTAGCGTTTATCACCCTTTACTGCTGGATGCTTGCCCGAAAAGACTGCCAACAACACATATACATTTACACAGTTATTCTCGGGTTACTGCTACTCAGCACGCGCTCTGGCACGGCGATAGCCCTACTTTTGATTATTCTCATCAGCCAATTGCGCTGGCGATGGATGCTGGTGCTATCAGCCTTGCTTGTGCTGGCTTATTTTTTATCGCCACGCGTTGAAAGACTAGGAAATGCCGCTATTGCCTTAGCAGTCGGCAACGTTGATGCTTTTATGCAAATTGATGGGTCATCCGCCTGGCGCTTCGTGAGCAATATCGGTGCATTCCATGTACTACAAAGCTACCCATTAGGTACCTTGCACTTTGACCTGCATCCTTACCTAAACCTGGAACCCCTAACCCTGCCAATCAATAACATGATTCGCTGGTGGTTAGAATCATTCCCAGCGGTCCCCGCGCAAGGCGTTGCTTTTAATTTGGGATTATTTGGTGGCTGGTTAAGCTTTTTGGGTATCGTCGGTATTTTTTTATTTGGTGCTGCATCTGCTTTACGAGCGGATCAAAAAAATGCCAGCCTTGCCCTAATCGCCTTGGCTGCCTATGGTCTATTTGTGCAGAGCGGCCTAACATGCCCAACACCGTGGATTGCGCTCGGCATACTTCTGAGCCCTGTTAACAAGGTCAACCCTGTCAGACCATGATCAGCATTGTTACTGTCACCTACAACAGCGCAGAAGTCATTGAAGACTTCATCGCATCACTATCAGCACAGAGCTTTACCGATTTTGAAGTGCTGTTTATCGACAACGCATCGACTGACGACACCGTTGAAATCATCAACCGGCATCCTGACCCACGGTTCACCATCGTTGCGAACCATCAAAACCTGGGGTTCACCGCCGGCTGCAATCAGGGTATCCGGCATGCGTTAGACCATGGGAGATCTTCTGTACTACTGATCAATAACGACACAACCTTCCTCCCGGATCTTCTTGAGCACCTGGTTCTCGGCCTGAGCAAAGCCCCTGTTAGCGTACCCAAAATGCTTTATTACAGCCCTGCCAATCGAATCTGGACAGCTGGTGGTCGTTTTTTACGATACAACGGCTTTCGTTCAGCACATACGGGGCTCGATGAAACCGATCACGGCCAGTACGACACCCCTGCGAACATTAGCTTCGCCCCCATGTGCTGCATGCTCATCAAGACAGAGGTTTTTGAAAGTATCGGCCTACTGGATGAAGCCATATTCGCCTATTGCGAAGACACAGACTTTTGCATCCGCCTTGGTAAGGCCAACTTAGCAATTCGTTACATTCCCGATGCCGTGATCTATCACAAAGTGAGCAGCCTCACCGGTGGTACTCAGTCTGACTTTTATGTCAAAAACGCCGCCTTTGGCAAAGCTTATGTACTGACCAAACACGGCACACATTTAGAGCGCTGGTTCTGGTCAAATATCTACCAGGTGTTTTATGCCATCAACTGGCTGCGCGGCCGTCTCACCGCAAACCAATGGCAGCTTGCCAGAAGAGAACACGCACGGGGTCTAAGCGCCGGAGCCAAAGCATGACTCGACCGCGCGTACTCATGGTGCTGTCACGCCCGTATACGGATAAGCCAACCACTGGACGCGAAAAGATCAATGCTTTCGCCTATGCATCAATCAGCCAGATTGCCGAAGTCCACACAGAACACTTCCGCCATATCCTAGCCACTCGTAACATGTGGGCTCTGGCAAAAGCCGGGCTGCGCTTTATCCAGGGGTTACTCACCAAACCCTATCCGTTACAGGCACTTCTGTTTAGTGACCAGCGAGAAATCCAACGGATCGAAAGCATCGTTCAATCGTTCAAACCGGATGTGGTATTTATTGAAAGCGAGCGCAGCAGCTTTCTCATTCAGGCGCTGCGCCAACGCTGGCCGAAACTGCGCATTGTGTGTGACTTCGATGACCTAATGTCACGGCGCATGGCGGAGTGGGCAAGCCACGGCAACGCTATATCCTTCGGCTACATGGCGCGATTCATCCCCGCGCCACTTCAAAAACTGCTTGCAGGCCCGCTGGCAGGCAGCATCTGCCGCTACGAAGCTGCTAGCCTTACTGCTCTTGAACAACAGCTTCTTGAGCTGTGCGACAACGTGATTCTGCTTTCTTCTAAAGAAGCCGAACTGCTGAAGAAGGTCACACCAAGCGCACTGCAATCAAAAATCACACTAATTCCACCGGCTTGCGAACCTAAGCCGATCAAACGGCCAGTGCAACCAATACGCTTTGTGTTTATCGGCTCGGACGCGTTATTACAAAACCGGCTCACCATCGAATATCTCATCGATCTCTGGCGCCAGTATGCGATCCGTTCGCCCCTAGTCATTTATGGAAAGATGGCGAAAACCTATCCGGGTTTACCAATCAGCGTTGAATTCGCGGGTTTTGCCGACACACTTACAGACGTTTATACCGACAGCAGCATTTTGTTATCGCCCAGCTTTGTAAAAGGCGGTGTCAAAACAAAAATTCTGGAATCGATGGAGCATGGCACTCTGCCGATTGGCAATGCCATATCTTTTGAAGGCATTGCAGATGCTGCGGCCTATCCACTGATTGGCGACGAAGAACAGCTAATCGCATTCCTTCAAGATCCGGCAACGCACTTAGACACTTTCCTCAACATAGGTCGAAAAATTTCGGAGGAAGCATCCAAAACAATGGCAACATCAATTATCTGTCGCCGCTGGCAGACATGCCTGCTGCCAGACTGATACAGGTTTAACTAAGCAAAAAACCTGTCACTACAAACGCTGCGGCAAAACCAACCGGTAAACAGAGCAAGCTCGTGACTTGCTTATCTCGCGGCGGCACATCGTTTAATCTTGCTGCCATCAAAACAGTAGCACATGTGGCAATGCAGGAAACTGCTATCAGAGCCGCCAGCATAGCCGGTACGCCAGCCATAAAGCCTAATGGCACGGCCAACACGAGCAACCCTACTAATTCAAATAGTGAAGGTCCTGTAAGCTGACGATTATCAGCCTTGACCATCAACGTCACCGAAGATACAGCGCCACTCAGACGCACACATTGCAAACCAGCTATCAGCATCAAGTAGCTCTGCACTTGCGCCACATCAACGGTATTACCCACCCATAGTTCAAGAATCTGGGGCAGCGCAAGGACCAGTAAGACGCTATAAACAACCAGCCCGACCCCAACCAGCCAGCTCAGACGAACAACGTTGGCAAAGGCTTCTTCACCCACCATCCGCCCTATCGGTGCAATGAGCGCACCGGTGCCAGCATTTACCACGCCAACTAGAATCGCCAGAAGGGTTACTGCCAGATAAACCGGTGTCGTCGATTCCGGTTCAATCACGCCAACCAACGGCACAAGACTCGCCTGAAACAACAAAGCTGTAATCGACCAAAGTGCAAACCCTCTGGAAATTTTGGCGAGCATTGCCTCTTGCTCACCGCCGTACGATATAGCTGCCTGTTGACGCCATTCCGGCACATCACGCCGCATCAACCAATAACTGAACCAAAGGCTCACGCCACAAGCAACCAAGGCCCAAGGTAATGAATCAGTTAACACGACGGAAACCCATAATACCGCCAACGCCAACAAGCGCCCCAGCAGCATTGCTTTAGCAATGGAGATGTTCTGCTGCCGTGCAATCAGTATCCCCTGGAGAGGTTGTGCAAAAACTATCCAACAGCTGCCGATAAAAAGCCCGGCGACTCCTACAACCCGGGGCACTGGTTCTACACCAATCTGTACTGGATACATGATGGGCAACAACAAGCCAACCACCAGCATGGCAACAACAGCAATGCCCAAATAACGGTGCGCCAGACTAGCCGCGCAGAAGAACAAATTCACCAATTCATGGGTAGACTGATGCAATAACCCGATTGCCAGTCGCGCAACACCCGTATTCAGATTAAAAGCAAAGAGTGGCGCAAATCCGGCCAGAGATACCGCTAACGCCCAAACTCCCAAGTTATCAGCACCGGTGCTCGCAACAATTCGGGTACCGACAATCTGAAATATAACGATAGAAAACCCCGTGACGACATTCGCCAGCGCATTAATTAGAGGGGGTGTCGGTTTCAAGTTTTAACTGCTTTAGTTCGGCCTAGAGCGATAACAGTCATTAGAAAACCAATTCTATTGAACCGTCGACTCATCTCGTTCCATCAACACATCCCCATTCTCTGCCTGAGGCTCAAACTCCGGCACGGCCTTCTTAAGCAGTGACCGAATAGCATCGCTATTCTCCGCCTTAATCGCTGCTTCCAGTTCAAACAGCAAAGGCTCCAACTCATCCCAGCGCAGCGCATGTTCAGCCGCACGCATAATCCGCGAATGCGAGGTTGGCAGGGTGTTATCACCAATCAGCAGCTCTTCGTACAGCTTTTCACCCGGGCGCAGGCCAGTAAACTGAATCTCGATATCGCCATCCAGGTTTGCTTCGTCTTTGTGCGAGAAGCCGCTCAAATGGATCATCCGCTTGGCAAGATCCACAATCTTGACCGGTTCACCCATATCCAGAACCATGACGTCACCACCCTCACCCATGGCACCCGCCTGAATCACTAACTGAGCAGCTTCTGGAATTGTCATGAAATAACGGATGATTTCCGGGTGGGTCACGGTCACAGGCCCGCCATTCTTGATTTGCTCCCGAAATAAAGGCACCACAGAGCCGCTAGATCCTAGAACATTACCAAACCGAACCATAGTCAGTTTGGTCGTGTGCACGCCCAATCGACTCTCTTGCAAGCTCTTCGCCTGCAGCACCAATTCCGCCATGCGCTTGGAGCAACCCATCACATTAGTCGGACGCACTGCCTTATCGGTAGAAACCAAAACAAAGGTCTCGACCCCTGCCTGGCATGCGGATTCAACTGTACGCAACGTACCAAACACATTGTTCCAGACACCGGCAGCTGGGTTCATTTCAATCATCGGCACATGCTTATAGGCTGCCGCATGGTAAACCGTCTGCACACCAAACCGCCGAGTCACCCGAGCCAGTTTGTTTGAATCAAGAACAGAGCCAAGGATCGGGATAATCTGCACCAGCGTCGCCAACTGCGTCAGCTCTCGCTCAATTGCATACAACGCAAATTCGCTCAGCTCAAACAACACCAAAGTTTTCGGCTTCTGTGCAAGAATTTGTCGACAAAGCTCTGAGCCGATAGAGCCGCCTGCACCAGTTACCAGAACAACCTTCCCTGTAATGTTCTGATGCAGCAACTCTTCATTTGCCAAAACAGCGTCGCGCCCAAGGACATCGTCGATCTCAACCTCTCGAATGTCCTCTACCTTTACATCTCCATTCGCAAGACTAGCCAATCCCGGCAAAATTCTGACATGGACGGGCAAGTCAGATAGCTGCGCTAATATTTCACGCTGTCGCGCACGCGTGGCAGAAGGCATCGCCAGCAGAACATCGGTAATCCCAAGATTTGAATCCAAGAGCCCAGGGATTTCATCAGGTGCATATACTTTCAACCCATTAATTGTGCTCTTCCAATAGTTGGAATCGTCATCAACAAATGCGACCGGCTTAATCCCCGCTGCCTGCCTTAAACCAGACGCCAATTGCCGACCTGCCGCACCTGCGCCATAAATCAATGCTACCGCTTTGGTGTCTACGCCGTGCTTACCAACAACCTGCCGGTTCAACAGAGCTTTGGCCAGCAATCGTGAAACACCGACACATATAAACAAGAGTATTGGCTGTATCAACCCAACGGACCTAGGCACACCCTCTACACGGATAATCGTAAACACCAATATATAGATCGCGGCGTAGATCGAGAGCGCACGGATCAAAGCAATGGTCGCAAACCAACTGGTGTATCGATAGATTGCCCGATACAACCCCTGCACTACAAAAATAGGCAAGCCAATCAAAACCGACGCCGCCATTGCCCATATCAGTGGCTCTGACAAACCGACAAACTCATCGAACCTTAGGCAGAAAGCCAACCATGTTGTAATCAAACCCAACACCATGTCTATAAATAAGACAATAACTTTCTTCGCCCAACGGGGCAACGCAATTAATATTGATGCGGAGCAGTCTAATGGCATAACGGCTTTAAAATTTTAAATCTCTAAAAACGAATCCGGTCTCCGGCTCCTTTGCCTGCAACCGTTTGAATGATGTAGCTAAAATAATTCCTTACCGTTAGTGACTCCAGCATTTTGGCATCTGTTTCAGCAAGCAGCTTTGGCGTGGACATATCAATCTCGTTCACTTGTGCTAAACCAGTAATACCAGGGCGAGCTTTAAACACGCCACGAGCAGCGCGCTCTTCTGTGAGCTCATTTTGGTTATATAACCCGGGGCGCGGCCCTACTAGGCTCATCTCGCCTTTAAGCACATTCCAAAGCTGAGGTAACTCATCCAGCTTTGTTCTGCGGAGAAAACTGCCAAAAGGTGTAATTGCATCGCTACTGACGAGATGGGTGGCTACCGAGGCTGTGCCTAGCCGCATAGAGCGGAACTTAACCAAGTTAAATGGCCGCTGAAAGCGGCCAACTCGTTCTTGCCTGAATAGAGGTGAACCTGTATCGAACCACACAATCAAAAAAATTACGGCCAAAAAAGGTCCGCTCAATAGCAAACCAAAACTAGAAAAAGCAATATCAAAAAAACGAATCATTTACACAATCCATGTACGGCACGATGCAAACAGGTTGCGACACTAATCGGTGGTTTCCAACCCAACTTCCGATATGTGTGAGATGTATCGAGTTGCAGATTACCAAGCAAGCGCTCTGCTTCAGCCTTCTT
>JACCDZ011525914.1_pt1 | contig 15249 bp, 9 predicted proteins | sample 7449551 | NCBI WGS metagenome assembly JACCDZ01 (sample SAMN15323452, study PRJNA562643) | freshwater metagenome | isolation source: river surface water | place: USA:Blue River Watershed | collected 2017-08-18 | reverse complement strand
TAGCTCCCATAAAAAGTTATTCGTTAAAAAGTTCCCAAATTTACGTTTTTTTCTTATTTAAAGAAAATTAAAAATAAAAATATATATACCCATAGAATATCAAGAAAGTGCCAATACATCGCACCTAGCTCAATTCCAAGAGTTTGTGATGCATTGTATTTTTGTTTAAAATGATTATAAATTATAATTAAAAGTGAAATTAATCCGCCAGCAAGGTGCAACAAGTGCATTACCGTTACAACATAAAGAAAGGTAGTGGTAATCGAACTAGCTTGTCCGGTGAAATAATAGCCTTCAGCCACAATCTGTCCAAAACCTGCAAATTGTAAAATCACAAATAAAATTCCTAATAATAATGTAGATAATAACATTATAGTTGTTTGTCGATAATTGTCTTTTTTAATGGCTTTTTTTGCCAAGAAAAAGCTAAGACTACAACTTAAAATTACAAATGTGCTCCAGTAAAATGCTGTTGGCAATTGAAAATCTTTCAACCAATCTGCTCTTGACTTACTTACTACAAAAGCACTAGTAAGCCCTGCAAACATCATGGTCATACTTACCATCGCAAACAACAAAATCAATTTAGCTGAACGCTCTTTTTTTACTTTTTCTTCGTTTTGTGTCATTGTCATATCCATAACTATCTTAAAAATTTGTCAAATATATAAACTAATTGCAATAGTGTAATGTAAGCAACACTAACTAACATTAAGGTTCTTGCCGCTTTAGCTGTTCGTAATTGGTACAATCGAATTGCATATAACAACATCCAAAGTCCTAATAATAAAACAATAACAGCAGCTAATGGTGTAACATACAATTGTCCTGTATACCCTAATACAGGTAAAAGAGATGCGACAATTAGCCAAATCGTATACAAAATGACTTGCATGGCTGTTCCTTTATCTTTCTTGCCGGTTGGCAACATAAAAAAGCCGGCTTTTTCGTAATCTTCATATAAAAACCAGCCAATTGCCCAAAAGTGAGGAAACTGCCAAAAAAACTGAATCAAAAACAAAGTTCCAGCTTCGATTCCAAAATTATTGGTCGCCGCAACCCACCCTAACATAAACGGAATGGCTCCAGGAAAAGCCCCTACGAAAACAGAAAGCGAGGTAACTGTTTTTAACGGCGTATAAACACTTGTGTATAGAAATATTGAAATTGCACCAAACATGGCCGATTTAGGATTGATTGTATACAGTAAAACAATTCCTAAAATAGTAAGTGCAAAAGCAATTATCAATGCCATATTAGACTCCATCCTACCTGACGGTATAGGTCTGTTTTTGGTACGATCCATTAAAGCATCTAAATCTTTTTCGATCACTTGATTAAATGCATTAGAAGCACCCACCATACAATATCCTCCAATAATTAATTTTAGAAGAACTACACCACTTAACGATGCCAAATCAGTTACGCCAAGTAAAAAACCAGCTATAGAAGAAAAAACGACACTTACTGCAAGACCTGCTTTAGTAATCGCTTTGAAATCAAAATAAATAGCTTTGAGTGAAATTGTATTCAATGTATTTTGTATAAAAACTGGTGCAAAGATACAAATAAGATTATGGAATTTAGAGCTTGAAAATTAGATTTTTTTATAGAAAAATACACTTGAAAAATTTTTACTTTTTGCGCTTATCAAATGTAAAATACAAATACAAACTAAGTACAATAATTGCAATTTCAAAAACAATTAATGAAGGAACAATTCCGATTGAATCCGCTAAAAATCCAAGCAAAACTGCCGGTATACCAAAACCTACATAACCAAAAAACATATAACCCGAAACGGCTCTTGCTTTTTGCTCCCCTCCTAAGTCAGCAATAAGCGCTAAACCACCTTGGTAACTAAATCCGTAGGCTGCCAAACCAATACAGGCAGTACCCATTAATACTATTGGTAAAACTCCTAAATACGATCCTAAAATTACTAGTCCAAATCCAAAAGGGATTATGGCAAATCCTAATTTTAAGCTGGTTTTGGGAGCAAATCGTTTTCTAATAACGGGTTGAAGAAATCCCCCGGTCCAATTAATTAGCACCAAACAAAAACCAGCATAAGTGGTAAGCCCAAATGTAGCTAGTTGTGTTGGAATTATTGCAATGACAACGCCTGTTGTTGCCCAGCAAATCGCAATCGATACATTTATCGGAAAAGATCCTTGAGGAAAATAAGGCAATCTGACTAAAGACCCCCCAATTGGCGGTAATTTGGGAAGAAAGAAAGTGAGTAGCAAACCTAAAATTGTAATCCCAACTGCAATGAAATAGGTAAATGGTAAATACGAAAAATGAATAAGCAAAGCGATACTTGTCATAAATGCACCCCCACTAAATCCGATAGCTGTTGCCATTGATGTAGCATTAGCAGCACGAACAGATGCGCTTGCATCAGAATGAAGTAATTCCGAAATGTAAGCAGTTCCTGTTCCCATGCTCAATGCCAAGGCAACCCCTTGAAAAAAACGAGCAAAAATTAAAGCATAAATCGATGGAAAAATAGTAATAATTAAATTGGAACAAAAAGCTAAAAAAAGACTAAAAATCAATACTGGTTTTCGACCTATTCGATCGGAAATACCCCCTAAAAAAACATAACTTGGCAGCATCCCCAATATATAAGCTGATAAAACTAATGACAATTGTCCGTTATTGAATCCTGCTAATTCAGCATAAGGACGAAATAATGGCATGGACAAATTGACTGCCAAAGTAATGAGAAAAAGAGCAAAAGAGATAACCGCAGTAGGTTGTAATTTCATATTTTTTTATAAAAAAATCCCACCGAAGTGGGACATGTTATGTAATCTATGATTATTGAGTTTTTAACCGTTTTGCAACTATAACAAATACAAAGGCAAGTAATGCTCCCGAAAAATTGGCTAAAACATCCCAAAAATCACCGTTTCGAGTGATCGTTAATCGAGCCTGAAGTATTTCTATTCCGATTCCGAAAAACAAAGAAAAAAGTACGGCTCCAATTAAAAGTTTTGTTTGATTTTTCTTTTTTACTTGTTTTCTAAAAAACAAAAACCAAAGTATAGTGAATACAAAATGAAAAAAAGAATGGGCCAATTTATCTAAATTAGGAATACTGACCGACGGTATATCTGAAGCAGGCGCCAAACAAAAATAAGCTACCACTAGAGTCCAGCAGAAGGCAATCCAAAAATAAAGATTTTTAAGCACCAATCAATTCTTTGTAGGCGTCACTTGAAAGTAATGAATCCACTTCTGCCAAGTCAGCTACTTTTACTTTAATCATCCAACCCGCTCCATAAGGATCAGAATTCACGCTTTCTGGTGCGCTTTCTAATGCATCATTGAATTCAATAATTTCTCCTGACAACGGTAAAAACAAATCAGATACTGTTTTAACAGCTTCTACAGTTCCAAAAACCTCATCTTTATCTAGCGTTTGATCTAAAGTTTCTACTTCAACATAAACAATATCTCCCAATTCTTTTTGAGCGAAATCTGTAATTCCAACGGTAGCAACATCTCCATCGATGCTAACCCATTCGTGATCTTTTGTGTACTTTAAATTTGCAGGTATATTCATAATATTAGGTGTGTATAATTAATTATTGAATTTTGAAAGGCAAAGGTAGTATCTTCATTTGAAAATCAAATTAGAATTGGAAATTAATTTCCGAAATTATATCGAAGTGTAAAACCAGATCGAATATTTGTCAATGGAAAAGTAGTAGACACTACTGCTTTTGAAAATGAATGATCGTAATAAAAAATAGCCGTTAGGTTTTTGCTCAACGAATAATCTGCTGTTAGCTTTAACGACCAAATATTTTGACCGGCAGCCAATTGATTTTTATTATAATCCAAATATCGTACAATAGTTTGATTATCTCTCAATGAAACATCTGCTTTTATGTTGATATCACTTTTGATAATTCCGGTTGGATTATCTGCTAAACGCGAAGAGAAAATTACATCCTTAAATCGGTACCCTAATCCAATTATGTATTCTATACCTTTTACTTCTGTTAATAAATTATTGTCAAAACTCATTGATAATGCTCGGTCTTTTTTAATCTCGGTTAGTACTTTTAATGAATTTTTCAACTCAAAATCCATTCGTACTAATGGACTAAATTGTTCCACTAAATTGACGTTGGACATAATGGTTGAGTTTAAAAAATTTCCATTTTTATCCAACCCATTTGGGTTTTTATCGAACTCTAAGTTGGAACGAAATGCATTAATCGTATACGATGATCTGTAATTATGTTGGAACGAAACCCGTTTGAAATTATTCTTGAAAAATTCGTATCGCATAAAACCATTATATCGAATTGACCAATTGGGCAATGGCATACTTTTAAAAATACCTAATGACGCATCCGTAGCATTTGATCCTGAGTAAGCGGCAAGAAAAGCTGGTAACAAAACTGCTTGATTATTTTTTCCAAAACCTAATGGATATCCATCAGCATCTAAATTAGCCGGGTTTCCGATATCTATACCTTTTGCTATTGCTAAACGATTAGCCACAATAATTCGATTGTCTCTAAAATCGTCAAAAGCAGCTGATGAAACTCCATCGCTTTTGTTAAAAGAAGTTGAAATAAGTACGGTTGAAATTGAAAATATTCCAGAACTATAGGGCGATCTTGCATTATAATTTCCGTTTTCAATATCATATTGTTCAGAAAAATTCTCAGAATAGGAACGGTCCATACTCAGGTCAATTTTCAAATCGGGTAGTACATCTACAGTGGCGGTAGCTTTAAAAATAGTATTTTTTACTTGGGTGAAATTTTGGTTGAAATTCGGATAATTAGTCAACCAACCTCTTTTAGCGGCTTCATAGCGAATGTCATCTTGGCTTCCAAAAATAAAACCCATTGTAGGTTTTGAAGAACCAAAAAAACCAATACCTGGAGTATAGCCAGGCAAGACCGTTCCACTGTTTTGGGTATAATTCATTTGGATGTTTTTCACACCAGTCAAAACACCAATTAACCCATCCATAAAAGGACTAGATTGGTTTTGTGAATTAGTAGCCTTCACCATTTTTTCTCCTGGTTTTGGAGTGACTAGTTTAGGTCTTGAGTTGATTTGTGCTTTGGATTTAGTTATACCTAAATAACGATAGAAACTTTCCATGTTAAACGTAGCATTCAAATTATTGGAATTGGCATTTTGGATAGTGTTCCCCAGATTATAGGAACTGCCGTCTATTTCAATTTCAGACAAAGCCTCAGAAGCACGTTGCCAACTGTAATCAGCAGTGTATGAATAATTCGCTTTTATAAAACCAAAAATTGGGATTTTGTTGATCGGTAATTCATAATTAACCACAAGCTGTTGTTGGTGTTGATTAGGAGTTCCAATATTCCAATAATCATCCCAAACCGTTAGTTCGTTATTCGAAGAATTATCAGCATTTAAATAACTCTTTACAATATTTCCAGAAGAAGCTGAATAATTTAATTTTAATGCTTTGGTAAGATTGTAATTGAATCCATATTGATAGTTAAACGCATAATTTCTTCTATATAAAGCATCTAAACCAATTCCTTCTACGCCATCTACTTGTCTAAATTGTTGTCGGTTATATTGTCTAATAATATCTGAATTGAAAGAAATATTAGCCGGTAAAAAATTAAAATTAAAGTCCTGCAGTAATTTCCAATACCCGCTTTTTTTCATAAATGCCATTTTGTTAAATGGCTCCAAAGGTTTTGAATTGAAACTATAGGCAAAATCAACTGAAGTAGTAACTTGTTGATCAGCGTAATCTTCGATTTCAAAATCATGACGTTGCACTTCATTAATAGATTGCGAAAATGTGAAATTTTCAGGATCATACAAATGGGATTTACTTTGCGGATTTTTTTCTTTACGCACCCCAATAAAGTTGATACTTGTTCGTTTTGTATAATCAATGGCACGATTGCGAATATTCGCCTTACTATTAGCATCCGAAGTGTTATCTAGTAATTGATTCAATCGAATATCTTGATTGAATGGATCGTATTCTGGTGTAATGATTTCTTCTCCAACACCATAATTAAATGGCAAATTAACGCCCCATTTTTTTGGCAATAACTTTCCAAGGTTAATATTGGTTACAATATTGTATTGCTGAATATCTTCGCGACTTCGTTCATTTGGACCTTGCTCCAAAGCCCCAAAACCAATGGTTGTTTTCTTTCCTGAAGCAGAAACTGTTACTAAATCAGCCATATTAGAATCAACATTCAGTATCGCTGCCATACCCCCTTTATTGTCCATATCAGCCAAACGCAATTCATTGAACCAAACCTCTCCTTTAATTCGTCTCGATGATTCGTTACTTTTTACCCCTACCATCAAGGTTCTAACCAAACCAAAATTAGGATTTCCTTTGATTCCTAATCGCAATTTATTGGTTTTACTTGCCGCTTTTGGATCTAACTGTTCTTCATTTTGATAGTAAATACCATCTTGAGGCAAAGTCGTTGGATCAACTCCCATCGACTGAATTTTTAATTTGGTTAACAACTCTAAAGCGAGATCGATTTGATTTTCATCTGGCCAAACTACCTCAGGACTCAAAGGTGAACAATCTGAATTAGAAGATGAAGAGGGTAACGTTACTTTTAAAGGAATTTCGACTTGGTAGAAGTTTTGGGTAAAATCATTTCCAAAACGAATAAATCCTATCATTTGATTGTCTCGAATCGCAATTTCATTAGGCAAAGATTCTGCGTGTAAAAACATTTTTAATTTGTTAAACTGACGCATGTCTACACTAACATTTTTAAATACTGCCCTTGAATCTCCAGTTTCTAAACCATCTCCAGATACGCGTAAAGAAAGAGATTGCTCATCTTGATTAATAACAGTATTGTTATTATACAATTGCTCTCGTACTACTCCTGGAGGGGTGATATAGTTTATTGGACATCTTTCGTTATTTTGCTGAAGATTCACTGCTAATACATCCAAATCGGTTCTGTCATCATCTACATTGGCATCTCTTACATCCAATGTATTGGCATACCTTCTCCACTCTCCACGAACTAATTCCAATGCACCAAAACGAACCGTAACAGGATTAGCGAATCCTGTCATAAAAAGTCTCATAAATCGAATAGAACGAAAATCGGAAATACTACCTATGGTGTTTTGAGGTTGCGAAACAGGTATTTTAAATTGGATCCATCGGGCATCAGTTGTGGATCCATCGGGCAATGTTACTTGTGTATTTCTAATATCGGTCACAAAATTTTGACCTACTTCCATATTGGGTTTCATATCAATGCCGTATTCATAATACGCATTAATAGTATTCATGGTATTGTCCCGATTGATATCTTCTACATCAGGAAAAGTCGTGGCTCCTCTGTTAGGGGTATCAATAGAAACAGCTGAGTTTCCATCCGTTCCATTGTAATTTTTATAGCGATCCAATACATTACCAGAAGCATTTAAATAATAATTGTAATCGTCTGCCGCAGGATCTGTTTCGGTGGCAAAATTAGAATAGGTAGCTGCTTCATCATCATTTTTAAGACCATCAAGACCAATATCTTGATTGGTTCTGTTCGATGGATTGGTATCAAATGTATAAATTAGTGATTGAGAAGCTGGGACATTTCCCCAAAGTGGTCTTGGATTGGCAACAACCTGATCAGGACCTAATCCGTTTTCATACTGTTTTCTTCCGTCTTTGAGGACATCTTCGGAAATCTCTCCTAAATTGAAATATATTTTTCCTGCATTTGATGGCGTTGTAGCGCCTTTTCCAACATAAGGATCTAAAACCCAAAATTGAATATATTCGACATTTCCTTGCTCAAAATTGGTGGAGTTAATGGCTCTCATAATCCCCCCAAAATTATCTCTAGGATTAGACGACACTGCTGAATTGTTATTATAGGGTCCGCGCTCCGAAGGGTAGTAACTCAAATCCAAAGTATTGATTACCTGTGTTTGTCCCTGTGCAATATCCGTTAACGGATATAATTCTTGACTAAAAATCCTTCTTGTTGAATTCAATGAAAGATCATTGTTTGAAATTCCGCTTGGTTTTTGAGTGTAAAAAACAGGATCTATAGTATACCAAGCTAACCTAGCTCTTTTAAATCCATAGGATAAATCATTGGCACTTTCATTGAAATTATACCTGCTTTCAGAATCATTAACTGGGGTAGATGCCAAACTCCAAGCTATGGGAGAACGCATGTCAATAGTAGACTGAGATCCTTCAAAATCATCCACATAAATGGTTGATTCTCCTTGAAATTGATCTGCTTTAGGCGTATCGGGTTTCAAGAAAGCAATTTCTCCTTTTACAGAAAGATTAGAAGGAACATCGGTATCAATATTGGGCAATTTATTGGCTAACCTGGTTAAAAAAGGCACCTCTGTTGAAAATGCAGTGTTCACTCCAAAAATGGTATTGTTCACTGATTCCTGTCCAAAACTCGATTTTTGAGTAAATGGTCTCTCGGTCATTTTTAAAAATGTAGCTCCAACTAGAAACTGATCTGAAATCTTATGCTCTACATTCACCCCCATAAAACGTCGGGTTTGTTGGCCAAAAATAGAATTATTCTCTAATGAAACTTCTATAGGTGTATTTGACGCTTGCAGTGAAGGATCTAAAATTTGAACCCTTCCTAATTGATAATTCACACTGTAATCAACACCTTCAACCAATATCCTTCCAGCAGCAGAAACCTTTACAGAACCCTGCGGTACATTAAACGCTCCAATTGGAATTCCTTCACCTGTTGATGATTTATACTTTCCTCGTAATAAAAATTTATTTTTTTCACTATCCTGTAAAGCAGCTGATTGAGTACTTCGATACAGGTTACTAAAAACATATTTTTTTTGATTGGGATTATAGGAATCAACACTTTTATAGGATTCGGATGATCCTGGATTTTTTAATTTTGAAAATAACAATTCGCCAAAAGGTTCTTTCACAGTAAAAATAATTCGACCGTTTTGAGGATCAATTGTCAAACCAGGCATAAAGTCAAAAAAACCATCTCCGCCAACCTGTGGATCATTATTATAATTTAATTTATCTAAATTGAATACCTTTAATAAAGGGGTTTCAGCTAATTTATTATCCGGACTTGGGTTGACTGGAAAAGGGGAACCTGTAACAGGAGTGATGTAATTTAGTGGAGAAGGATCGGTATACAGAATGTTGAATCTAAAGTCTTCTTTTTTCAATTGATAGCCCCCAGGGATTTGATAAATATTTTTCATCATCAAATTCCAAACTGGATTTTTCACATTAGTCAAGTTGCTTTTCAGCATCTTTAAAATTAAACTTTGTGTAATTACAGCTTGGGTTGCTGGAGTACTTCCTGTTACCAGTGTCGCATCAATTCCATCATTTCCAAATTCACCCACTTGATATACTTGATCACCAATAGTATATTGATAGGCAACTGCTAATACCTCATCATTAGCTAATTTTTGTTGGAGCGAAATATAACCTAACTGAGGATGGAATGTAAATTCATTAGGATTTAATTTTCTTGCATTTTCTAATTTGGAATAATCTTGTCCTTCACGTACTGTAAAATTAAAACCGGCTTGTGCCGTTGCCATTTCACGAATATTAGAGTTCAACAATCCCGTACCAGATTTAATTTGATCTGGATCGTAATCGTTATTTTTATTGTCTGAAGGTGAATTTGGTGGTTGATTAAACATTCCAGATGACGGATCTTTTACTACAACTTCTGCATCTGTAAGCCCGGTTAATTGCGCCTCTCCTAAATCCTGAATGGCAATAATATTTCGAATATTATTATTCGTAGTAGTAATTCGATTTTGCCTATTAGTTACCCAAACTTCTATACGATTGATTTGAACTCTACTATTAATAAAAGGGTAGTTGGAAAGTGCTTTATCGTAATTATTTCGAAAGTATTGGGACAAGAAAAAATGGCGATCACTATCGTAATCCAATGCAAATATTTCGAAATTTTGAATGGCACCCCCGCCTTCGGCAACAATACTTTTGGTTTGTGATTTTTGTTCAGAGAAAACTCCCGTAACCGTAGTTTTTCCAAATTGCAATTTTGTTTTTACCCCAAATAAACTTTGTGCTCCTCGAATTAAAGTACTATTCAAAGGCATGCTCACATTACCCACTTCAATATTCTGAATAATCGCATCTTCTGAAGCACTATACGTTGGGTCATAGGCGATTTTAAATATATTTTGAAACGAAAAAGTAGATTGGGTATCATAATTGGCATTAACACTTAGTCGTTTTCCCACCTTTCCCGTTAAACCTAAACTAATTCTTTGGTTAAAATCAAATGTAGTTGTTGTACGATTCCTTGGAGAAAAAGAGGGATTGTCTTGCTTGGTATACCGAAGACCTAAATCCATTTCTACTGAACCGGTTGGTTTTACATCAATTGTATTCCCTCCAAAAATGGTTTCAAACAATCCTGATTTAACATAATACTTTGGTAATAAATCTTTTTTGGCCGCTTCTGTTCCTTGTTTTTTACCCTCTACAGCATCTAATTTTTTCCTAAAATAGGAACGCATTGATTCTTTGAGAACCAAACTTTCATATTCTTTTGGCGTTAAAATAATAGGATAATCAATTGTAAAACCATTAACCGAATTGGTATAAACATAACGGTCCGTTACAGGGTCATAGGTATAGCCCGACAAAATACTTTTGGGGTCTTTAATAGTAATTTTACCTATTGAAAACCCTTTTTTAATCGTATCTTGAACTACTGGTGTAACTTGAGCTTGAGCAGCACAAGTGGCAAATAAAATTAGCAATAGCTGGCAAATTTTATTCATGAAATTCCCTGTTTCTTTATGCAATTACAAACTTTTTAATGCTTTTTTAATAATCGTTTCAACCGAAGCATCTGGATCTTCTTTGATGATTTTTTCTACTACCTTTTCTGATGTTTTACGAACAAAACCTAAAACCTCCAAAGCAGATAACGCTTCATCTCTGTTTGTATTGTTTAATACCATGGAAACTTCATCTAAATCATATAATTTAAGCACTTTGTCTTGCAAATCAAGAATGACACGCTGTGCGGTTTTTAAACCAATCCCTTTTATGGACTGGACCGTGCCAACATCACCTGAGGCAATCGCTTGAATTATTTGTTTAGGTTCTAAAGAAGATAGCATCGTTCTGGCTATACTTGCCCCGATTCCCGATACTGATAATAACATTTTAAATATTTCACGTTCTGATTTTTCGAAAAATCCAAATAATGTATGCGCATCTTCTTTTACTTGAAGATAGGTAAACAATTTGATTTGATCGGAATTGGGAAGTAACGAATACGTATGCAACGAAATGTTGATATGATACCCTACTCCGCCACAATCAATAACAACTTCGGTCGGATTTTTTTCAACTAATTTGCCTTGGATATGTGCTATCATAATTATGTATAGGAATTATCTCTTTGTTACTTTTTTTGTTTTTCTTGTGCGTCAATTACAGCTATAGCAGACATATTTACCATTTCTTCAACACTCGCACCCAATTGAAATATATGAACGGGTTTACCCATTCCCAACATAATTGGCCCTATAGATTCTACATTATTCAATTCTTTTAACAATTTATAGGTAATATTAGCCGACTCTAAATTAGGAAATATTAAAGTGTTAACTTTTTGCCCAGCCAATTTTGAAAAAGGGAATTTTTTCTCTAGCATATCTTGATTCAAGGCAAAATCGGCTTGGATTTCTCCATCTACAATTAAATCAGGATGGTTTTTATGCAAATAAGCAACTGCTTCTCTTACTTTACCAGCGCCTTCGTTGGTTGAAGAGCCAAAATTTGAAAAAGAAACCATCGCAATGACTGGCTCAATACCAAACATTCTGGCAGAATTAGCAGTCATAATGGCAATTTTGGCTAAATCATCAGCTGATGGATTAATATTAATTGCAGTATCCGATAAAAACATGGGGCCACGAGCCGTTAACATCATATTGGTAGTAGCTACTAAAGATGCTCCTGGAGCTTTTTCGATCAACTGTAACATCGGTTTTACTACGGATGGATAACTTCTAGAATGTCCTGAAACCAAAGCATCTGCTTCACCTTCATTGACCATCATTGCCGCAAAATAATTTCTTTCGCGCATTAATTTTTGAGCATCCAACAAGGAGATTCCTCTTCTTTGTCTTGTTTTCCAAAACGAAGATGCAAAGCGATTTCTTCGCTCTTCTTCTCCAACTTTAGGATCAATAATAACTACATCAGCATCAAATCCTATCTCCGATTTTAATTCTAAAATTACCTCTTTATCTCCCAATAATATCGGAAAACCAATACCCTCTTCATGAACAATTTGCGCTGCTTTCAAAACATCTAAATGATCTGCTTCAGCAAACACAATACGCTTTGGATCTCTTTTGGCTCTATTGGTTATCAAACGAACCATTTTATTATCATTCCCTAATCGTTCTAATAGCGATTCTTCGTATTCGTTCCAATCGGTAATTGGATTTAACGCCACACCCGAATCCATAGCCGCTTTTGCTACAGCAGGTGCAACTACAGTTATTAATCTAGGATCAAATGGAGATGGAATGATATATTCTCTACCAAAAGTTAATTTGGTCACACCATAAGCTATGTTTACTTGTTCTGGCACATTTTCTTTTGCCAAAGCCGCTAAAGCTCTAACAGCTGCCATTTTCATGGCTTCATTAATTTTAGTGGCACGAACATCTAATGCACCTCTAAATATATAAGGAAACCCAAGAACATTATTCACTTGGTTCGGAAAATCAGATCTTCCTGTGGCCATAATAATATCTTTTCGAGTCGCTATTGCTAAATTATAATCAATTTCTGGAACTGGATTAGCCATGGCAAAAACAATAGGATTGTCAGCCATAGTCAATAACATTTCAGGCGACATGATATCTCCTGAAGATAATCCTAAGAAAATATCTGCTCCAACCAGGGCTTCTGCCAAAGTCATCTGTGGCATGTCCTTAGCGTATTTTTGTTGTAAAGGCGAGAGTGAAGGATTGTCTTTGGTCAACAAACCTTTGCTATTAAACATTAGAATGTTTTCTAATTTAACCCCAAGCAAAATATATAAATCGGCACAAGCTAAAGCAGCTGATCCCGCTCCTGAAACTACCATTTTCATATCTTCTGCTTTTTTTCCTGCCAATTCTAACGCATTTAAAAGTGCTGCAGATGAGATAATTGCTGTTCCGTGTTGGTCATCATGCATTACTGGAATATTTAATTCCTCTACTAAACGTCGCTCAATTTCAAAGGATTCTGGCGCCTTAATATCTTCCAAATTGATTCCTCCAAAAGTGGGTGCGATGTTTTTAACGGTTTGAATAAACTCTTCAACATTTTTAGTATCAACTTCAATATCAAAAACATCGATGCCAGCAAAAATTTTAAACAACAATCCTTTTCCTTCCATTACTGGTTTAGAGGCCTCTGGACCAATATCGCCTAAACCTAAAACGGCAGTTCCATTGGAGATAACAGCAACTAAATTTCCTTTTGTAGTATATTTATATACGTCATTGACGTCTTTTGCAATTTCTAAACAAGGCTCCGCAACACCTGGTGAATAGGCCAGAGATAAATCTCTTTGAGTAGCATATTTTTTAGTTGGAATAACCTGGATTTTACCTGGTTGTGGATGGGAATGATATAATAACGCCTCGCTTTTTTTAGTATTTTTATCCATTTCATTTTGAATTTTGAGATGCACAAAGATAGAACTCTTGAACTAAAAATTGGATTTTAGAACGAGTCTTTTACAAAATGTAAAAAGCTGCATCAATGGCAGCTTTTATATGTATTTACAATACACTCTATTGAGTAATGTATGAATTCAAATGGTTGATGGTGTCTTTTTGAATTTCAATAATCGCTTTGACCACATCACTGATCGAAATGATTCCTACTACAACATCATTATCCATCACGGGCAAATGCCTTATTTTTTTAGTATTCATCAATTCCATACAATAGTCTAAATTATCGGAGGGTTTAATACAAATTACTTCACCAACCATAATCTCTTTTACTAAAGTATCTTTTGATGACTTGTCTTTCAAAACAATTTTACGGGCGTAATCTCTTTCTGAAAGAATTCCTTTTAAAACAGTATCCTCAATTACGAGTATTGCTCCAATATTTTTTTCACTCATGATAGTCAATGCTTCAAACACTGTATTGGTTGAAAGTACTGAATATACATCTTTGCCTTTTGAACTAAGAATTTGATTTACAGTCATATTATTAAGATTTAGTGAACCCTAAAGTTAAGAAAATAATCTTTCGAAGAACAAAAAATCTATTTACTGGATGCCAAATATTCTTTGATGTTGATTCCTTCTGGCAGTCGACCTACATTTTGTAGTTTCAAAACAGCTAATTTTTGTGCAATCGTAATCGTTTCTTCAAAATCTTTACCTAACAAACGAGCATATAAAAAACCCGTCCAAAAAGCATCTCCGGCTCCAGTAGTATCTTTGATGTCGTCTATTTGAGTAGCTTGTTGATGAAACATTCCATGTTCTTTATCTGATAAAACTACGCCATCTTTCCCTTTGGTTAAACAAATGGTAGACGCACCTAATTCATGGAAATAATCAAAAATATAATCCTCAGTTTTAGAGGCTGCGAAAAGTCGGTAACAATCGTCTTCGCTCAATTTTACTAACGGATTTGTTGACAAATAATCTCTTAATACTTGTTTTGCTTCTTCTCTGTCTGGCCAAATACGTTCGGAAAAATTGATATCAATACTTGTTTGCAAACCTAATGATTTGGCTTTTTTTGCTCTTTCAACAATAGTCGAACGCGCTGGATTTTTGCTTAATGCAAAACAGGTGGTGTGGAAAATCTTGGCGCTTTCTAATAATTCATCTGGAATTTGAGAAGGCAAAATTTGATAGTCGGCTTCTCTATACGGAATAAAATCAGGTGTTCCTGTAGATTTAGAAACAAAAATCACAGAGGTTGGCTCAGTTTCAGATTTTCTAACCTGAGAAGTAATTACATGATTGTCTTTTAACTTTCGTACGATATATTCGCCAAGTCCATCTTCACCACAGGTAGCCACTATAACAGATTTTAATCCCAAACGTGTCGCATTAACAGCAACATTAGTTGGCGAACCACCTAAAAATCGGTGGTAATCTTTGGTTCTATTAATAGAAGTATTTACTTCGTGTCCTATAAAATCTATAAGTACCTCTCCGGCACAG
>JACCDZ010808602.1_pt1 | contig 15256 bp, 7 predicted proteins | sample 7449551 | NCBI WGS metagenome assembly JACCDZ01 (sample SAMN15323452, study PRJNA562643) | freshwater metagenome | isolation source: river surface water | place: USA:Blue River Watershed | collected 2017-08-18 | reverse complement strand
TCTTTTGCAATCACTTGAAAAGCGTAGTTGATTGTTCCGCTGGTAAATCTATATTGGGCGTGATTTCCATAGTTGAAGTAGTTGAAAGTACCACCGATACCACTGCGTATCGCTTTCAACTGTTGATTGTAATTCAACGAGTTGTTCGTCCGTCCGTTTGTGGCAAACGAGGAAATTTCCGTTGCTTCGATTTTGTTGTCGAAACCGGCCGTTGCAGGATTGTATACATTGGGCTGAAGCCAAAAGTAGGATTCTTGTGCGTTGCAAGAAACAACAAATGTGAGCGCTGCGAGTAATGATTTTATTTTCATGTTGATCTGCTTGTCATCAATTTTTTCGAAAATAATACAATTAGACAACCCCATTTTGAAAAATGACTATTTCACACGTAAGCGTTGTTGAACCAAGACATTGTGTGAATATTCGAATGGGTGTGATGCCCAAATCCCTTAAAAACGAAAGCGCGCAAATCCAAATGCAGTTGAAACGCTGTTTGCATTTTTGGTAAAAAAAGACAACGCATCGCGCGAAGAAATCCCAAATTCATAACCACCGTCTTTGAGGATAAAATTGATTCCAACGGGAATGTTGTCTTTGTAGATTCCACCGCCAAAGTAACCCATGCTCAATTGCAACCATTTGACAGGGCGAATGTCACCTCCAAACGAAATCACAGGATTTTGAATACTTCCTGGATTGCTTTTGTCAAACGGAGCAACCAAATCAAATCCAACGTGTAAAAATTTCCATGGTTGGAAACTCGCTCCCAATCGGAAATTCGCAGGATTGTTGACTACATACTTTTCCTTGCCTTCCAAGGTCAAAATTCCGCCGTCTTGCAACAGTTGTTTGACCGTTTCGGTGATGTCGTTGGTGCCCAATCCAGCGAGCGAAATACTTGCCAATAAGGTGTCTTTGACCGAATACACGTTGCGGTTGTAGGTCACCGAACCCACGTTGTTTATTGCCGCAGCGATTTTCAGTTTTTGGAAAAGAATCACACTTCCTGCCAAATCCACACCATATCCGTTTCCAATTGCAGGCGGGATTCCTCCCGAATAGTTCGTAAACTGCGACAAATTCCCATTCACAACCGCACCGTAATCAATGTTGAAAGAGGGCGAAAGTGACGAATACATACGCAATCCATTTTCGTCGGATTCCATATTAAACATCGCCATCGATTGGATAAACCGTCCGCTAATTCCTCCATAAACAACGAAAACAGAATCTTTTCCGATGATTTTTCGACCGTATCCAATGTTGTAGGAGCGTGTCCACAGCAATTTTATCGACGATCCATTGGTGATTTCACTGAGTTTGAGCGGTACGGCAACCGAACCCGAAATCGCAGCTGAAAGTGTGTCGTCAGACAAGTTGGGATTGTTGGCAATTTGAGACGTATCACCGTTAAACACAACTGTCAGTGAATCAAAATAGTCGGAAAATTTACCCCGAAAAAGAATATCGGTTGTTTGTTCGTTTAACTTCGAATACCATTGATAATTTTCTCGAATGTTGAACGCAATTCCGCCAAAACGTTTCCCTTGAAACGAGAATCCAGCCCAATTGTAATCCGCTGAAAGCGAAATTCCTGCTTGCGCGTAGTTGGCTGCTGCTTCGCGTTGCGCGTTCCAATCCATCGCCGGAGCATTCCCGAAGGCCTGTTGCCGAATCGTTTTCGTCAGGTTGCGGAGTTTCGCACTTGTCAGTTGGTCGCTGTATATTCCAAATCCCATCTCACTCGATCCCATCGTGAATCGCTTGCCTTCAAAACCCGTTCCCCAACCCAAGGCCGAGGCATTGATCCCCAAACATTGATAGTCGGTCAAAAACGTGGTTGCAACACCTTTACCAACAGCCGTGTACGCCGCACCTTGCGTTTGACTCGTTGCATTCCAAGTCAGTGACAATGCAAGCACGAAAGAAATAAATTTGCCCATAGGAATTGTAGTTTCTGGATGTTTGAATTTTTTACAAAGGTAAATATTGAGAATGAATTACAACACTGAAAAATGGAGAATGAAGCAGGATCAACTTGACGATGAAGCGATTCTATGGAACTTGAAGGATTTGAACTTGAAAGATTTGAGAGTAGGGGAAGATTTTTTTTGTGATAACTGCAATTAGTTACGACGTTTCCGTACCGAAGGGATACTGTGTCTTTATGTACAGTATCAGCAAATTTTCCCTAACCGTTTCGCACTTTTGGTTAAATCACAACGAATTATTCTTTAATTCGTTTTTTCAATATTTTTTTCCGTATAAATTTGCCCTTGTAATCATATAAATAGAGAAGAGTTGGATCAGCTTCATTAGAAGCTTTTAAAATGTTTGAATCGTAATCGATCCTTATACTATCATAAATAAGTGGGATGATAGTTTCGCCTTTTAAATTGATTACGCCCACCTTTTCATTAATTTTCACAATGGCAAAATCGTTGTAGAATGGGTAGGTGTAGTCATATTTACAAGGGATAATGATATTTCCAGCTTCATTTATAAAACCATGTTTTTCTTTGATTTCAACTTCTGCGTAGCGATGGTTGTCACTTTGTGTTTCACTAAAATTGGATAAATGATCAAATTGAAAATCAATAATTACATTTTGTAAAGTATCTATCAATCCAAACTTTTTATTTTTAGATGCAATAATTTTACCGTCCAATACATCTCCTAAATAGTCATATTCAATAGGAATCTTAACCTCATTTTTGATGTTTATATAGCCCCATTTACCATCTTTAATGACTAAGATGTATCCATTTTTATAGTTAGACAAACTTATTAGCTCATACTTGTTTTCAAAACCAATTACAAGTTCGCCTTTATTGTTATAAAGTCCAAAATGTTGAATAGCTTTTTTGTCTGTTTTTTTAGAGACGATGTAAAGATTAACATCTTGAAAAGTTCCTCCTGAGTGATAAATAGCCGGTATAATAACTTCATCTTTACTATTCATAAATCCTATCGCTCCCGAATAGGGTGAGTTGAATGGATATAGGATTTCTTCTTCTTGACAAATAGAGAAAAAGGAAATGAAAATTATTGGTGTTAATAGTATTATAGTCTTCATTTTGTGATGCGCTTATAACTTACAATTCAATAATATATCTCATTTTTTCACAACCAATTTCCCACTTACGGATCAACAAGTTGAATCAATCAGCGTTGACAATTTCAAATATAGGATTTATTTTTTCGAATTCAATTGCAACGCAATGAACTGTTTACGTTTTCGTGATTTTTTGAATTTTTCGGGGATCAGCTCAAAAAGCTGTAGACAAAAAAAATCCCCTGAAATTTCAGAGGATTTTTTCTTTCACTTGTTGGCCCACTAGGGCTCGAACCTAGACTCTTCGGTACCAAAAACCGACGTGTTGCCAGTTACACCATGGGCCATTGACGGGGGCAAAGTTAGGCATAACTTTTATTTTGGCAAGCGATTTTTCGAAAAAAAAATATTTTTTTTCATTTTTTCTGTCCCCTGATGCAACAAGTTTCAGAAAATTAAGGAGTTATTGCTAAAAACAATTTTTTCGAGAAAACGGCGTTTGTTTACATTACGTGATTTTTGAACTCATTTTTTTTGAAATGCCGTTTTTCAAGTCAATTAATTTTTGAATTTTGATTGGCGACGCATTGCAAGTACTGATATATTCTTAAATTCGCAAGTTAATTAGTAGAACGTTAGAACGCTGCATTCCGTTTTTTTGCAGCCCAATAACTACAAAACAAACACAAATGAACTATAAAAAACTGAATGTCTATTTAGGATGGCTTGTTTTCTTAATCGCAACAGCTGTTTATTTTATTACTGTAGAAGATACCGTAAGTTTATGGGATTGTGGAGAGTACATCACCGCAGCTTATAAGTTGGAAGTTGGTCACCCTCCAGGTGCACCGTTGTTTATGTTGTTGGGACGTTTGTTTTCCTTTTTCGCCAATCCATCGGATGTAGCGGTTTGGATCAATCGAATGTCGGCTCTTTCCAGTTCTGCGACTATTTTGTTTATGTTTTGGTCGATTACGATGATGGCTAAAAAAATGGTTTTCCAAAAAACAAGAACGCTTTCAACTGGAGATACTATTGCGGTGTTGGGAAGCGGTTTTATCGGAGCACTTGCCTACGCATTTACCGATTCATTTTGGTTCTCGGCAGTAGAAGGCGAGGTATACGCGATGTCGTCGTTGTTTACAGCCATGATTTTTTGGGCCATTTTGAAATGGGACGAAGAAATGGACGCGATCAAACACGGTGAATTGGATGGCGAACATAGCCCCATGCGTTGGATGATTTTAATCATGTTCTTGTTCGGATTGGCCATCGGAGTCCACTTACTTGGCTTACTTGTTGTGCCGGCAATTGCTTACGTTATCTATTTCAATCAGTGGGATAAAGTGAATTTAAAAGGATTTTTCTTGACTGGAATTATTTCTGTGTTCACGCTTGGTTTCATCCAAGAAGGAATTATCCCGGGAACAATCTCGATGGCTTCTAAATTCGAAATCGCTTTTGTAAATAGTTTGGGATTGCCATTTTACATTGGGGGCATGTTTTTCTTTGTCTTATTGATCGCACTTTCTATCTTTTTTGTACGCTGGTCGCGCAAAAATAACCGACCAATATTGAATGCTGTTGGTCTCGGTTTTATCGTCTTTTTGATTGGTTATGGCTCGTTTGCAACGATCGTGATTCGCTCAAATGCAAACACTCCGTTGGATGAAAATGATCCAGAAAACTTGGTAACACTGCACTCGTATTTGAAACGTGAACAATACGGAAGCTGGCCAATTTTGTACGGTCCATACTGGAATTCCGAAATGGACGACCAAGAAAAATGGGGTGATCGTTCTAAATTCTACGCGCGACGATTTGTAGTCATGCGTGCTGACAACGATTTGAAAGCGTTTAAAGACGAACCACGTGCATTGGCTTACGCAAAAAATCTTGGAAGAGGCTACGATGTGGTCGAAAAATACTATGTAACAAACGAAGATTTCCGTAAAAACCAAGAGCCAGTCTACGTTCAGAATACGTTTTTCCCACGGATGTATTGGACGCAGGAAAGCGACGTTGCGAAAATTAATGGATACAAAGAGTGGTCGGGATACAACGCCAACAACGAAGTGAATCCAAACGATGTAATCGGAGCGGATGGAAAAAGATTGCCAACTTTTGGCGAAAACTTGACCTATTTTGCGCGTTACCAAATCAATTGGATGTACTGGAGATATTTCATGTGGAATTTCGCGGGACGTCAAAACGACATTCAAGGTCATGGAGACGAAATGCGTGGAAACTGGATTTCTGGAATCAGCGCGATCGACGAAATGCGTTTGGGTGCGCAAGGTGCAGATGCGCCAACGTTTACACAAAACAACGAGTCGCACAATACGTTCTATTTCTTACCCTTGATTCTTGGTTTTATTGGAATGTTCTTCCATTTTTACCGAGCGCCAAAAGATGCATTTATTGTATTCTTGACGTTTATTTTTACAGGACTTGCCATTGTCATTTACCTCAATCAAAAACCGTTCGAACCGCGTGAGCGTGATTATGCATACGCAGCTTCGTTTTATGCGTTTGCGATGTGGATTGGAATTGGTGTATTTGCCTTGTATGAAGCATTCAAAAGTTTTGGAAAGAAAGAGTTCAAGGGAGTAGGGATGGTTATTGCTGGAGGAATTCCAGTGTGTTTGATTTTTGATGTAGCTGCGGGAAGCGGTTTCCCGGTTGTGATGTCTTGGCTATTTATGGGCTTGATTGCATTTTTGGTCTTGGGCTTGATGTCCTTGTTAGGTGCGCAACTCAAAAAAGAAACGAACGGAGCAGTTGTTTCGATTTTATTGACGCTTTCTGTTCCCTTGTTGTTGGCCGTCCAAGGTTGGGATGATCACGATCGAAGCGATAAAACTTCAGCACGTGATTTGGCACACAACTACTTGGAATCATGCGCCAAAAATGGAATCTTGTTTACGAATGGGGACAACGATACATTCCCTCTTTGGTACTTGCAAGAAGTTGAAGGAAAACGGACGGATGTGCGTGTATGTAACTTGTCGTTGATGGGTACCGATTGGTATACCGATCAAATGAAGATGAAAGCATACGATTCAGATCCGCTTCCGATTAAGTTTACGGAAGATCAAATCATGATGTACGCTGGAAGTACCGATCAAGTATATTTCTTGTCGATGTTTGAGATGATGAATTTGGGTATTCCAAAAGAAAGCATCGAGAAAATTTATACGTCTAAAATCAAATACAATTTTGCGAATTTCAAAACAGCATTTGATGGCTTAAGAGCAGGAATGAACGCTGTTGCAAATACCCTTAAAGCGAAAGATCCTTCAGCAGAACCGTTGTTGTTGAAAATCAAAACGGGATTGTCGCGTGTGATTGCGAATCCAACCGTGCAAGATGTGGAGGAAACGGTCAATTTTGCGTTTGAAATGTTCTCAAGTTACTCCAACGGGTTGATCGAAGGCGATCAAAATGCATTGCAACAAGTGCAGTCGTCGTTGAGAGAATGGGAAACTTCATGGGATTACATGCCACTTTCAGAAGCGATGGAATTTACACGTGATGATAAAAATATGTTTGCGCCAAACGGACGAAATAGCATGATGCGTATTTTCCCAAGTCGCGGGTTTATTTTGCCTGTCAACAAAGAGAATGCTGTAAAATCGGGTATCATTACTGCAAGCGAAAAAGCGGAAGCAGAAGACACCATCCGTTTTACTATTGATAAGCAATACTTGACGAGAGAGCAAGTGATGATGTTGGATATCTTGGCAAACAACGATTGGAAACGTTCAATCTATTTTTCATCGCCATACGGTTCAAGTGTTTCTATCGGTTTGTATCAAGCTGGACACGTGAAGCAAAATGGGGTTGTATACGAACTTTCTCCTGTCCGCGCGAAGGATAACAATCCAACCAACCGCGAAGGAATGTACAAAAACATTTTACAGGTGTACAGTTACGGTAAAATGAATCAAAAAGGCGTGTTGACGGATTATTACTCACGTCGAGAAACAAGCAAATACAGAACGAATTTTGCGAAACTCGCTGAAACATACGTGCGAGACGCAGAGTTTGAAATGAATCGAAAAGCGAACTACGAAGGTCAGATTACGCGTTTCCGTGCTGCTGGTAATTCGAGGTTGGCAGATTCATTGCAAAATGTAATCAACGGCGCCGACGAACGAAGTGCAACGTACAAGAAAAAAGCGATCGCGTTAATCAAAAAATCACTGGATGCTATGCCAATCGAACGTGTGATTGACTACGGAGAACCAAATCCAGATGGTCGAAAAATGAAAGGTCTTGACGGAGCAGACTACGAAAGTTATTCGGATGGTGCGTTGCATGATTACGTGTCGATATTGTATCGCGCAGGTGACAAAGCGGGTGCTGAAAAATTAGGCGCTCAGGTAGCAACAGAATTGGAAACAATTTTGACATACTTTGAGAAAAGTTCGGCGGTAATCGTAGCGCGAAACAAAGCTGATTTGATTGCTGCGTTGAGTAATTACATGTCTATCGCTATGATGGCGGATGATGAAGAACTGGGAAATCCGAACGGAGCGTTGTCTATGCGCATGCGAAAACGAATTACCCACTTGTACCAAACGGTGTTTGAAGAAAAGTACCGTGAATTGAAAGATTTATCGGTGTCGTCAGGTCAAACATCGTTGCTCACTGACTTGAAAGGACATTTGGATGCGTTGGGTGCTCAGTTTGGCTACATCGCTCGTCCAAAAACAGCACCTACAGTGCCAAATAGTGTTGGTTTAAGTCCGGAGCAAATTCGTCAAATGGTCGAAGAGCAAGGAAGTCTATAAAAATAATTCATGCGGATTTTCAAAACCCCACGTTTTTTGCAACTTGTTTTCAAGCGAAGAACGTGGGGTTTTTCGCATACACAAAATTCGGTCTTTTTGACGTTTGACGATGGACCCAACCCCGAGATTACCCCGTGGGTGTTGGATCAATTGAAGATACATCGACTGAAAGCAACCTTTTTTTGTGTGGGAGAAAATGTTCAAAAATATCCAGCGATTTTTGAGCGAATCCTGGCGGAAGGTCACGCAGTTGGAAACCATTCCATGCGCCATGAAAACGCATTAAAAACAAAACCTAGCACCTATTTAAAGTCGGTTTATCAAACGGCAACATTGATCGATTCAAGCCTTTTTCGCCCACCCTATGGGAGATTGACACCCATTTTGGCAAAAAAAATTCGAAAAGATTTTCAGATTGTGATGTGGACGTGGTTGTCGTATGATTTTGACCGAAAGGTGACAGTCGATGCAATCGTTGAGCGCGCTCAGAGGGAAATCAAAGCGGGTGATATCCTCGTTTTGCATGACAATGCCAAAATTGCTGACCGTCAAAAAGAGCTTCTTCCTCGCATAATAGACGTACTGCACGATAAAAAATTGATTTCGGAAGTGTTGACTTCCAACGAGTAGTTGATTTTTTTTTCGAGTTTCCTTTGATGTAATCAATTTGTACTCTACATTTGCATCAGTTCATTTTATACAAAACTTATTAAGAAAGGTGGAGGGACAGGCCCTACGAAACCTTGGCAACCTGCGCTCAGTCGAAAGGTGCCAAATCCGATCCTTGTAAAAGGAAAAGATAAGTTAACGTTTGTTTCACCAACACGCTCTTAATTATTTATTTACAAAGAATACAGAAACTGTAGTGGTTTTCGTGTTTTCGGAATTTGGAGAAGTAAGCAATGAAAAACAACATTCGTGAGATTTTAAAAGAACGTATTTTGGTCCTCGATGGCGCAATGGGTACGATGATTCAACGGCATAACTTGACGGAAGAAGACTTTCGGAAAGGATGGTTTGAAGGACATCACAAGCCGCTGAAAGGTAACAACGACTTGTTGTCCTTGACCCGACCCGATATCATTGAAGATATTCATCGCCAGTATTTTGAGGCGGGAGCCGACATAGCGGAAACAAATACCTTTTCAGGTACGACGGTTGCGCAAGCAGATTACGACCTACAACACGCCGTGTTTGATATCAACTTCCATTCAGCGCAGATTGCACGCCGTGTAGCAGACGAATTTACGATGCTAAATCCCGACAAGCCGAGATTTGTTGCGGGCTCGATCGGGCCAACGAATCGCACAGCAAGTATTTCTCCGGATGTGAATGATCCTGGATTTCGGGGAATAAGTTTCGATGAATTGGTCACGGCTTATTATCAGCAAGTGGATGCGCTGATTCAAGGGGGCGTTGATATTTTATTGGTAGAAACCGTTTTTGACACTTTAAATGCAAAAGCGGCATTGTTTGCCATTGATTCATATTTCGAAGATAAGAACGTTGAATTTCCAATCATGGTTTCGGGCACAATTACCGATCAAAGTGGGAGAACATTGACAGGACAAACGACCGAAGCTTTTTTAATTTCCGTTTCCCACATGCCGTTGCTTTCCATCGGATTGAATTGTGCGTTGGGAGCTTCCATGATGCGTCCATATTTGCAAGTACTCAGTCAACAAGCGCCGTTTTGTGTTAGTGCACATCCCAATGCAGGATTGCCCAATGAATTTGGGAAATACGATGAAACTCCTGAATTGATGGGGAAACAAATCAAAGAATTTTTGGACGAAAACATCATTAACATCATCGGTGGTTGTTGCGGTACAACGCCCGATCACATTCGCGTGATAGCCGATTTGGCGCAGCAGTATGCACCCCGTTCCGTTCCATTTTCAGTTTAAATCGTGTTCAAATCAGCATTTCAACAAGTATCAAATGAATTTACCACCCTTAAAATTAGCAGGTCTCGAACCACTCGTTGTAACTCCAGCATCCAATTTTATAAACATCGGTGAGCGCACAAATGTCACCGGCTCTCGCGCTTTTTTGAGAATGATCAGAGATGGTCAGTTTGAAGAAGCGCTTTCCGTTGCGTTGGAACAAGTGCAAGGCGGCGCTCAAATCATCGATGTAAATATGGATGAGGGGATGATCGATGGAAAAGAAGCGATGATCAAATTTTTGAATTTGATGGCTTCCGAACCCGACATTTCGCGCGTACCTGTGATGATTGACAGCTCGAAGTGGGAAATCATCGAAGCAGGATTGAAGTGTATGCAAGGAAAAGGAATTGTGAATTCGATTTCGTTGAAAGAAGGGGAAGCAAATTTTATTCAACAAGCAAAAAAAATCAAACGATACGGAGCCGCTGTAATTGTGATGGCATTTGATGAAGCAGGGCAAGCCGATAGTTACGAGCGTCGCATTGAAATTTGTGAACGTTCATACAAAATCTTGGTCGATGAAGTTCATTTTCCTGCACAAGACATCATTTTTGATCCCAATATTTTTCCGGTTGCAACGGGAATGGAGGAACACAACAACAACGCCGTCGATTTCTTTAGAGCAACCAAGTGGATCCGCGAAAATTTGCCGGGTGCGCATGTAAGTGGTGGCGTTTCCAATGTGTCATTTTCATTTCGAGGCAACGACAAAGTACGGGAGGCGATGCATTCTGTTTTCTTATATCACGGCATCCAACATGGAATGGATATGGGAATTGTAAATCCATCCATGCTGGAGATTTACGACAATATTGAGCAAAATTTGTTGGAGCATGTAGAGGATGTGATCTTGAATCGCCGACCAGATGCCACCGAACGTTTGTTGGAATTGGCAGAGACCGTAAAAGGCGACGGAAAGAAAAAAGAACTGGATCTCACCTGGAGAAATACTTCCGTTCAGGAACGTTTGTCGCACGCATTGGTCAAAGGAATTGTTGAGTTTATTGAAGAAGATACTGAAGCTTGTCGATTGTTATACAAACGACCTATCGAGGTAATTGAAGGACCGTTGATGGACGGAATGAATATCGTTGGAGATCTTTTCGGAAGCGGGAAAATGTTTCTTCCTCAGGTTGTCAAGTCGGCGAGGGTTATGAAAAAGGCAGTGGCGGTGTTGCTTCCTTATATCGAACTTGAAAAGGCTGGATCGAGCGCCTCTGCCGGAAAAGTGTTGATGGCGACGGTAAAAGGCGATGTGCACGATATCGGTAAAAATATTGTTGGTGTAGTACTTGGTTGCAATAATTACGAGGTGATCGATCTTGGTGTGATGGTACCAGCGGAGAAAATTATTGAAGCTGCTATTCGCGAAAAGGTCGATGTGATTGGATTGAGCGGTTTGATCACGCCGTCATTAGACGAAATGGTTTACGTCGCGAAAGAAATGGAGCGGGCTAATTTGTCTATTCCGCTAATGATTGGTGGGGCGACTACCTCGCGGGTACATACAGCTGTAAAAATTGAGCAGAATTACAGCAAAGGTGCAACGGTACACGTGTTGGACGCGTCGCGGTCGGTTACAGTTGTTGAAAGTTTACTCGGGCAACGCAAGGAAGTTTTTGTCCATGATTTGAAAGCAGATTATCAAAAATTGCGCGATCATTACGAAAAACACCGCAATGCGAAAGTACTGTTGTCACTCGAGGAGGCAAGGGCAAATGCACTGGTCTTGGATTGGAACGCAACGACGATCGAAACTCCCAATTTATTGGGCGTAAAGACCTTGTTAGATTATCCGTTAGAGAACTTGGTTGACTACATCGATTGGACGCCATTTTTTCAAACGTGGGAATTGCATGGGAAGTACCCCGCAATTTTAACGGATGAAGTTGTAGGTGCTGCGGCACGCAATTTATTTGAAGATGCGCAAGCGATGTTGAAACGCATTGTTGACGAAAAATGGTTGGAAGCAAGGGCTGTTTTTGGTATTTTTCCAGCGGATCGTGAGGGAGATGATGTTAATATTTACGATTTTGCCGATTTTCGTGAAAAAATAGGAGTCCAACATACACTCCGTCAGCAAACGGCAAAAACGGCTGGCGTACCGAACCTTGCCTTGGCGGATTTTATCGCACCCAAAGAGTCTGGATGTAAGGACTACATTGGTGGTTTCGTTGTCACAACAGGAATCGGACTAGACGAACGGGTGAAAGCGTTTGAATCGGATCACGATGATTACAATTCCATTTTATTGAAAGCGCTTGGCGACCGTTTGGCAGAAGCATTTGCAGAACATCTCCATGAAAAAGTCCGTACTTCGTACTGGGGGTATTCACCCGACGAATCGTTAGATAATCAGTCGCTTATCAAAGAGAGATACCGAGGTATAAGACCAGCGCCGGGTTACCCTGCGTGTCCAGATCACACTGAAAAAATAACACTTTTTGAATTGCTTGATGCTACGCGATTAACGGGTGTAAGCTTGACAGAAAGTTTGGCAATGTTGCCAACGGCTTCGGTCAGTGGGTGGTATTTTGCGCACCCGCAAGCAGCCTATTTTGGCCTCGGAAAGATTACGGATGAACAAGTACAAGACGTCGCGAAACGAAAAGGGAAGTCGGTAGAAGAAATGCGAAAATGGTTGGGAAGTGTCATCCATTAAAATACGGTGTTTAGTCGATAAATAAAGGGAATTAGTCGTTGACGGAAAAAATTAATGATTTAATTAAATCTTTTTCGTCGTTTATTACGTCTGTTTTAATAGATTTGAACAATTAGAAATTCTATGATGCGCGTAATTTTATCCATTTTTTCTCTTTTGATTGCCTGCTTCGGAATTGCGCAAGCACCGAATGCACAATTTGTAGCGAGTCCCTTGTCTGTTTGCGTTGGTCAACCAATCAGTTTTACCAACCAATCTACCGCAGGAGGATCACCCATTACCACGTACACGTGGAATTTTGGAAATGGTGAAACGAGTTCATTGCAAAATACCAATTTTGTCTACACAACTCCAGGCGTTTATACGATCACACTTGCTGTTCAAGCGGCAAACGGACAAGCTGACGCAGAAGTAAAAACGAATTACATTACTGTCAATCCGTCGCCTACGGCCTCGTTTACGACATCTGGAAATGGTTGTACCGTTCCATTTGGGGTTAATTTCACCAACACATCTTCTTCAGCACCGGGAATAACGTATGCTTGGAACTTTGGTAACGGTCAGACTTCTAACCTCCAAACTCCGACCACGGTTACTTATTCAAATGCTGGTACATTCAATGTTGCATTGACCGTGACCGATGCAAATTCGGGATGTACTGCCTCGAGCAATCAGTCGATTGTTGTGTCTAATTTTACAGCTGGAATCAATGCTCCTACTTCGGTTTGTGAAGGTCAGGCGGTTCAGTTTTTGAACAGTTCAACCGTAGGTGCCAACAGTTTCGCATGGAATAGCGGAGGGGCAGGGACTTCTTCAGCACAAAATCCGACATTCACGTACAATACCCCCGGAAACTATACGGTTACATTAACTGCACAAAACACAACTTCTGGATGTTCCGCCTCAACGGTTCACCAAATCACTGTTTTGCCAGCTCCAACACCGAGCTTTACAGCCACGCCAACTTCAGGTTGTTCGCCACTAGTAGTGAATTTCAGCAACACATCTACAGGCTCAGGAACATTCGTTTGGAATTTTGGCGATGGAGCGACATTTACTGGACAAACCCCGACCGGACACACCTATTCAGGGAATGGTTCTTATTCCGTTGAATTAGTGATGACTGGTACAAACGGTTGTTCAGATTCAGTAACTATTTCCAATTTAATCACACTTTCGGATCCAGTTGCTCAATTTACATCGTTACCAACGTCTGGTTGCGCACCGTTGAGCGTGCAGTTTACAGATGCTTCCATTTCACCCAACCCAGCAAGCAACCCGATTACATCGTGGTTGTGGAATTTTGGTGACGGAACAACGTTCAATGGTCAAAATCCTCCAGCACATGCCTACGCAGTTGGTGTGTATGATGTTTCATTAACTATTACCACATCGTCTGGTTGTGCTGCAACTGTAACGTTACCACAGCATGTGCAAGTCGGATTTATCGATCAAATAAACTTTACGGTAGATCCAACCATTCAGTGTGCAAAAGCGGATGTTGATTTCACCAATACCACGGTTATTTTAGCACCACACACACCCAATGAAGTGACATATTTCTGGGATTTTGGCGACGATCAAACATCGACCGAACCGAACCCAACGCATTCCTATGAATCCGATACAGGATATTACGAAGTGATGTTGATTGTAGATTTTAGAGGGTGCAAGGATACGTTGATTATCGAAGAAGCAATCTACATCAAGGCGCCGATTTCAGAGTTCACGCCCGCGACATCCTTGTTTTGTAATCCAGCTTCTTTTCCAGTCAATGCGACGGTCAATGATCAAGCTATTATCGGAGAACTTTCGGATGATGTGAAAATGATTTGGAAATGGGGCGATGGAACCCAAACTGTGCTGGACGACGTGGATCTCGACGACGCAAACCAAGGTACGACGAGTCATAATTACACCACTTACGGATCGTTTACGGTTGAGCAAGTGATTTACAACTACACGACGGGATGCTCCGATAGCACCACCGCGGTGATTCATGTCTCTCAGACGATCGCTAACTTCAGCGTAGCGAACGATTCCATTTGTAAAAATTCGGTGTTGGGATTAAACGGTTCGGCGAGTACGTCGACTCATCCAATCAACAGTTGGAGTTACGCCATGGGTAATGGACAAACGGCCTCTGGACAAACGACTGGATTTACCTACACACAAGCAGGTACGTATACGATCACAATGACAGCAACAAACAATGTTGGTTGTTCCGACACGGAGATTTTTACACCGATTCGTGTACTTGAATTACCACTTGCGCAATTTGATGCAGATGACCTCGCAGGATGCAGTCCTTTTTTAGTCAATTTCACAAACACGTCTACGTTGCAAGGAAACGGTGTGGGGCTGAACTCATTTTTGTGGTCGTTTAGCGATAACAATTCCCAGCAAACCACCACCAATGTGAACACGGGAGTAAATCATACATTTCTCAACGCGGGGAATTTTTTGGTAACCTTAGTCGCGACAGATTTATTTGGTTGTGTTTCAGCGCCCGCAACAAAGACAATTTCAATCACCAAACCAATTGCCAATTTTACCGTCGACAATGTAGTATGCGACATGGAAGCGTTTACAACGGTGAATGCCTCTACCGGATTTAATCCGATTGCGTACCAGTGGATTGTAGATGGTGTAAATGACGCAACCACTTCAGAGTTAGCGTATTTCTTTGATGAAACACCTTCTGCAACGACAGATCATGTGACCCATACAATCGGACTGATCGTCACTGACGGAAATGGCTGTACTGACACGATCACGCAACCAATTGTCGTAT
>JACCDZ011184409.1_pt1 | contig 15260 bp, 11 predicted proteins | sample 7449551 | NCBI WGS metagenome assembly JACCDZ01 (sample SAMN15323452, study PRJNA562643) | freshwater metagenome | isolation source: river surface water | place: USA:Blue River Watershed | collected 2017-08-18 | reverse complement strand
TAGATAGCAAATGTAGTGTGTATATGGCAGATATTACCGATTTTACCCATGGCGACGATTGGGATCGCGAAGAAGGCAAAAGTAAAACCCAGATCAAAAAAGAGATGCTGGCGTTGCAGGCTTTAGGCGAAGAACTTGTGGCATTAAGCCCGGCAGCTCGGGCGAAAATCCCCTTGCCACCAGAATTAGCAGACGCGTTAGCCTTAGCAGATAAACTGACGAAGAAACATGAAGCATTGCGTCGTCATATCCAGTTTATCGGCCGCGTGATGCGTACTGTCGATTTAGAACCAATTGAGCGTGCGCTAGCTGTGGTGCGAAACACCAACCAAGCAGCGACCCGCAAATTCCATTTAGTGGAAGATTGGCGCGATAAACTGATTGCCAATAACGACGCAGTGACTGAGTTTATTGAGAAATATCCACAAGTCGAAATCCAACAATTGCGCACGCTGATCCGCAACGCCAAACGCGAGCAGGAGAAAAACCAGCCGCCAAAAGCCTTTCGTGAATTATTTCAGCTGATTAAACCAGCAATCTTGGAAGAATAAGATTTCGAATCCAGAAAGTTTGAAGTATCAGCAAATAAACGGCGGGATAACCCGCCGTTTTTTATTGAATAATTAACCAATGCCACACACAAGCCAACAAGGCTTGGCCTGCGCAGCGATAGCGTCAAAGTTTACCGTCGGCTGATTGCTCTTTCATCTGCTTGATAGTGGCAATAGCAAAGCCTGCGGCCATACCAACCGCAACCCAGATCCCAGAGCGGTCGAATGCTAAATTCACGATAAGGCCGATGACACCGCCTAATACCACCCAACGCCGACGCTCGGCATTACGTTGCCAGATTTTTTCATCGCGTTGTTTTTTCTTGGCTTTTTCTGCAAGTTCCATGGTCTTTGGCGTCAATAACGCATCCGCGACAGCCTTGGCTTGTTTTTCATCCATGCTAAGCTCCTTCAGGAATAAAAATTTGACCTTGTAAATACAGTCTCGCTTGTCCACTCACTTGCACCCGTTGGTTCGATAACGCCAAACGTAGTACACCACCCCGTGTTGACGCTTGATAAGCTAGCAACTGGGTTTTGGCCAATCGGGCCCCCCAATATGGCGCAAGTCCGGCGTGAATTGAGCCAGTAACCGGATCTTCATCACCACCATTGGCGGGCCAAAAATAGCGGCTGACAAAATCATATTGCCCGTCGCCAAAATTACCCGCAGGGGCTGTGACAACCACATCATAAGGACCAAGCTGTTTCAACAGTGCAAGGTCAGGAGTTAGTGTCACGACATCCTGGGCTTCGGCATAAACGACAAACCATGCTTGAGTACTCCGTAACACCTCAACAGGCGCTATTGGCAAAGCAGCGAGCAGCGCAGCGGGCACTTCGGTCATCGGCATCGGTAAACGCTCTGGAAAATCCATCAGATGCCAACCATCGCTACCTTTTTGCACCGTTAAATCGCCAACTTTTTGCGTGCTGACCCGCAAGCATTCGAGATCAGGCTGCAAGCGAAACCAAACCTCGGCGGCAGCCAACGTGGCATGCCCACAAAAATCAATTTCAGTCAGCGGTGAAAACCAGCGGATTTCGACGTGACCACTGCTAACTTCCCGGACAAACGCGGTCTCTGAGAGGTTATTTTCTGCAGCGATTTGCAGCATCACGGCATCAGGAAGCCACTGCGTCACAGGCACCACTGCGGCAGCATTCCCGCCAAATAGCTGGTCGGTAAAGGCATCAACTTGATAGATTGCAAGGGTTTGCGTCATAACAGTCCTCATAGCAAAACGGCTTAATTCGCGGAAACTGGCGTTTTTGCACCGGCTAACAACTGTGAGCGCAGTGCCAGCCGCAACTGGTCATGATAATAAAATACCCGATCCATGTTATCCGGCGCCAGTGACAATGGCTCCAACACCACCACACTTACTCGAGTTTGTGGATAATACAACGTGGTTGAGATATAACCGTCGACATAACCACTGTGACTCCATTCGGTCAGGCCATCAATTGCACTTACCTGCAAACCAAAGCCATAAAATACGTTACCAAAACGATGCTTGCGGGCAAAATACGGCTGGACCATCTGCTGATGGCTCTTGGCATTAAGCAATGGGGTCTCGTGTAAACAATGCATAAACTTTAAAAGGTCGCTTGCCGAGCTGACGATGCGGCCCGATGCGGCAAATTGATCGTTCCCATCAAGCGGAGCGGGTTGCAACTTGCCTGCGCGCTCCATACCCCCCGGAACCAAGCGAGCCACTTGACTAGTCGGTCGATCTGCGGTCGGCACCACAGTGTTTAGCAATTGGCATTTTGCAAACAGGTCATTGGCAACACTTGCGTAAGGCCGATGATAAACCGCAGCAAGCACTTCGCCGAGCAAATCATAACCAGTATTGCTGTAGGCAAATTGGCTACCAGGCGTTGTTTGTAATGGCTTATCTAAACCAGCAATTCCGGCACTGTGTGATAACAAGTGGCGGATTAAGATTGGCTCAGCAAAGAGTGCGGCCCGCTCTGGCAACACTGCAGATAACGGGGTATCTAAGCTGAGCTTTTGCTGATCTATCGCTTGTAGCACCAAAGTCGCGGTGATTTGCTTACTTTGCGAAGCCAGCGTGAAGTTATCTAACATCGTGCGCCGAATGCCGTTTGGCTGCTGTTCGGAGTCTGCGGACGATGAAAACGCGGTGCCCGCGAAGTGCCAAACTAATTGGCCATTTTGCGCAATTGCGGCAACCCCGGTAAATTCACTTGATTGACGCAAGCCTTTTGCCTGCATTGCGGCATCAAGCGCCAGGGTTTCCAGCGCAACGCTGCTAAGCGGCTGCAGGCAAAATAAACCAAGTAACCAAATTTTCTTCAACTTACATCCCTCGTAATATGCAAAACGCCGGCATCCACCGGCGTTTGTTATGCTCATTTGAAATACTTCAGACTTTGCTGCGGTAATGGCTGAATAGCGTCATGCCATATTGGCGTAACTTTAGCTAGGAATCGCTAATACACAGAACCAGATGATTAAATCAGACGTTTTAGCACCAAATCGACACCGACACCCTTAATTCTGCCGAGCAGTTTTTTGACTGGCTCTGGGTAGTCCCGCATCATTTCAATCTGACTATAATGGCTAATTTGTGTGGTATTGACGAACAATTGTTGCTGTTCATGCTGTAGTTTTGCTGAAAGCTGGCCCAGTTTGTCTTCCACCAAAATCCCATTCTCGAAATCGAGCGCAAAAGCCCGTGGATTAAGATTGTGCCCCGTAAACAAGTGCTTCACGCCATCGACGCTGATCCCTTTCAGGTGGAAACTATTGTCTTCATGCTTCCAGAGTCTGACATCTAACAAGCCGGCATCAATAAAGCTTTGGTTTGCTTTGACAAACTTACGTAAAATCGTTTCATACAAATACGGCAAGCCACCAATTCGACTAAAACGCTGTGTTGGTGGAATATAAAAATCATTCGCGGTCTTGTCACCGACGACGATAGTCACTTTGACACCGCGTTTAATACAGGCTTTGAGCGCCTTCGCTAAGGCCGGCGGCGGATTAAAATACGGGGTGTAAATCAATACATCCTGCTTTGCTAAGCTAAGTGTGGCTAAAATAACTTTGTTTAAAGGGTTATTCAGTCGCCCCATGCCCATCAGTAACGTCGCATTCAATACGTCGGGTTGACGCTCACCCTGCTGAGGGTAACAAGCACCACGAGCTTGTTTTAACCAGCTGCGGTGAGAAGTCTTATAGGCTTGGGCAATTTGCTCATCCGGCGCCAATAAACTTTGCACCACATCGGTTTGTCCGAGGATTTGTGTATGGCCCGCGACAAAAGCATCAGCCAGCGCCGCATTAGTCAGCACTAAATAACGATCGGCTCGATATCGTCCAGTCTGCCCTAAATACACGTTATTTAGCGAAGCGCCGCTGTAAAATAAGGTGTCATCAAACACAAAACCTTTTAAATGCAAGACACCAAACAGCTCACGCTTTTTAACCGGCACCCCAAGAATTTCAATAGGTAACGCGTAGTCAGCAGCAATTTCGCGATAAAACTGCGCGTTGGTGCGCGCATTTTCTTGGCCAATCAAACCGCGGCGAGCGCGATGAAAATCGACATAAACTTTAATATCCAGATTTGGATTTTGCTGTTTGGCAGCAAACAACGCACGCAACACTTCTTCGCCCGCTTCATCTGCTTGCAGATAAAGTGCGGTCAGTACAATACGACGGCGTGCGGTTTGAATAAGTTGCAATAGCCGTTGTTTGTACTCGCTGGCATGACACAGGACTTCAACCGCCGCAGCGTCAATCGATGTTTGCGGTAACGACGCCATACGACGTTTGTTCAGCAGGTTTTGCAGCATAAATCTGTCTATTCTCATTATTCAGGCGCACGCAGCTAAACAAAATAGCTAGGCGCTGGTCGACCTTGTTGGAGCGATAGTATGATCGAAACTGCCTCGATAGGCAAAACACACCGCGCCCCAAAGTTGTAACTTGTTGTATATTAACAACCTAAGACTTAGGCTGTGCCACCAACCGTCATTGCATCCAATTTTAGTGTTGGCTGACCAACACCAACTGGCACACTTTGACCTTGCTTGCCACAGACGCCAACGCCCGCATCTAAGGCTAGATCGTTACCCACCATCGACACCTGTTGCATTGCTTCAGGGCCATTACCAATTAAGGTTGCGCCTTTAATTGGAGTGGTGATTTTACCATCTTCAATCAAATAGGCTTCGCTGGCAGAAAACACAAACTTGCCAGAAGTGATATCCACTTGGCCACCGCCGAAGTTAGGCGCGTAGATGCCTTTCTTCACTGACGCAATAATCTCATCAGGTTCGTATTCACCAGCCAGCATATAGGTATTGGTCATTCGTGGCATCGGTAAATGGGCAAACGATTCACGTCGGCCGTTGCCCGTCGGTGCCACACCCATCAATAGTGCATTGTGCTTATCTTGGATGTAACCTTTTAAAATACCTTTTTCAATCAACACATTGTGCTGACTTACTGTCCCTTCGTCATCGATATTTAGTGAGCCGCGACGATGCAGCAAAGTGCCATCATCCACTATAGTGCAATGACGTGACGCGACTTGTTCGCCAACACGGCCGGAAAAGGTTGAAGCGCCTTTGCGGTTAAAGTCGCCTTCCAAACCATGACCGACCGCTTCGTGCAGCAATACGCCCGGCCAGCCCGAACCTAACACCACTGGCATTGTGCCAGCAGGCGCGTCCACCGCGACCAAATTCACTTGCGCTTGGCGCACCGCTTCACGCGCATAACTCATCCAGCGCGCTTCGCCTTGATGCATTTCGTTGAAATAACTGTAATTAGTACGACCACCACCGCCAGCACCGCCGCGCTCGCGACGTCCGTTGTGATTAATTAACACCGAGCAATTTAACCGAACCAATGGCCGAATATCAGCAGCGTAAGTGCCGTCGCTTGCTGCAACTAACACTTCTTCATAGACGCCAGATAAGCTCACCATCACCTGTTCAGCTCGGCTATCTAAACTGCGAATAAAAGCTTCTATTTGATGCAACATCGCCACTTTTTCAGTGTTGGTCAGACTTTGTAATGGCTCACAAGGCAGATAAATCATGCTGTTGCCAGTTTTGCTAAACGCTTTTACTTGGCCTTGTTGGCCTTGAGCGGCAATACCGCGCGCTGCACTTGCCGCTTGTTGTAACGCCGCAGTGGAAATGGCATCAGCATAAGCAAAACCGGTTTTTTCACCGCTAATCGCCCGCACGCCAACACCACGCTCAATATTAAATGAGCCATCTTTGACTAAACCGTCTTCCAACACCCAAGATTCATGCACACTGGACTGAAAATACAGATCGGCATAATCCAACTGATGTTGAAACAGGTAACTTAGGCTATTTGATAAATCTGCGCTGGTTAAGTCACTGGCTGCTATCAGATTTTGTTCAACAGTTGCCATTAAGGCTGCATTATTCATAGGAACTCACTTGTAAAACGGTTATGGCGTTGCACTGGCATTTTGGCGCGTAATGCGCTCACTTCGCTCAAATCGACGGCGACAGAAATAATGCCAGGCGCTTCCCCGGCGTCGGCTAACACCGCTCCCCAGGGATCAATAATTAAACTATGGCCGTATGTCTGACGACCTTGTTGGTGGCAACCGGTTTGGGCCGGTGCTAACACAAAACATTGGGTATCAATAGCTCGCGCTCTGAGCAGTGTATGCCAATGCGCTGCGCCAGTCACTGTGGTAAATGCCGATGGCAAAGCTAATACTGTCATCCCCTCATTGCGCATCGCTTGGAATAATCCTGGAAAACGCATGTCGTAACAAACGGCCATCCCCAGTTTTAATCCTGGCAAATCGGCGACGGTAATTTTCTGTCCGGCTGCAGTGCGATTAGACTCGCGGTAACTACCAGTACCATCAGCGACGTCAGCATCAAACAAATGAATTTTTTGATAGTCCGCTACTAAACTGCCGTCAGGCGCAAACAACAAACTACTGGCCGCGAATTTAGCGCTATCCGTGGTTTGGGTTGGAAAAGTACCAACTAACAAATAGATAGAAAACTCTGCAGCAAGGGCTGCCAATTGTTGCTGCCAACTCCCTGTCCCCAAGGGTTCCTGCAATAACTGATTCGCATCGACCGGACCGTCAAAACACATAGCGCCCTCAGGCAGCGCCACCAATTGCGGACGAGCGGCTGGAATTTGCTGTAATAAACCTCGAATTTGCTGAAAATTCTCTGCAGGTTCTATGGCACTGGTCAGCTGCAGTGCCGTCAATTGCCATTGTGCTGTCATCATATTCCTCCAGAAACCGGTAACGGCTCTTCGCCATTCGCTGGTAAAGCCTCTTGCATCTGCTGCTCTTGCGGAAGGACGTCTTCTACTGGCTGTGGTTTTTTGATCGGTTCAGGCAGTGGCACCTGCTTACTAGAGCGTTTTGTTTCGACCACTTCTGGGAAATCAAAATCACCAGTCACTTCAAAATTAATTTTTGAAATAACCTCTGCTGATTGGAACATTTCATCCAAGGCATAAGCTGCAACTCCAGACACTGGGTTAACCATCCATGCCAAAATCACTGGCAGGCTTGATGTCACTTTCGGCGAGAAACTAATTTTATAATCTAGTTGATGCGCAGCTAAATCAGCCTTGCCCTTAAGCTCTAAATCGCCAGCAACGCCATCAATAAAGGTGTCATTGGTGTGGGAAATGCCTTGGTTAATGCGCATAGAGCCGGTCATTTTGTTAAAGAAGAAACCTTTAGCAAACACATCGCTAAAATCTAAGCGCAATTTCCGCACCAAAGAATCCAAGCTCAGCAATGAGAACACTCGAGTGCCGCCATCGCTAAAATCAGTAAGCGACCCTTCGCCAATTTGCCAAGCTAAAGCACCATCAAGCGTTAAGCGATTGAATTGAAATGGCGCACCTTGCCAGCTAAATTGCTGCAGCTGCACCTCAGCGGGACTGTCTTGCATGCTTGAGCTAATGTCATAGCCAGCCAATAAGGCACCAAGTGATTTGGTTTTTAAACTGGCATTCAATTGGGTCTGGCCAAGCGCATCATCACGTTGCCAATTACCGCTCGCTTGCCAATGATGACCGGCAAACCGACTATCAAACTTTTGCAACTGCCATTGCTCACCATCGCCCTCGGCTTGCGCTTCAACTTGACCCAGTTGAAAATCACCAATGACACAGTCATCGCACGATAGACGGATTGCTGGTAAATCAGCTAGCCAGTTCATTGGCGTCAATTGCTGAAACGCAGTTTGCTCAATGGCCTTGTAATCCGGCAGCTGCTCAGGTTTCTCCACTGGCTTGTCGCCACGAGCCAGCTTTTCTGCTTCAGCCTTCGCTTTTGCGGCCACTGCATCGGCAAAAATTAATTGCAAACGAGTGAAGTGGGCATCAATGCCGCCAGCCGCTAAATCGTTAGCAATCAACAACTCCCCTGTCGCTTCTTGTGCTTTCAGTTGTAATTGCCACTTTTCGACCTGTGGGGTGACCGCTAAATCTACTTGATGAAAGTCCACATCATCAAATAAGTGTAATTTCTCTACCTGAGCATTCACTTGGGTTAAACTTGGCATCACACTTTGCTCGGTATTGTCTTCAGCGCTCAGTTGGGTATTGATAAAGCTGATCCACTGTGCAAAATCAGCCGACTCCAAGTTAGCTTCGATATTAAAGCCTGGCCGTAACAACGAACTTTTGGCACCTAACGTTAATAATGCCTCATCAACCTTGCCAGTCGCTTGATCAAGGTGCGCTTGGAAGCGCAGTTGATCGCCATAACTGAGTTCGAATGCCGAACCTAATTGGCTGCCATTGGCTTCAATTAATAAAGTCGCACTATCCGCACTTTCCTTGCCAAAAGGCGCAGGCAATTGCAGGTGTGTCGCAGCTAAATCTACGAGGGTTTTGGAGGTATAGGCAAACCCTTCGGCTGGTAAGTTTAGTGCAAAGTCCCATTCAAAAATGGCCTGGCCGCCGCCGAGGGTTTGCCATGTTGGGGATACTAACCCCAAGATTTGCCCGAAATCATGTTCGCCTTTTGCTTGCAATTTGACCGCATAATGTTCTGCTTGCTGCTCACCACTTAGCGTCGCTGTCATTGGAATTCCACTGGTGACAAACTGCAATTGCTCACTACTAATCCGTTCATTTTCAAAGTGCAGGCGCCCTTGCAGGTTACCAACAGCAACGGCTGGAGCCCGGATCGCCATTTGGCTATTCATAAAATCGACATCACCAGTGGCAAGGACCGTAGTATCGTTTAAACCTATGTTCAAACGAATTTGCGCAGTGACAGGTCCAGCAACTCCGAGATGATCTAAGGTGCTTCCTAATGATCCGCTTAGTGGTGAGGCGAGCATCAAGGCGCTAACTTTTGCCGCATCAGTTTGCGCTTTAATATCGATGTACAAATTGTCTGCATGATACAAATCGGGGATTTCCGCTCGCACACCGTCAGCTAGGGTCAAATCAAACAATTCACCCTGTTGACTTAAGATCAGCATGTTGGCATTTTCGAAAATCAGTTCTGCGGTGAGGTTCTTTACGGAAGGCCAATCTGGAGCAAAGCTAAATTCGGTGTTTTGTACTGTGGCAATCGCTTGGAAAATGCCGTCATGGGCTTTGAATGGGTAACTAGAGAACTCGCCTTCCCACAACACTCGGGCAACCGGAATATGTCCTGAGACTAATGCTGGTGTCAGATAATCAATAATGTCTTTGCCCATATGTCGGGTCGGGAAATAATGATGCGCATCGGCAACCGGCACCCCCCGTAATTCCGCTAACAAGGTCATTGACGACCGTTCAGCAAAATCGATTTGCAACTCGCCATCGAGTTCTAATTCTGGGTGTCGCAATTTCAATTCGCCGATCTGTAAGCGCCATTGCTCGTTAAGTTTGATGACTTCCACATCGGCAAACAAACTTTGGTAGGCGGTATCTCTGGTAAATGCTTCGCCCCATTTTAACTTGCCATCACGGCCATTAATATTCAGATGGATATAATCGCTGGTGGCGCTCACATGACCGGTCAAATGGTCTAAACCTGGAACATCGCCGACAGGTGCTGTGGTTAAATCAATAAAATCTGCGCTCGCAAACCAACGTTGCTCATTGATTTTCACTGCAAGTTGCGTGAATCGAGCTTCAGCTTGATAGGCCAAAAACTCTTGTACGCCGGAAATATCTTCAGCAAATAGCTGGGCTAAGGGCACTGCAGCGGCCAACCGCAACTGTTGCACTGTGCCAGTGTAGGCACCGGCTTGGCGGGTTAACTGCAGCTGTATGTCTGGCCAACTTTCAGTACCAGATGTCAGTGTCAGCGGCGAAGAAAGCAATTGCCAACCATCTGGCAATGGTTTCCAAATCAATTGACCTTGCCCAAGCGTTAACTGCTGATCCGCTTGTTCGTGACTCCAAACCAGTCGATTTTCCGCCAAGGCGATTTGGAGCTGAGTTAATGCACCTTGAGCAATATCGCCCCACGCTTGAAAGTTAATGTCGGCACGTGCTAGTTTTTTACTTTGCGGCACCGCATTTTCAAGCCAAGGCAAAACATCTAAATCACTGCTAGATAAATACAGTTGCCCGTTAGCGCTCGCTAAACTTTCCCCATGCAAATCAAGGATAAAAGCAAAGTTGTTGTTGGTGATCCCGGCGATAGCCACTTCACCAGATCCTTGGTGACGATCATCTTCGTTATGCCAAGCTAAGCGTTTGATATCAAAACGAATTGGTGGCGTATATTGCGAAGTGAGAGTTAAATGACTATCGACTAAGGTAAAATTTTTCAACTGTTGGAATAACAGTTTTTCGACAGCGCCAAGCAGTGGTTCGGCTTCAGCCTTGGGACTTTTACTGGTTTGTGACAGCAACACTTCGCTGTCCAACTGATAACTCAAACCACTTAATTCAAAATGCTCAGCTTTTAGTTGTAAGCTGGTCAAACTTCCCCAAAAATCAATGCCGACTCTGGTTTCGACAATCTTAATGAGCGGTTGCTGGTTGTTATCCTTCACGACCAACTGTTGGAGCAACAACGTTGGACCTGTACTTTGCCAAGCCGCACTTAAGGAACCGATCCGGACATCGGCACCATAATTCTCTTTGATCAGTTGTTCGATGTTACTTTTGTAACCTTCGGCGTAAGGTAAACCAAACCGCAGAATTGAGACTGTAGTTGCCAATAGCACAATAGTTACGGCTGCTAGCAACCATAATTTATGTAAACAGAAGTACCATGCTCGCTTGAGCTTCGTCACTACATCATCACCACGTCAAACTGTTCCTGAGTATATTGCGGCTCAATTACCACACTGATTTGTTTGCCGATAAACACTTCTAATTCAGCCAGGATATGGTATTCGTCATTAATTAACGCATCCTTAACTGCAGGTGAAGCATAAACCACAAATTTATCAGCGGCATAAGCACGGTTGACCCGAACAATTTCACGCATCAGTTCAAAGCAAACTGTTTCAACAGTCTTCAGGGTGCCACGGCCAGCACAAACCGGACACTCAGTACATAACACATGTTCCAGGCTTTCGCGGGTACGCTTGCGGGTCATTTCAACCAAACCAAGTGCAGAGAAACCATGGATATTCGTCTTGGTTTTATCGCGAGCAAGTGCCACATCCAAGCTATGCAGCACTCGTTTTTGGTGCTCTTCGCTTTGCATGTCAATGAAATCAATAATGATGATGCCACCAAGATTACGCAGCCTGAGTTGGCGGGCAATGGCTTGAGTTGCTTCAATATTGGTATTAAATATGGTCTCTTCTAAATTGCGATGACCGACAAAAGCGCCGGTATTCACATCGATTGTGGTCATGGCTTCAGTTTGATCGATGATCAAATAACCACCGCTTTTTAACGGCACTTTGCGATCTAAGGCGCGCTGAATTTCATTTTCGACATCAAACAAGTCAAAAACCGGACGTTCACCCGGGTAATATTCGAGCTTGGCGCTCATCTGCGGGATAAATTCTTCGGTAAAAGTAACGAGCGCATCGAAGGTTAGCTTTGAATCAATCCGTACTCGCTCCAAATCACTGCCGACAAAGTCGCGTAATATCCGAAATGCTAAGGTCAAATCTTCATATAACATCGCTTCTTTGCGATGCTTCTGCTTGCGCTTTTGGATTTTTGCCCATAGTTTTTTCAAGAAGCGCGCATCTTGCAGCAATTCTTCTTCGCACGCGCCTTCAGCGGCGGTGCGCACGATAAAACCGCCGCTATCGTCATCAAGACACGTCGACACAATGTCTTTTAGTCTTTGCCGTTCGGCGTCAGATTCAATTCGCTGCGAAACCCCAACATGCGGCGATCCCGGCATAAACACCAAATATCGAGAAGGCAGAGTGATATCAGTGGTGAGTCTAGCGCCTTTGGTGCCTAGTGGGTCTTTCACCACTTGCACCAACAAATACTGCCCTTCGTGCACCAGCAAACGAATATCTTTCACTGCGGCCACTTTGACTTCGATATCGTTCACATCACGCTGAACTATGTCTGAAGCATGCAAAAACGCGGCTTTATCTAGACCGATATCGACAAAGGCGGCTTGCATGCCGGGCAGTACCCGACTGATCTTACCGATATAAATATTGCCGACTAACCCATGCTTGGCTTGGCGCTCAATATGCAATTCTTGGAGCACACCGTTTTCAATCAACGCGACTCGCGTTTCACTAGGTGTCACGTTTAATAGCAGTTCGGCACTCATAAAGCTCCTTGTCCGGCCTTGGTCAAACGCCCGAGCAGCTGTGCTGTTTCGTAAAGTGGTAAACCGACCACTGCAAAATAGCTACCATGAATTTTCTCTATAAAGCGACCCGCGATCCCTTGAATGCCATAACCGCCGGCTTTGTCCTGTGGTTCGCCACTGAGCCAATATTGCTCAATCTCATCATCCGATAACAGGCCAAACCAAACATCGGTGCTTACAGTCACTGCTTCCACCGCGTTTTGTTGTGCGATTGCCACGGCGGTCATCACTTGATGACTGCGGCCACTCAATAATTTCATCATTCGCACGAAATCTGCTTGGTCTTTAGGCTTCCCTAAAACCAAACCATCCACCACGACAATAGTATCGGCACCAAGCGCGGGCATCGCTGACGCAACTGCCTGCAAACCGGCTAACGCCTTGGCTTTTGCTAAGCGTAGTACATAGTCGGCCGCCAATTCGCTAGGAAGTTGCGTTTCATCAACATCAATTTTAACAAGTTGGTAGTCAACACCCAGTTGGGTCAACAATTCACGACGTCGCGGAGACGCAGAGGCTAGCGCAATAGTGGTCATATCATTGAATTTTCAATTTTCGCCGGAAACGGCGTAAAAACAAGAAGATATAAGGCCAGAGTGCCATGCTAGTTAACACCGGCCACAAATATGCCATGCGGAAACTGACGCCTGTCAAAAAGTGACTGAGCCAGAAAATTAATAAGTGATAGAAAGCAAATATTAAGCCGATGAGTAAACTCTGCTGCAAAATCGAAAAGTTACGGATTTTCGCGTAGTTAGCCGCCACAATAAAAGCGACCACTGAGTACCCTAAAGCGTTTACGCCTAAAATGGTGCCTACCATCACATCGACCAAAAAGCCGAAAACAAAGGCAGTTCCGATACTAATACGGTGCGGTAATGCTAAGACCCAATACGTCAGTACCAACAAAGGCCAGTCAGGTCGGAACAAGTTCACGGCAGCCGGCAGCGGCATCACTAACAGCAAAAGTGCTAAAACCACAGTCACGTGGACCCATAAAAACCGCCAATTGCTCGACATTATCGCTGCTCCTTGCTGGACTCGTCGGGTTCAGGCGCAATAATCTGCGGATCCGCCACTGAAGTGCCATGGTGTGGCCACACCAACAATACATACCGAATCCGATCTAACTTGGCATAAGGCTCTGAATTCACCTGCAAAAATGGCTGTCTCGCATCGCGTTGCACTTTTGAAATACGGCCAATCGGGTAACCTTCAGGAAATACGCCATCTAAGCCCGAAGTCACCAAACGGTCGCCTTCTTGGACATCGGTGCTGTGCGGAAGATGGATCAGTCGCAGAGTATCAGCTTGGCCAATCCCTTCCGCAACCACGCTTAAACCGGTGCGTTCGATGCGACCTGAAATCGCGTGAGTGTTGTCGACGATTAACAAAGCCCGGCTGCTCGCCGGCCCAACACTGACGATCTGTCCAAGCACGCCCAAATCGTCTAACAGGGGCTGCCCGACCGTTACGCCGTCGTTACTCCCTTTGTTGAGGACTATTTGATGACTAAAAGGATGGCTATAGACAGCAAGCACCTCAGCAATTAAGCGTTTGCCTTCGGTGACTGGGCTAGCGCCCAATAAAGCTCGAAGTTTATCGTTTTCTTGTTGTAAAAACTGCAGACGCTGTAACTGACCGTTTTGGAGTAGCAGTGTATCTTTGAGGACCTGATTTTCCTCGAGAACTTTTTGATGCGACTTAAATTGCTCGGAAGCACCGAACAACATATCTTGCGGTAAATTGGCCAGATAAAAAAGTGGACCCTCCGATGCCGTTAAATAACTGCGCATCTGCACGGAGGTATCGGTGTAATGATCCACGGTAATCAGACCAACACTCGCCAGTAACGCCATAAAAAGCCGTAATGTGAGCGAAGGTCCACGATCAAAGATTGGTTTCATAACGACGCGAGCTGCGAATTCTTAGTTTTCGTAACTAAAAACATCGCCGCCATGCACATCGATCATTTCTAACGCTTTACCACCCCCGCGCGCGACGCAGGTCAGTGGATCTTCGGCGACAACCACAGGGATCCCGGTCTCTTCCATTAGCAGACGGTCTAAGTCGCGTAACAAAGCACCACCACCGGTTAATACCATACCGCGCTCAGAAATATCTGAAGCAAGCTCTGGTGGCGATTGTTCAAGCGCAACCATGACCGCACTGACGATACCCGCTAATGGCTCTTGTAAAGCTTCGAGGATTTCGTTGCTGGTCATAGTGAAGCTACGTGGCACACCTTCCGCTAAGTTACGACCCCGGACTTCAATCTCGAGGATTTCGTCGCTTGGGTATGCAGAACCGATTTCCATTTTGATCCGTTCAGCCGTTGCTTCACCAATCAAAATACCGTAGTTACGGCGAATGTAGTTGATAATTGCATCGTCAAATTTATCACCACCAATACGCACTGATGATGAGTAGACCACGCCATTCAATGAAATCAACGCAACTTCAGTAGTACCACCACCGATATCAACAACCATTGAACCTGTCGCTTCAGATACCGGTAAACCAGCACCGATCGCCGCAGCCATTGGTTCATCGATCAGATACACATCACGTGCGCCTGCACCTTGCGCAGATTCACGGATCGCACGTCGCTCAACTTGCGTCGAACCACAAGGCACGCAAACCAGTACTCGTGGGCTTGGACGTAAGAAACTATTGCTATGTGCCTGTTTGATAAAATGCTGCAGCATTTTTTCAGTGACGTAGAAATCAGCGATAACACCGTCTTTCATTGGCCGAATAGCTTTGATGTTGCCAGGTGTGCGACCTAACATGCGTTTTGCGGCATGTCCGACGGCAGCTACACTTTTTGGTCCGCCAGCGCGCTCTTGGCGAATCGCAACCACTGATGGTTCATTCAACACAATTCCTTGATCACGAACATAAATCAATGTGTTGGCCGTGCCCAAGTCAATGGACAAAT
>JACCDZ011190020.1_pt1 | contig 15265 bp, 16 predicted proteins | sample 7449551 | NCBI WGS metagenome assembly JACCDZ01 (sample SAMN15323452, study PRJNA562643) | freshwater metagenome | isolation source: river surface water | place: USA:Blue River Watershed | collected 2017-08-18 | reverse complement strand
GTATTATTAAGTTGATTATTAAATTGACCACTTAAGTTTGATGCAGTATTGTTAAGTTGATCATTAAATTGTCCAGTCAAGTTAGATGCGGTATTATTGAGTTGATTATTAAATTGACCACTTAAGTTTGATGCAGTATTGTTAAGTTGATCATTAAATTGTCCAGTCAAGTTAGATGCAGTGTTGTTAAGTTGATTATTGAATTGACCACTTAAATTTGAAGCAGTCTGATCGATTCTATCGTCAGTATAAAATAAAGCTTGTGTGTATTGTTTTGAAAAATCATTAATTGTATTTGTTATTTGTGAACTTAATGTCAACGTTTGATTGTCAAATGTATTAGCAAGTTTACCTATTTGTCCAAATATATTATTAGTTTGTGTAGCAATTTGTGATGATAAATTTTGAGTATTTTGATCAACGTATGTGCCAATATAATTAATTTGTGCACTGTTAATGTATTGTTGATTTGACAATGTACTTGTAGAATCTTTAATTTGTCCAAGTTGTGTATTTATATTACCAATAGAATTTTGATAATCATACTCTAAACTTGAAAATTTCGTTTGAAGCATTGTGTATTCATTTTTTAGTTTTGCAATTGTTGAATTCAAAGTATTTATTTGTAAATTATACGATTGTACCATTGATGTATAATCACTCTTTGCTTTATTAAAGTCATCTTGTAATTTCGTAATTTGTAAGTACGTATCTGTTACATTACCGGATAATAAAGAAATGTTATAATCTTTTTGGTTGAGTTGTTCCATTAAATTACTTATTTGTAAATTTAAATTTTCAATTTCGACGTTATATGACGCTGTTGTTTCATCGAGTTGTCTTTGTAAATCAAGTGTTTTTTGTTGTGCGTCTTCATACTTCTTTTGAAGTTCAGTATTTCTTTCTTTATCTTTTGCAATCATACTCAACAAATCAGCTTCGTACTGTTTTGCAGAAGTTAATTGTTTTAATAAACTTTCTGATTTTTCTGTACATGCACGTGTTGCTTTACTCGATTTTTTAAAGAGGTATTTAAGTCTTTCTAAAAATGAATCTTCTCCATTTTCTTCAACAGTAAATGGTTCGACTTCATAATCATAATCATAATCATAATCATTTTGTGAACATGCAAAATTTTTTTTGTAAATAAAGTAAATTGAAATTATTACAACAAAAAATAGTAAGACGTTCTTGAAATTATTTTTAGAGTCATTTTTTTTAGAATCCATTTTTTTGTTTTATTTTTGAGTTAATAAATTTTTTTGTGGTTTTAAACTTTTTTTTTGTTTTTGGATAAATTAAAAAGATAATGGAATCCGATAATAATAAGTATTTAAAAAACTTTTTTACAGCGTTTTTGATTTGCGCTGCAGTTGGTGCTGTTATAACAATTATTGTAAAACAAACAAAGAGTAAGTTTACGGCAGAAATAACTGACGTAAATACAAATACGAATACGAATACTAATACGAATACAAATATTAACGTTGTAAAACAGGATGTAAAAGACGTTGACGTAGTGAATACTGACAATACTGTTAATGACGTCCAACAAGAAGACATTCAAACGATTAATACTATTTCACAAGATTACATACTCGAAAATTATGAAAAACCAATGTTAAAAAATCGCACAACGAATATCATTGAAAATGGTAACTTTGTCATCTTACAACAAACATCTGACATTTTAGAACATATAAAACTAAATGCTGTACTTACAACAATGTATTTTCCAACATTACATGTTTATGTAATACGTGGAATTTATGGAGAATCTATTGTAAATTGTTTTGTGGATGCTAAAACTTTAGAATTCGTACGTATTAATTCTGATTACACTGCCGAACCTCAATTATCAAAATCTGGCAAAAAACAAAAACCGAATCAACCTTTAGAAGAAGTTTTAAAGTTCGACGTTTCAAAACAATATTATCCAGATTCTTTACAACAAATGATTAACGAAGGTAATGAATCGTTTTTACAACGTACAACAATGAATACATACGGCGTTGATTCAAAACGTCTTTACTAACCGAAGGTTACGACAAAAACGCCAACAAAAAAATAAAAAATTACAAATGATTCATAATAAAATTTACAAGTGGTTCATCAATTGCACATTGTGGACGTCCACGTTGTACGTGTTCTTTTGTAAATAAACCTCCACGATGTAAACCGAAGTTTGTAGCATCGTACAAATCCAAAAGAATTTGATCTGGTAAAGGTTTGCAACAATACAATACGTTAATGTACTGTGGACTTTTTGAAATTTTATGATATGCACCAGGTGTATTTTGTAAAACGAAAAGTAACGTACGATCTTCTATAAACTTTTGTGGAAATTCATTTGCAGCAAATTCGAATGAATCAATGACACTTTCGACGTGTTCATTATTTTGTGATGCAACAAAGAAAACTTTTGAATGTGATGGAATTCGGATGCCCATCGAATTTTCAAGATCATTACGTGCGCGTTCTATTGAGCGTAATGGTTGTGAAAAAATCATTGGTGAATCAATAAATGTCATATGATTCGTTTTGATTGTTGTGAAATCGTATGTACTATGGAGGTCTTGTACACGATCGAATGTTGTACGATACGCTGTTAATTCTTCATCAGTCAACGTTGACAGCTCTTCATAATTTCCACGAATATAAGACGTAAGTCTCGTTGTAAAATCTGTTACTAATGATACCCTTGCTACGATTTGAAATGTTTCACGTACATTTCCAATTGTAATAATACGATCTATACCATATGATCTACAATAAAATAACAATTGAAATGTAATATATTCAATACCTTGTAATGCGTTAAATTCTTGTTCTTCAACTTTAATTGGTTCACCAACTTCATGAAAATGAAGACGTCCTTCTTGTATCGGAATAGGTTCTTCAATCCAAAATTTACGTTCTGTACCTAGTATAACAATTTGTTCACCATTTTCTAATGATTCTCGTACAATACTTTGTGCAAGTTTTGAGTTTGCAGAACATGTGTTCCATTGTGAAAATATTAATGTTTTTGACATTTTTTATTTTATATGATTTTATCTGGAGTTTCGTAATGTAATTTTATGGACAGTCAATATCTCGGAAACAAAAAATACATTGTAATTTTTTAAAAAATAAAAAAAATGAAAATAAACAATTCAATAATGGAAGTATATAAAACAAATAATATTAATATGGTGAAAGAATCGAAAGAATCGAAAGATCACGACAACGGTTTTTGTACAAGTTCACAAACGTTATCGAATGTATTCAAAGTGTACAACAATCATAATAATAAAACAAAAGTCGTCTCAAAGAAACGTTATGAAATCGTACACGAATTAGGTTGTGGTGCATTTGGTACTGTATATAAAGCCACAGATCTTCAAACATTTGGCACTGTTGCTTTAAAAATAAGCGACGACATCACCACACATCGTCGAGAACATAATTTTTTAAAACGATGCAAAGGACATCCACAGATAATACAATGTTACGACGCGTTCACAAGAAATACAGAATCATCAATAGAATATTGTTTATCCATTGAGTATGCAGACGAATCTTTACGTCAATTTCTTCGACATCGTACTTGTCATTACACAACTGCAAAAAGTATAATACGTCAAATTTGTCTCGGTTTGTCTTTTATTCATTCATTAGGTTTCATCCATTCCGATTTGAAACCCGACAATATCGTTGTGATTCATAAAAATTCGGATATTTTCCGTATCAAATTAATAGATTTCGGATGTGTACGTAAAATTTCACAAATCCCGATATTATATCCAGGTGATTCACCAGATTCGTTTGTGTACTTCACAACGCGTTGGTTTCGTTCACCTGAGGTTATATTAGGTCATACGAATTATGTTGGTAGTGCAATTGATATATGGGCAGTTGGTTGTATTGCATTTCAATTAATTACACGTAAGTATTTATTTTGTGGTATGAATCATGAAGATATGTTGTCATGGTTTGAATTATTTCTTGGACGTATACCTTCGGAAGTTTTAGAACGTAATGTTATAACGTATGAATCGTATTTTACATATCATGATTCAGATGATATTTTGTACATAGATCCTCAAATTTCAAAACAATTACGTGAATATTACGATGGTGAACTCCTTCAAAATAGATTAATGTTAACAAATAATTACGTACAAGATGAACATGAATTGGAAGATATTCCACGTTACAATCTAAAATCACGTACATTACGAAGTTATATTTTTGGAGAATATCCACAACATTTACGAAATCCACGTTGTTATCTGTCAAATATGATTACAGATGTATCGTACTATCAATTAATGATGTCTATGTTGTCGTACGATCCTTTATTACGTCCGGAAGCAATTAATATTGCTGATGCTTTGCATTAATAGTTATTGTGATTCTCTTTTTAAAAAAGAATGAATGTTTGTGAATTGTATAATTGTTTAAAATTGAAAAAGAATTTTTCATTTTCTTATGAATCGATAGAATTACAATATAAAAACATTACAGTACAAATTGATTCACCAACGATACCTAAAATAAACAATGCAATTACAAGAAAATTTCATATTTATAATTTAGATAATTACCAAATCGCTGTTGACGCACACGTTATCAGATTAATTGAACGTGTACCTGAAGAAAATACGTATGTCGTTACAATAACAACATGTACAATGAAATCATCTGATTCAATTGGAGTACAACAAAATTCTAAAATATGCAACACAATGGAAGACGTAAAACAATACATATTTGATGTATTCGATGAGTATTTCGAATTGTCAGATGATTTTTGTGAAAATTATCACGATTTCATAAAACTTTTTCCAACGTATCCAGATACAAATCCAATACAACTTGTTATATACGACGTTAACTTAAATAAATTAATATACCCTAAGATTTCTGATTACTATTCGGAATATGTACGCAATGTTTGTGATCTTGAAGGATCGTAAATATGAAATATTGGATCAATACGTTGTATTAGAATGGAAGTAATAAGATCAGCACGTTCGTGTGACCCATCACAAATCATTTGATAAAAAAATTCATATAACGAATCGTATGCATCTTCTAAAGAACCATTCGAGTACATGTCGAATATCATAGAATATAATTTAAAAATAGAATCAGATCCAAGTTGTTCAATTAATTTAATTTTTTCATTTTCATAAAAAAAATCGACATATTGTATATTTTTTGGAATGTACGTGTTTTGTAAAAAATGTAACGCTTTCGAATTGTTGTACTCGAGAATCATTTTTTAAATAAAACCAAAAAAAAATTAATAATACAATTTATAAAATAAACAATGCCACCCAAAAGAAAACAAAACGAAAACGGTGACAACAAACCAAATAAAAAATCTAAACCAACAACAAATCAAAGTAAAGTCGAAATTGATTTAACGAATACGACGGACGAAGAAGATTCATCTGACGATGTCGTAATTGTTTCTGACAACTCAAACACAAACCGTAGTGTAGCTACTGCACCTGTAGTAGAACCTATACGAACACAAGAAGGAATGATACAAGGATATAATGTAAGAGGTCCGAATTACAGTGGAACAGTAAGACGTGCACCAGGTTATTTTATGGAACGCATTTCGGTTGAAAACACTAATTTTCAAAACGATCTCAATAATACATCTTCAGGTGTTGAACAATATAAAAAAATAAAACAAAGAATGGAACAATTAACTAATTATTTAGAAAATGAAGTAGAATCTTTTTTTAATGAATTCCGTGCGGAGTATGAAGATTTAAAAAATCAAAGTGTAACTGATGCAACACGTAAACAACAAAATGAAGAATTTGCTAACATGCAATTGGAAGAAATAAATAATACAGAAGAACAAGCGAAGGATGATTTAAGAAAACTTCTCGAGGATTTAGAAAATTTAAAAACAAATTTGTACAGCAATAGAGAAGTCATGAATGCATTAAGAACAAAAGAACTCACAAGATTCGGTAGAAGACGTGTGAATGTTCATAAATTTTTAGACAAGTATGTAAAACTTGGCAATACACGTGAAAAAGGTTTGAAAAAATTAATGTTATTACAAAAATTTTTTAATTAATTAATAATCCGAATCAACAGTACAATGAACCACACTTCTGAAAATTACGAATTTGATATTCAAAAGCTATCAAAAACGCAAAAATATGAAATAACAAAATAAATAAAAAAAGAATAAATCTATAAAAATAAAAAATGAATTGAACAAACCGATTTTTTTGCGAATGTTTTTCTAAAAAGCCATACGTCCCTACAGATAAAACTAAAACTATTAAAACAGGTATTACACAAGGTGCAATTTCATACCATAATAACTCCAACAATGTGTCTAAACTAATAATTATAATAGTAGTTAACATATTTATTTACTAATGTGATTTTGTATTTTTTCTGTGTATTAGAAAATTCTTTTTTTTCGTAAAGAAAAAGTGTCTGTCTGGAACATTTTTATTTATTTTTAATAACATATTATAAAAAAACATAGAAATTCATACGAATCAAATGAATGGATCGAACGATCCATTATACGTCATTTGTATCGGTCATGTTAGTAGTAGAGTCTTCATGTTCTTGTTGTTGAACACGACGTCTCTTATTTGTTGTTGATGGAACCCATGCGTCGTTACCGTAAGTAGTACCTTCGTTAACTTCGACTTGAACGTTTGTTAACTTCCATGAAACACTTAAACCGGTTTGTACCCAAGCGTTGTTACTTTCAATAATCGCACGTAAAATACGTGTGTTACGTGTACGTAATGCATCAATGTTAAAAACCGCAGGTGTTGACAAACCATTGAAACGTGCGGTGTCATAAGAGTAAACACGTTCGTTAGTAGCTTCGTCGAGTTTATAGTAAGAGATATCACGTTCTTCTTGATCGAAGATAAAAACTTTACGTGTAGAATAATCATAGTCTCTGACATTAATCTTCACACGAATACCAAGTGTATATTTTTCTTCATTAGGCCAATGACAAGTGTTACTGAATTTACCAGAAACACCAGCACGATCTAACGCTTTACCTTTTTCTTTAAACCAAGATTTAGCAACAGCTTTGTCAACAACAGCATTATCAATTGCATCAAGTGTTTGTACAAAAGTAAATTGATCATATTTACGAAACGCAGCTTCATCTGCATCTTCTGGTGGTTCTTCAACACCAGCTTCGGCATCAGCAGCGTGTAATGTATCAAGATTTAATGCAATAGTATGACTTGCGAGTTGTTGAGTTTGTTGATCCATGTTATCCCATACGTTACCAATAGTTAATTCAGGAGTTTGTAAACGTAAGATATCATAAGTTCTACCAGAATCTTGATATCTTAAAGAAACAATTTTACCACCTTTTTCAAGAGCATAAGGTTCTTCAGCAACAACTAATTGTGAAGCTTTGAAATTGTCATAAGAAACTGTTACGGATGTACGTTTGGACATTTTAAAATTTGTAAAAGTTTTGAGAAGACTGAAATTTGATGATTCAATTTTATTATTATGATAATTATAATTATTAAGCAAAATTTTTACGTCACAAAAAATTAGTCAACGATTCATTCATGAAAAAATAATAAAAAATAATGAAAACAGTATGTCTACATGATCCGAACAAACCAAAATATTTACACGCATGTGTCGTCGAAACAAGAGAGTTGTTACGATATCCAGATAAATTCAAATGGCAAGAACACTTACGTAGATACACGATGGTAATAGTAACACATGATTACATGGAGAAACAACTCAATACATTACAAACAGATTTACTGTTGTATTATGCAAATGATATCATATATATCCATCCAGATACGTATGATTCCATATATGAAACTTATCATAATTCTTTAGACAAAATAAATGAACTTTTGCGTCCTTTGTAGTTTACGTTAAAATAAATTCTCGAATACAATGTAATTTTGTATCATGGTTATACGAACCATGTATAGTGTTTTTATTTAAAACAGGATGTATACATTTTAAAATTTCAGTAAACAATTCACAACCAGCAGCAGTATTATTCGTAACAATACGTACATCAATACCACGACGTACAAGTTCATCGAACATTTTTTTTATTTTCCTCATACGACTTTTTGAACCAATGTGATATTTTGCAAGACCCGATGGTTTCAAATGATACTTTCGAATTTCAGCAACTGTATCATAACCAATTACACCTTCGACACGATTAATAACACGATCAAAATCAAATATAACACATTTTGCATTTGGATTTTTACGTGTCCATCGCATGAGATCGTCGATATGTTTATCCGTAAGTGCTTCTGATATTTCATCTTCTTGCATATGTGGTGATTCGTGATAAAACGTTAAAACGTCGTATAAATCTGAGTCTTTATTATCTAAATCCCATTTACCGTGATCACGTATGTAACGTATATATTCATGTTCATCACCACCTTGTGATTTTCCTTTAGGTGATGTATTCGTACGTGGAACATGTATACATTCGATGTTATAATCTTTTTGTACGTCGTCAATGTTTTCTTCTGAATCGTCATAAAACCGAATATTCTTGAGTTCATCCGGATTTTTCAGTGCACGTACAAATTGTCGTGCTGCTGTAGAAATACCACCGATACCCATTGAATTTGTTGTACTACTTTTTGTTTTTCGTACGGATTTTCTTAATTTCGGACGTATTTTCGTTGTTACTTTTATTGACTTTGTCGACTTTGTTGATTTATCGGACTTTGTTGTTTTATTTTTGTTTGTTTTAATTGTTTTACTAGAATTGGATTTAACTGACGCGTCATTTTTTTTTGCATTTTTTATTTTCGATGGACGTCTTGGCATTTAATTTATTTTTTTTTAATTTATACACATACATTTTTTTATTTACATACGAACTTGACGGTTCGTATCAGCTTGTATTTGCCGATGTAGCAAAGCGGTCAATGCGTTGTATTCGTAATACAAAGGTCACGAGTTCAAATCTCGTCATCGGCTTGAATTTTTTAAGTTTACGTACTGAATAATTTCTTCCCTTTCATCTGAAGGTAAATAATTCAAGAAGCAATAGTCTGTTAATTTTTGTTGATCTTCATACAAGTCAAAACATTTTATTAAACTGATTGGATTAATTCCACAAAACCAATCTTCGTATGAGTAATGATACAATTTATCTTCATTTGTTATAAAAAATAAATTATATATATCTGATTTAGGTCCTAATTCATCGTAACCGTCATGTGAAATATAATAATAGTAGTATAGTATAGTTTTCGTTGACAATTGTTCAATTATTTCCTCAGTGTTACAACGTGAATATTTTTTTGTTTTATGAAGTATACGAAAATTGTCATATTTTTCGGAATGAATAAGTCCGATTTCTTTTAAAAAAGTAAGAATCATTTTTTAGTATTTTTTTAAACAAGTTTCATAATTTAAAAAGCAAAAACAAGACGTCCACCAAAAGTAAAATTAGGAGCATTAATTAAAGTAGTTAAACTGTTGACCTTTGAAAAAGGAGCAGAGTAACTTCTACAGCTAACAGTTGAATCGTTAGTAGCTAAATATACTTGATCACCTTGTTCTAAAGCAACTTCAGTAGAGAAACCATGACCACCTGAGACTACATAGTAAGTAGTAGAACCACGTTGTACTTTTAATACACAATCAGATGAATCATCAGTACAAATTTCGAATGAATATAAACCACGTACAGGAGCAGTGTATTTACCATTTGAAGGTGAATAAGCAGGATGTGATTCAGCTTCATCAATAGCGTTTAAAATGATAGTACTTTCATCACCATCAAATGAAGTAGGACCATCGATAGTGCCATAAGCTTTGAAGTAGTAAACATTTAATAAACTTGATCTTGTTTGACCAACACGAGCGTTTTGAAAAATATTACGTCCTGAAGCGACACTAACAGGAATTGAAGTTGCAGAGAAGTTATTTGAAGGAGTTGACATTTTTTAGAAAATATATTTATATTATCCAAGTACATTTTTTTTTCAAATGAATTTCCAAGAACTCATTTGTTCATTCCAGTTGTAACTCCAGAAATCAATAGCTTCGCGTACAGTTTCAACATCAAGTCCATATACATTAAATTCTTCATCAGTAAAATCTTCTTTTTTTGAAAACATTATATCTGACGTTAACTCTTCGAAAGGTATAAGATCACGTGTATATCCTTCATAACCATTTTGCCATGTAACACCACATGGATATGGAAGATGTCTACACGAACCCCCCAAAAGTACTGCTAATACTTTCATTAGTTCAAGATCTTGACGTTCTTCACCGCGTATACCACTTAAAGGAGCAAATGTAACATACATTTGAACACGTGGTTCTAATGCATTACCAAATGGTTTTACTGTGTGCACAGTTGATGAATACCATAATACATACGAACCAGATGGTACTTGTAAAGACACTGCTTCACAACCACGTTGTTCTAGTTTCGTGAGATCTTCTAATGATAACATGTAAAAATCACTACCAAGACGTCTGGAATCGTCAAGAACATCAAAATGTTTATGACTTTCAGAATAGACACAGAATTCTTCAGATCCAGTTGGATTCTGTAAAACGACACTGCCCTGTATGAATGATCCCGGTACATCTGTATCTACATGCCACCACAGACCACCTTTTTGTACATGTTCTCTAGCAGCACGTGGGAATCTCGGATGTAAACCTGACGAAACAAAAATTGCATCGGGGTTGCATGTAAGTTGTGTTTCGTTATTTGGAATAGCAAAATTTGTGTAATCGAATACATGATGATCTGATTCTTTCAAAAAATCATAGAAACGTGTACGTGCTAATTTGCGTAATTCGTGTACTGGACGTAACATAGACGCATGATGTGTCTTGATCATACCACCGAGTGTACGTGGTATTTCAGAATGGAACATGTTACATTGTTCTGACGTTGTCAAACCACTGACAGAATGTAAAGCCGCATGAATGTCATTTGTGAATGTACCGACTTGTTCAGATGACAATAAATTCACAACAACCCATCCATGTTGTATTAAATGTAAAGACGCGTCATACATAGACGTAAAAACTTGTGGTATAATTGATTTTACCATATTGCGTTTTTTGATAATATTTTTTTTATTACTGTGTATATAAAAAATTTTAAAAATGGACATGCAAGTTTTAGTAAGTACAGAACACGACACAGTTCTACAACGTAACACCCAAGTAGTAAATATCAAATGTACGTTCACGGATCCTAATGCAGAAACAATTGTATATGATACGAATTTTGTTGAGAATCTTACATTCATGACACAAACAGTAATTGCAAGTGTTTATGACGCGACTGTAATGGTTATAAATTCAGAACCACAAGAACATCCATCTGATACACAGCATTCAAAAGAAGAAATACAACAACGTTTAGGACCAATGAAACGTATGAATTCATCAGAATCATCATTTCCATGTTTAATATGTCATGAAGACATAAAGAAGAACCAATTTTATCGTCAGTTACCGACATGTGAACATAAGTATCATAAGAAATGTATTGACCGTTGGATTTTTCAGCATCCAACGTGTCCTACGTGTCGTAAGAATATATTTTCAATTGAAAATGAAAATTCATCTGGATAATAAATTGTACTCACAAAGTAAAATACGGAATGGATGATCTCCAAAAGAAAATACACGATTGGACAAATGGTCAATGTGTATGTATACCATTTGGTAGTTGTAGATTGAATGGTGATTTATTGACATCCGATATAGATTTAGTATGTCTAACAAATTTATCACGTCAACTTTTATTTCAACAACTTCCATTATTTTTAGAATCGAATGATTGTAGAAACCTCATGGTCTTACAAAACACATTTGTACCGGTAATAAAATTCAAATACAAAGAGAAAGATTACGATTTAATATTTGCTTGTATCACAATAGGTAATATCAATTCACACACGATGTCGTTAATGCAACTCATGAATTACGTCGTGTCACAAGAAGATTTACGATCACTTCAAGCTTTGTATACAACCGAATATATTTTAAAGAAAGTACAAGGTCGAGAACAAGAATTTTCAAAGTTACTTCGTGAAGTAAAGATATGGTGTTTGAATCAAGGAGTTTATTCAAATCCATTAGGTTTGTTAAATGGTGTGACGATTGCAATTATGTGTGCATACATCATTTGTTCATATTCAAATTGTTCGTATTTACATAAATTTTTTGAAGTTTTCTCGAATTGGAAATGGGAAACAGACGTGATAACGGTGTATCATGGTAATCATACGCCGATTAAGAAAAATTTTATAAACGTGTATACACCATTTGAATTGCCATTGAATACAATGCATAACGTATCAAAACAACAATATCAACAAATAATAAAACGTTTTCAGAATTACAACAACGTGCATATTTTTTTTGAACCGACGAAATACTATTTGTCATTTCAGTTAGTGTCAAGAAATCATACGAAACATTACATACATCAATCATTTATAGAATCCAAGCTGAAACATTTAAGTGTAATATTTCCAGAATATGCATTAGAATACTGTACGACGTGTTATGAAATTTCAACAAGTCGTACTTTATTTTATATTAAGTTAGAAACAAAACCAGATGATCATACGTTACGTTACCTCCACGAACAGTTCATTTTAAAAATATCAAAAATAGAAGATTTTTCCGAGTTTTTCATAATAACAAAAATAGTAAATTATTCATCTTTACCATCGTTTGTCAACGCAAGTTGAATGCGTAGTTGTTCTTGTTTAATTAAATGTGAATTCCAAATACAGAAGAGTTGTTTTAACAAAGATTTTTCACGAAAAATATTAATTTTTGTACATGGAAATATAGGACACAAAACGTCAATTACTTGCGAGTACGTACGATAATCTTCGGTAATGCATTTTTGAATCGCACCTAAATAATGTAAAACGTTGTACATTTCGAATTTAAAATTGAATCCATCGAAATTCAAATGAAATAAATCATGATTTACTTTTTCGATGACGAGTGAACTTCTTCTACGTTCATTTTTATGAAATACCAAAATAATAAATTTTTCGTTTGTTTGTTGAAATATAATATTTTCCATTTTTTTATTATCTTAGAGTACCTAAAAAAAAATGAAATTCAACGCACGTAGACTGTCTAAAAACAACAATGTAATTTTTTGGACAAAAATAATTAATGATATACACAATATTTTTTTATAAAATAATTAAAAAATGGCAACATCAAATCATGTTCCTAAACGTTCACGTGTGCGTCAATTAAATTTTCATGTTTTGACAGCAAACGAGTTGGCAAAACAATCTGTAACAAAAGAAAGATTGCGTTATGAATCTTCTGAAGTTCCTGATGGTATTTATCGTGAATATGTATCAAATAAATCAACAGAAGGTACAGTTGTAGATTTACGTATGGGTTGTGATGGTTCTGAAACTGTATCACAAGAATGTCGTACATGTAGGAAACGTACAGAAATATGTGGTGGTTTATCAGGTCAATTTGATTGTCCTGGTCATCCAGGTCATATAAATCTTGCGTCTCCACAAATATGGGTATTATTTTCATCAGAAATTGTACGTGTATTAGAATCTGTATGTCCATTTTGTTCGAAACGTGTCAATAAAATTCCAGTACGTCATGAAAAGTGTTCACGTCGTGTGTTTTCAGACGAACTTCAAGACGAACCGTTGGATGAAGTTGTGGAAGAACCGATCGAAGAAGAAGTACAAGAAGAAGCCGATGATGAACCGAATGAAGAAGAAGAATTGGAAGATACGTCATCGGAATCGGAAGAAGATTCAGAAGAAGAAGTGGAAGCAGAAGTAGAAGACGTTTTGGAAGAAGATCTTCTCGACGACGTCTCAGTTGAAGAAGAAGATCTTATTGACGATATCTCAGTTGAAGAGGAAGAACAACAAAAAGACACGTATTATCGTTGTCGTTGTTTTCATCCGAGTTCATGTGTTCGTTTTAAGTATTACGTAAAAAATGATGATTCCGCACGTTACGTCGAAGTGAAAGTAACAGCACGTTATTTCGTGAATGAACGTCGTACTGAAATTTCGGAAGTGTTTATAGTTCCGAACACGAAGATCGAAAAAATTTTTAAATGTATTACACAAGCGGATTGGATAGATATATTTTGTGCTCAGAATCGTGAACATTCGCGTAAACAACCGATTCCTTATAATCCAACAGATTTACTAGTCACAAAATTACCAGTTTTACCACCCATAGCACGTCCATCAAAGCGTGTGGATACAAAACGTCCTGCCGATATTATTACAAGACTTTATAATCAAATTATTATACGTAATGAACAACTACGTACATTTATGGCGAATGTGAATAACAATACAACTCCGGTTGTAAAGAAGTCACGTAAAAGTAAGAATAATAATATGTCACAACAACTAGAAACGATGTACGATATCGATGCTCATGATCCAGAGTTATTCAGACGACACGTCGGTAATTTACCAGGAATCGATTCGTCATTAGACAAATTATTAACTGAATTTATCGTATGTGGTAATAAACCAAATGAAGATTTTTTAGGTATACCAGTTGGAAGACCATTTTCAAATACGTATTTAAATGTTTTTCGTCAAGAACGTTCGTTAGGTTCTCAAATTAGTTGTCTTATTGATAAAAATAATAATAAGAATACGAAGATGAATAGTAATCAAGTGAGTCTTAATATTTCAGCAAGGTTAGGTGGTAAAGGTGGTCGATTTCGTTTAAATATTGCAGGAAAACGTGTCAATTATTCTGCACGTACGGTTATTACACCAGATCCTGATATTGAACTTGATGAAGTAAGTATTCCATACTCATTCGCACGTACTGAAACAATACCTTTAACTGTAACATCATGGAATATAAATGAAGTACGTAATATGGTTATTAATGATAAAATTAAAAGAATAGTAAATGGTGATAATCAATGTATATGTTTAGAGTCAGATTCGAAAGAAAAACGCGAACGTAATGCAATCGAACTTATACACGAAGGTGTTATTGTTCATCGTTATCTTCGAGATGGTGATCTTGTTATTATGAATCGTCAACCTACATTACATCGTCCAAGTATGCAAGCGCATCGTATTCGTGTACGTCCTCCTGTAGAGAAAAACGTGTCATATTGTTTTGGTGGTATAATCCATGCACTACCACAACAAGAAAAAAACGGTGCACGTATTTGTAACATGCAAGGTTTTTCTACGAACAAAGATAATCTTACGTTCGG
>JACCDZ011040239.1_pt1 | contig 15265 bp, 9 predicted proteins | sample 7449551 | NCBI WGS metagenome assembly JACCDZ01 (sample SAMN15323452, study PRJNA562643) | freshwater metagenome | isolation source: river surface water | place: USA:Blue River Watershed | collected 2017-08-18 | reverse complement strand
TTGCCTTCGAAGGCGATGCTGCTGGTGACGACATTGTCGAGGAAGCGGCGATCGTGACTCACCAGCAGGATGGTGCCGGTGAATTCCAGCAGGATCTCCTCCAGCAGCTCCAGCGTCTCCATGTCCAGATCATTGGTGGGCTCGTCGAGCACGATGAGATTGGCCGGCTTGCTGAACAGCTTGGCCAGGATCAGGCGATTCTGCTCGCCGCCGGAGAGCGACTTCACGGGCTGGCGCGTGCGCGCCGGGGCGAACAGGAAGTCCTGCAGATAACTGATGACATGGCGCTGCTTGCCGTTGATCTCGATGAACTCGCGGCCTTCGCAGAGATTGTCGATGACGGATTTCTCCAGCTCCAGCTGATTGCGCAGCTGATCGAAGTAGAGCAGTTCCAGATTGGTGCCGATCTTCACCTCGCCTTCATCGGGTTGCAGATCGCCCAACAGGATCTTAAGCAGCGTGGTCTTGCCCGTGCCATTGGCGCCGATGAAGCCGATGCGATCGCCGCGCATGATGCGCGTGGAGAAATTGCGGATCAGCGTGCGGCCGCCATAGCTGTGCGTGATCTTGGTGGCTTCGATGACGATCTTGCCCGAGGCATTCGCCGTCTCGAGTTCGAAGCGTGCCTTGCCGGTCTGTTCGCGCCGCGCCTTGCGCTCCTCGCGCATCTTTTCCAGCGCACGCACGCGGCCCTCGTTGCGCGTGCGCCGCGCCTTGATGCCGGTGCGGATCCACTTCTCTTCCTCGGCCAGCTTCTTGTCGAACTCGCTGTTGAACTTCTCCTCGGCCTCCAGCTGCTGATCGCGGAACACCAGGAAGCTGGCGTAGTCGTAGTCCCAGCAGCGCAGCTTGCCGCGATCGACTTCGATGATGCGATTGGTGATGCGCTGCAGGAACGCCCGATCGTGACTGATCACCAGCACCGCGCCATTGAAGGCATTGAGGTATTTCTCCAGCCACTCGATGGTGGGAATGTCGAGATGGTTGGTGGGCTCGTCCAGCAGCAGCATGTCCGGTTCGCACACCAGGGCGCGACCGAGGGCGGCGCGGCGGCGACTGCCCCCGGAGAGGTGGCGCATCAAGGTGTCAGGTGGCAGTTTCAGGCTGTCGATCACGCTCTCGATGCGATGCTGGAAGGCCCAGCCGTCGCGCGCCTCGATCTGCTTCTGCAATTCGGCCATGCGCTCCATGACGCGCGCGTCGCTCCAGTCCAGGCTCTCGGCTTCGGTGTGCGTCATGGCGTGATAGCGCCGCAGCAGGTCGCCCAGTTCATCGAGGCCGCCGGCCACATAGTCATAGACGGTCTCGTCACTCAATGCCGGCAGGTTCTGATCCAGATAGGCCACGCGCAGGCCGCCGGCCTTCCACAATTCGCCGCCATCGGGCAGCGCCTGACCGCACAGCAGCTTCATGAAGCTCGATTTGCCCGCGCCGTTCTGACCCAGAATGCCGATGCGTTCGCCCTTGTGAATGGTGAGGTCCACTGCGTCGAGCAGCGGGCGGTCGCCATAGGCGAGCGTGAGATTGGTGAGTCGGTACAGCAGCATGAAGGCATCCAGAAGGGTGAGGGCAGGGAGGTGCGCGGGTTGTAATTGATGCCGCGCAGTATAAACTTGTTGCCACTTTCAGGACAGCGACAGACCGGGTGCGGGAGACAGACCATGAGCTTAGTGACAGGCTCGACGACACTGGCCAGAGCGCCCGGCACGCCAGTGGATCTGCCCGGCCTGTTGGCTGCACTGTGCGCCACCGGGCATCTGGCCGAGGACACGGCGCAGCACTTGCTGGCGCAGCGGCGGGACCGCGAGGCCCTGCGCAAACCCGTGCTCGCCTGGCTCGCCGAACAGAATCTCACAGACCTGGCCCCTCCGCACCGCCCCCTCGACATCGAAAGCCTCACGAAACTGCTGGCCGAACAGGCGGGGCAGGAGTATCACCGCATCGACCCGCTGAAGATCGACGTGGCCCGGATCACCGAGGTGATGTCCTATGCCTTCACCCAGCGCCACGGCATTCTGGCGGTGGAGGTGCGGCCCCTCGAAGTGGTGATTGCCAGCAGTGAACCCTGGATCAACTCCTGGGAGGCCGATCTGGAACACGTGCTGCAGAAACGCATCCGGCGCGTGGTGGCCAATCCGCTGGAGATCAAGCGCCTGGCCACGGAATTCTACAGCCTCGCCAATTCCATCTCCGCCGCCACGCGCAGTGGCGGGCGCAACGTGCCAGGTCTCGGCAATCTCGAGCAGATGCTGGAGCTGGGGAACATCAAGGACCCGGAAGCCAACGACCAGCACATCGTCAGCATCGTCGACTGGCTGCTGCAGTACGCCTTTGATCAGCGCGCCAGTGACATCCACATCGAGCCGCGCCGCGAGAAAGGGAACGTGCGATTCAGAATCGACGGCGTGCTCTACACGGTCTATGCCCTGCCCATGCAGGTGATGAGTGCGGTCACCAGCCGCCTGAAGATTCTGGGGCGCATGAATGTCGCCGAGAAGCGCCGCCCGCAGGACGGCCGCCTGAAGACGCGCAGCCCCGGAGGCGAGGAGATCGAACTGCGACTCTCCACCCTGCCCACGGCCTTCGGCGAGAAACTGGTGATGCGCATCTTCGATCCGGAGGTGCTGCTGCGCCCCTTCGAGACACTCGGCCTGGTGGGCGAGGACCTGGCGCGCTGGCAGGGCATCATCAGCCACCATCACGGCATCGTCATCATCACGGGCCCCACCGGCAGCGGCAAGACCACCACGCTGTATTCCACGCTCAAGCAGCTGGCCACCGACGAGGTGAATGTCTGCACCATAGAAGACCCGATAGAAATGGTGGAGCCGCGCTTCAATCAGATGCAGGTGCAGGACAACATCGAACTGGACTTCGCCACCGGCGTGAAGGCGCTGCTGCGACAGGACCCGGACATCATCATGATTGGCGAGGTGCGCGACCTTGCCACTGCCGAGATGGCGATACAGGCGGCGCTCACCGGGCATCTGGTGTTCACCACGCTGCACACCAATGACGCTCCCTCGGCCATCACGCGACTGCTGGAACTGGGCGTGCCGCCGTACCTGATCAAGGCCACCGTGGTGGGCGTCGTGGCCCAGCGGCTGGTGCGTGTGTTGTGCCCGCACTGCAAGGTGGAGACACCGCTGAGCGAGGACGACTGGCGCGTGCTCACCACGCCGTGGAAAGTGCGGCTGCCGCGCACGGTGTTCGGCAGCACCGGCTGTCTGGAATGCCGCGAGACGGGCTTCAAGGGTCGTCAGGGCATCTACGAAGTCATGCCCATGACGGAGACGCTGCAGCGCTTCGCCGACGCCAAGTCCGACCTGCCGAAACTGCGGCAGGAGGCCTGGAAGGAGGGCATGCGCAGCCTGCGCCTGAGCGGGGCGCAGAAGGTGGCGGCCGGGCTCACCACGGTGAGCGAAGTGCTGCGCGTGGTGGGCGTCGGCGACAGCTGACCAGGCCCGGACCCGCACCCACGCCGTCACGCATCAGAACCATCAGGAACCCCGAGAGACACCATGCTGGATACCACGCTCTTCCCCTCCACCATCGTCCCCATTCTGGAACGCTACTGGCAGCGTCTGTGTGAAACGGAAGCCGGCGCCGCCGAGCCGCGTCTGAGCACGCTGGCGCAGCAGGACCCGCTGTTCGGCCGCCAGCTGCTGCAGCTGTGGAGTGCCAGCGACTATGCGGCCACGCTCTGCGTGCAGACGCCCGGCCTGCTGCTCGATCTCATCGCGCGCGGCGAACTGCAGCGGGCTGACAAGCACGACTACCAGGACGAACTGGCGGCCCGCCTGAGTGGGCTTGATGGCGTCGAACCTGCCGAGCAGGAGGCCGTGCTGAAACGTGAGCTGCGGCGCTATCAGCAGGCGCAGATGCTGCGCATCCTGTGGCGCGATGTCTGCGTGCAGGCCGACGTGCAGCAGATCTGTGCCGAGATCTCCAGCCTGGCCGCCGCCCAGCTCGACAATGCCCTGCGCGTGCTGCACGGCTGGGCCGTGCGGCAGTGGGGCGAACCCATGGGCGAGCGCAGCGGTGCGCCACAGCGGCTGATCGTGCTGGGCATGGGCAAGCTCGGCGCCCACGAACTGAATCTGTCTTCCGACATCGACCTGATCTTCGCCTTCCCGGAGGGCGGCGAAACCCGTCGCGCCACGGGCGAGCCGCTGCACAACCAGCAGTTCTTCATGCGCCTGGGGCAACGCCTGATCGACGCGCTGGACACGGTGACCAGCGACGGCTTCGTCAATCGCGTCGACATGCGGCTGCGGCCCTATGGCAGCGAAGGGGCGCTGGTGTGCAGCTTCGACGCCATGGAGAACTACTACCAGAGCCAGGGACGCGACTGGGAGCGCTATGCGCTGATCAAGGCCCGCGTCGTCGCGGGCGACCTGGCCCAGGGACAGGAGCTGCTGCAGCGTCTGCGCCCCTTCGTCTATCGCCGCTATCTCGATTTCTCGGCCTTCGAGGCCCTGCGCGACATGAAGCGGCAGATCAACAAGCAGGTGCGTCGCAAAGGCCTGAGCATGGACATCAAGCTGGGGCCAGGCGGCATTCGCGAAGTGGAATTCATCGTGCAGGCCCTGCAGCTGGTGCATGGCGGGCGCGACCGCCGCCTGCAGGAAGCCTCGCTCTACAAGGCCATGGCCGTGCTGTGCGACAACGACTACCTGCCGGCACAGGCCGTCAGCGAACTGCGCGAGGCCTATGCCTTCCTGCGCTCGCTCGAGCACAAGCTGCAGGGACTGGCGAACAAGCAGACCCAGCAACTGGTCAGCGACCCGCTGGAGCAGCAGCGCGTGGCGCTGGCCATGGGTTTTGCCGACTGGCCCGCGCTGATCGCCGCGCTGGACGTGCACCGGGCCCGGGTGCGCCAGCACTTCGCGGCGGTGATCCACGCCGAGGACGAGGACATACCGGCAGCCCAGGCGCTGGAGGACACCGACTGGGGCAATCTGTGGCGCGAGGAGATGCGGCGCAGTGCGGCGCAAGCCTTCCTGCAGCAGCACGGCTTCGAGGATGCCGAGAAAACCGTGGCCCAGATCGAAGCCTTCCGCCGTGACAAGACTTTCCTGCTGCTGCCCGCCGAGAGTCGGCAGCGTTTCGAGCGCTTCATGCCGGTGCTGCTGCACGCCGTCGCCCATTCGGGAACGCCCAGTCTGGCGTTTGAGCGCGTGCTGGTGCTGATCAGCGCGGTGAGCCGGCGCACGGCGTATCTGGTGCTGCTGTTGGAGAACGCCCATGCCCTGCGCGAAGTGGTGCAGCTGTGCACCGCGAGTCCCTTCGTCGCTGAGTTCCTCAGCAAGCATCCGGTGCTGCTGGACGAACTGCTGGACGGCATCGACCAGCCGCCCGTGAAGCAGGTGCTGCAGGCCGAGCTGGCGCAGCAGCTGCTGCGCATCGAGCCCGACAATTTCGAGGAGCAGATGGAGACCCTGCGTTACTTCAAGCAGTCGCACACTCTGCAGGTGGCGGCGGCGCAGATCACCGGCCGGCTCACGGTGATGAAGGTCAGCGACTACCTGACCTTCACCGCCGAAGCCATTCTCGAGCAGGTGCTGGCGTTGAGCTGGCAGTTCCTGGTGCGCAAGCACGGCTATCCGCGCAACACCCAGGGCCTGCATGGCGAGATGGACTTCGTGGTCATCGGCTACGGCAAGCTGGGCGGCATCGAGCTGAGTTACATCTCCGATCTTGACCTGGTGTTCCTGCATGACGGCGCGCTCGACCAGGACACCGAAGTCGGGCAGGGCCAGCGCAGCATCAACAGTCGCGAGTTCTACACGCGGCTCGCTCAGCGCGTGATCATGATGCTGGGCACTTACACCGTGTCCGGCAAACTCTACGAGGTGGACATGCGGCTGCGGCCCTCCGGCGAGTCCGGCCTGCTGGTCAGTTCCATGGAGGCCTTCGCCTCCTATGAGCGCGACGAGGCCTGGACCTGGGAGCATCAGGCTCTGGTGCGGGCGCGCGCGGTGGCGGGCAGCAAGACGCTGCAGGAGCGCTTCGACCAGCTGCGCGCGCAGACGCTGGGCAAGGTGCGCGACCGCCTGGCGCTGGCGCGGGAAGTCACGGCCATGCGTCAGCGCATGCGCGACGAGTTCGCGAAGAAGCCGGCGGCCGAGCGCGAGAAACTCTCCTTCGTCATCAAGCAGGGGCGGGGCGGCATTGTCGACATCGAATTCATGGTGCAGTACCTGGTGCTCGCCCATGGCGCCGAGTATCCCGTCTTGCTGACCTGGCCCGACAACGTGCGCATCCTGGAAACCTCCCACGACTGCGGCCTGCTCAGCACGGCACAGTTCCGCCTGCTCACCGATGCCTATCTGGCGCTGCGCTCGTCCCTGCATCAGTTCGCGCTGGAGCACCGCGACAGCGAGGAGACGCCGCACAGTCTCGCCGAGTACCAGCGTGCCGTGGCCGAGATCTGGGACGCGCTGTTCGCCGACGTGGTGAGCGCATGAGTCGTCGCATCCTGATCGTGGGGCCGTCCTGGGTGGGCGACATGGTGATGGCCCAGGCCCTGTTCATCAGCCTGCAGGACGACGCGCGCGCGGCGGGCACCGAGCTGGCCATCGACGTGCTGGCCCCGGCGTGGAGTCGGCCGCTGCTGGAGCGCATGCCCCAGGTGCGGCGCGCCATCGACCTGCCATTCCGCCACGGCGAGCTGAATCTGGCGGGCCGTTACCGGCTCGGGCACTCGCTGCGCAAGCAAGGCTACGAGCAGGTGATCGTGCTGCCCAATTCCTTCAAGTCCGCCCTGCTGACGCTGTTCGTGCGCAGTGCCCGGCGCACCGGCTGGCGCGGCGAGGCGCGCGGCCTGCTGCTCAATGACGTGCGCGATCTCGACCGCGACGCCTTGCCGCTGATGGTGCAGCGTTTCGTGGCGCTGGGGCGGGCTGTCGGTGCGCCGCTGCCCGCGCCGCTGCCGCGCCCGCAGCTGGTGACGCGGGCGCAGGATGTCGGCGCGGCGCTGGATGCCCTCGGGCTCGCGCTGGAACGGCCCGTGCTGGTGATCTGTCCGGGCGCCGAGTTCGGCGATGCCAAGCAGTGGCCCGCCGAACACTATGCCGCGGTCTGTGCCGAGCGCATTGCCGCGGGCTGGCAGGTGTGGGCCCTGGGCTCGGCGAAGGATGCCAGCGTGGCGGCGCAGATCTGCGCGCTGCTGCCCGACTCGGCCCACGCCCACTGGCACGACCTGACCGGGCGCACCTCGCTGGCCCAGGCCATCGATGTGATGTCGCTCGCCACGGCCGTGCTGAGCAATGACTCCGGCCTCATGCATGTCGCGGCCGCCCTCGGCCGCCCGATCGTGGCGCTGTATGGCTCGACGTCCGCCGACTTTACGCCGCCCCTGGCCGATAACGTACAATTGCTGGCCATTGACCTGGCCTGCCGCCCCTGTTTCAAACGCACCTGCCCGCTGCAGCACAAACGCTGTCTCGTGGACCTCTCGCCCGCACTGGCGCTGAGCGCGCTGGAACGGGTCGTGGCCGCCGCCAGCGCCAGCCCAATCACTTCTGCCGGGGAGCCCCACGCAACTTGCGCGTCCTGATCGTCAAGGTCTCCTCCCTGGGAGACGTCATCCACACGCTGCCCGCCGTGACCGACGCCTGGCGCGCCGATCGCCGCCTGCGTTTCGACTGGGTGGTGGAGGAGAACTTCGTCGAGGTGCCCGGCTGGCATCCGGCCGTGGAGCGCGTGATCCCCGTGGCCCTGCGGCGCTGGCGGCGCGATGTCACAGGCGCGCTGCGCAGCGGCGAGTTCGCGGCCTTTCGGCGCAACCTCAAGCAGGAGCACTACGACCTGGTGATCGACGCCCAGGGGCTGATCAAGAGCGGCATCATCAGTCGACTCGCGCGCGGCCTCACCGTGGGACTGAGTGACAGCACGGCGCGCGAACCGCTGGCAACGCTGTTCTACAACAAGGTCTATTCCGTGCCGCGCGAGGGCCACGCCGTGCAGCGTGTACGCGAACTGTTCTCGCGGGCACTCAATTACCCGCTTGACGACGCCGCCACCTCACACGTGGACTATGGTCTGGACCCGCGTCGGCTCGACATGCTCCCGAAGACCTCGCCCAACGGTGTGCTGATCTTCCTGCACGGCACCACCTGGCCCACCAAGCACTGGCCGCTGAGCTACTGGAAGGAACTTGCGCAGCTCGCCACCCGCGCCGGCTACAGCGTGCGCCTGCCCTGGGGCAGTGCCGTCGAGCAGCAGCGGGCGCAGGAGATCGCCCGGGACACGCCCGGCGTGAGCGTGCTGGAGCGGCAGACGCTCACCGGCATGGCGCGGCAGATTGCCCACGCGGATGGCGTGGTGGCCGTGGACACCGGGCTCGGCCATCTGGCCGCGGCGCTTGCCACGCCCACGGTGTCGCTCTATGGCGCCACCAATCCGGGGCTGTCGGGCACCTTCGGGCGTGCACAGCAGCATCTGGCCTCTACGCTTGCCTGTGCGCCCTGCATGAGCAAGCAATGCCGCTACAGCGGCCCGGCACTGGGCGTGGAGCCTGCCTGCTACAGCGCACACCCGCCCGCCGCCGTGCTCGCCGCGCTGCAGGCGCTGATCGCGCAGAACGCCGCCACTGTGCAGGTGCGGCCATGAAGCTCGCCTTCGTCCTCTACGGCTATTTTCCTTATGGCGGCCAGCAGCGCGACTTCCTGCGCGTGGCCCTGGCCTGCGCCGAGCGCGGCCACGAGATCGACGTTTACGCCATGAAGTGGGAGGGCGAGCAGCCCTCGGCCTTGCGCGTGCATCTGCTCGACATTCGCGCCTGGCGCAATCACGCGCGCTACGAACGCTTCGTCAAAGCGGTGCAGGCGCAGCTGCAGCAGGCGCCGGTGGACGCCGTGATCGGCTTCAACAAGATGCCGGGCCTGGATGTCTACTTCGCGGCCGACCCGTGCTTCGCCGAACGCGCCGTGAAGGAACGGGCCTTCTATTACCGCTTCACGCCGCGCTACCGGCATTTCCTGCGCTACGAGCAGGCGGTGTTCGGCGCCGAGGCGCCTACCCAGGCGCTGCTGCTCTCGCCGCTGCAGCGCCAGCAGTTCCTGCAGCACTACCCGCAATGCGGACCGCGTCTGCACGATATTCCGCCCGGCATCGCGCGGGACCGTCAGGCGCCGGACAATGCCGCGCAGATCCGGGCGCAGTGGCGTGCCGAGTTCGGCCTGGATGCCGGGCATCTGGCCGTGCTGCAGATCGGCTCCGGCTTCGTGGTGAAGGGCGTGGATCGTTCGCTGCGCGCGCTGGCCGCACTGCCGCCCGCCGTGCGCAAGCGCGTGCGCTATTTCCTGGTGGGGCAGGACAAGTCCGAGCGCTTCCAGCGTCTGGCGCGCACGCTCGGCGTGCTGGAGCAGTGCGTGTTCCTGGGCGGGCGCGACGATGTGCCGCGTTTTCTGCTCGGCGCCGATCTGCTGCTGCATCCCGCCTACAGCGAGAGCGCCGGCTATGTCCTGCTCGAAGCGGTGGTGGCCGGGCTGCCGGTGCTCACCACGGACACCTGCGGCTACGCCTTCCATGTGCGCAAGGCAGAGGCGGGCCAGGTGTGCGAATCCCCGTTCAACCAGGACGATCTCAACGGCCGCCTGCTGCACATGCTCACCAGCAGTGAACGGCTGATGTGGCAGCGCAGCGGCATCGACTACGGGCGCCGCGAGGACCTGTACAGCATGCCGCAACACGTGGCGCAGATGATCGAGGGGTTCGCGCAGGCGCGTGCCGCCGGGCGAGGTGCCGCATGACCCTTTATCTGCGCGAGGACTTCGCCCGCGCCTGGCAGGGCCAGGACCCGTTCCTCGCCGTGCAGGCCCTGCAGGGCGAGCTCTATCGCAACGTGAAGGGGCGCCGCACGCTGCGCTTCGAGCTGGACGGCCGCGCCTATTTCGCCAAGATCCATCTGGGCGTGGGCTGGGGCGAGATCCTGAAGAATCTGCTGAGCCTGCGTCTGCCGATTCTCGGTGCGCGCAACGAATGGCAGGCCATCGCCCGCCTGCGTGAACTCGGCGTGGCGAGCATGACGGCGGTGGCCTATGGCGAGCGCGGCTGGAACCCGGCGCGCCGGCTCTCCTTCATCGTCACCGAGGCGCTGGAAGACACCATCAGCCTCGAGGACTATTGCGCGCGCTGGCCGCAGCAGCGTCCGCCCCTGCAACGCAAGTGGCAGCTGATCGACGCGCTGGCGCGCATCAGCCGTCAGTTGCACGCGCATGGCATCTGCCATCGCGACTACTACATCTGCCACTTCCTGCTGCACGAGGTGGCGCAGTTCGAAGCGGGTGCCGCACCGACACTGTCGCTCATCGATCTGCACCGTGCGCTGATCGACACCGCGCTGCCGCGCCGCTGGATCGTCAAGGACGTGGCCGGCCTGTATTTCTCGGCCCTGCACATCGGGTTGAACCGCCAGGATTTCCTGCGCTTCGTGCGCGGCTATTCCGGCACGTCCGTGCGCGAGGCGCTGCGCGAGAACGCGCCATTCTGGAACGAGGTGCAGCGCAAGGCGCTGCAGCTGGACAGGAAGATCAATCACTGAGATGCCCAGGCCATGAACAGTCTCGACACGCATGATCTGTTTGCCCAGGGGCGCGAGCTGGCGCTGCCGGCCACGCTGGAAGTCTGCCTGGCGGAGACGCCGGAGAAGGTGGACACGCTCACGCTGCTGCAGACCTTCCGCGTGCTGCCAGGCAAGCGCGTCGTCGCCCTGGCGCGCTGGAAGGAGGATCTCGCGGTCGTGAAGATCTTCATCGCCCGCGGTCGCTGGGAACAGCATGTGCAGCGCGAGGTGGAAGGCATCGGCCTGTTGCTCGATGCCGGCCTGCCCACGCCGGCCCTGCTGGGCTCGGGGCAATGCCTGGACGGCGAGAGCGGCTTCGTGCTGCTGGAGTATCTGGCCGAGAGCGAGAGTGTGCGCGAGCGCTGGGAGCGTGGGGATGAGCTCGCCCGCGCAGCGCTGCTGGGCGATGTGGTCACGCTGATCGCGCGCTGCCACGCGCACGGACTGCTGCAGAAGGACCTGCATCTGGACAATTTCCTGCTGCAGGGCGATGCCCTCGCCCTGCTCGACGCCGCGGCGCTGGAGCAGCACGCGGGCGATGCCGAGGGCGTCGACAATGTGAACTCCCTGCGCAATCTGGCCCTGTTCTTCGCGCAGTTTCCGCTGAGCAATGATCCGGCCGTGCCGGCCCTCTACGAGCATTACCGCGCCCTGCGCCCCGGTGCGCAGATCAGTGCCGATGCCGGCGTGCTCACCGCGCTGCTGCACAAGAAGCGCATGGCGCGGCTCAAGCTGGTGTTGCAGAAACTGTTCCGCGAGACCAGTGCCAATGTGTGCGAGCAGGATTTCGCTCACTTTCTGGTGCGCCGCCGCGAGCTGTCTTCGCCCGGCTGGCAGCGCTTCATCGCCGAGCCGGATGCCGTCATGGCCGGCGGGCGGATGCTCAAGAACGGCAATTCCGCCACGGTGGTCAGGCTGCAGATCGACGGCCGCGACGTCGTCGTCAAGCGCTACAACCTCAAGACCTGGTGGCATGCGCTGAAGCGCCTGTTCATGCCTACACGCGCCGCCCAGTGCTGGCGCAATGCCCACATGCTGGAGCTGCTCGGCATCGCCACGCCCGCACCGCTGCTGCTGCTGGAACGGCGCTGGGGCCCCTTGCGGCGCGAGGCCTGGTATGTCAGTGAGCACGTGACGGGCGCCGACGTGCAGACCCTGCTGCTGCAGACGCCAGCGGACAGCGCCGAGTGGCAGGCCCTGCTCGCGCAGTTCCAGTCGCTGTTCAGCGCACTGCGGGCCTACGGCATCGTGCACGGCGACACCAAGCTCACCAATTTCCTGCTGGCCGATGGCGCGCTGCAGGTGCTCGATCTGGACGCCATGCGCCAGGAGAGCGACGCCCGCCGCTTCCGCCGCGCCAGCGAGCGCGACATCGCCCGCTTCGCGCGCAACTTCACCGAAGGCACGCCGCAGCACAAGGCCGTGCAGACCATGCTGAACCAACTGCTGCAGGACACCGAACACGACATTCAGTCGCAAGACAAAGGGGCATGATGGCACACATTACGCTGGGACTCTGGGGCGCGCTGGGTCACGATGCCTCGGCCGCACTGTTCATCGACGGAGAGCTGGTGGCGGCCGTCGAAGAGGAACGACTGGTTCGGCGCAAGCACGCCAAGGGCTGCATGCCGCGCGAATCCGCGCGCTTCTGCATTCGGGCGGCGAAGATCAAGCCGCGCGACATCGACACCGTGGCCATTCCCTGGGCGCCCATCTCGATCTTCAGCCGCGCGCGCTGGCATTACGCCAAGCGTTACTGGTATGCGCCCGATCGCGCGCTGGACGCCCTGTTCAATGGCAATCGCCGCTATCGCCGCCACCTGCAGGAGATCCGCGTGCTGCTGGACGAGCTGCGCATTCCCTGGGACAAGGTGAAGCTGGTGCCGGTGCAGCATCAGCTCGCCCATGCCGCGAGCGCGTACTACATGAGCGGCTTCACGGACAAGACGGCGATCCTCACCATCGACATGAAGGGCGAGTATGCCTCGATGTTCCTGGGCTATGGCGAGAACGGCCGCATCACGCGCATCAAGGAATTCCACGACCCGGATTCCCTGGCGGGCATGTACGGCGCGATCACCGACTATCTGGGCTTCGAGATGCTGGATGGCGATGCCAAGGTGATGGGCATGGCGGCCCACGGCGACCCGGACAAGTACGATCTCTCGCCGCTGGTCAAGTGTGATGGCAGGCGCTTCGAGGTGAACACGAAGCTGATCGCCACCGTCGGGCTGCGCCGCTTCAAGTACAAGAATCGTGGTCACTTCTACAGCCGCAAGCTGATCGAGCTGCTCGGCCCGCGCCGCGCGGGCGACTTGATTCAGGACCCTTACGTCCACTACGCCGCCGGGGTGCAGAAGCTTTACGAGGAGTGCACCGTACGCCTGGTGGCGCATTATCTGGCAGACATCATCAAGACCAACGGCCGGCTGGTGTTCGCCGGCACAGGCGCCGCGAACATCAAGCTGAACCAGCATCTGGCGGCGCTGCCCTGGGTGAAGGAGCTGTATGTGCCGGTGGCGCCGGGCGATGCCGGCACCGCGATAGGCGCAGCGGCCTTCGCCCAGGCGGCGCAGAAGGTGCCGGTGCAGCCGCGGCGCAATCCGTATCTCGGGCCGCGCTACACCACCGAGCGCTGTGTCCGCGCCTGCGAGCAGCATCGCGAGAAGCCCGTGATCGAGATTCTGAAGAATCCCGCGCGCAAGGCCGCCCAGCTGCTGGCCGAGGGAAAATTGGTTGGCTGGTTCCAGAACCGCATGGAGTTCGGGCCGCGTGCGCTGGGCAATCGCAGCATTCTGGCCAACCCTTTCCACCCCGGTGCGGTGGAGGAATTGAATCGCAAGATCAAGTTCCGCGAGGGCTGGCGCGCGTTCTCGCCGGCCCTGCTGGACACCCTGGCGCCGCAATTCCTGCAGAACCCGCACCCGACCGACTACATGGCGATGAGTTTCGACGTGACGCCGCAGTGGCGGGAGCGCGTGCCCGCTCTGGTGTACCACGACGGCACCGTGCGGGCGCAGGTGGTGAGCCGCGAAGGCAATCCGCGCTTTCACCGGCTGCTGCGAAATTTCCAGAAGCTCAGCGGGCACGGCATCGTGCTGAACACCTCGCTGAACCGGCCGGGCGAGGCGCTGGTGTGTTCCCCGGAAGATGCGCTGAATCTGTTCTTCGGCTCCGATCTGGAATACCTGATCATGCAACGCGTGCTGGTGACCAAGCGGCCGGAGCCGGACTGGGAGCGCTGAGGCTCAGCGCTCGAGCCGCTGATAGATGGCGAAGTCGGGACGCCCGTCGGGCGCGCCGTCCTGCTGCGGGAAGGCGGCCAGCAGGGTCAGTTGCCCCGCAGTGACCCGTTCGTCCAGCCACTGCTGCATGCCGCGGTCCAGGCTCATGGCCAGCAGCGTGCCGGGCGCGGCCGTGTCGACCAGCGTCGGGTCCACGTAGCGATACACCTTGTCGTAATCCGCCACCAGGCCGCTGTGATACGCCACGTAATTGCTGTTGGTCAGCACCACCGCGCCCGGCGCCGCCTGCTCGCGCAGCCAGGTGCTCGCCTGCTCCAGGGAATGCTTGCTGTGCCCGAAGCTGATGTGGGCGTCCACGGCGCAGAACAGCAGCAGGAACAGCGCCGTGCCGCGCAGCAGCCGCGCGTGGGGCAGGGTGGGCAGGCGCTCCAGCGCGCTGTCGAGCACCAGCGGCAGCAGGGGCAGCAGCAGCACGCAGAACATCAGCGTGTAGCGCGTGGAGAGAAAGCGCGTGAGCAGCAGGAAGCCCAGCAGGATGCCGAAGGCGATCAGGGCGTTGAACAGCAGCGGCCGCAGCGCCGGATCGCGCAGGGGCAGGGTGCGCGTGTGCCAGCCGTAGAGCAGCACCAGCAATGCCGGCCCGCCGAAGCCCGCTGCCAGCTTGGCCAGCAGCAGGGCGCTCATGCCGCCCAGCATGAACAGCCACAGATACTGCCCGGAGAACTCGGCCGCGTATGCGCCGAAGATGGCATCCGCGACAGGACTGACTTCTCGCGTGGACTGCAGCGCCGCCGTCACGAAGGGCAGGTAGACGGCCGCGATGCGTTGCAGCGTGCCCACCACGTCCACGCCTGCCAGCCCCAGCACGAGGATGCCCGCCACACCGAGGCCCGCCACCAGCCCCTGCAGCCGCAGCCACGCCGTCAAGGCGGAGGGGGTCGCCTGCCCTGTTGCAGCGGGCCTCTCTGTGGGAGCGGGCTTGCCCGCGAACCGGCCTGGCACCGCCCCCGCCAGCAACACCAGCGGCGAGCCCGCCAGATACACCAGCGCCTCGGCCCGGAACAGTGCCGCACCGAGCAGACAGACACAGAACAGCCCCGCCTCGCGCCAGGCCGGCGCGCGGGCATAGCGCGTCAGCTGCAGGGTGCCGGGCTCGACCCCTTCGTGGCGGGCCAGATGCTCAACGCCGCGTTCTATGCCCTGCTGGTGAATGTGTTCATCAGCCTGGTGCTGGCCGTGCGCGACACCCGGCGCCTGGCCCTGCTGGCCGCCACCGTGGTGCTGGTGTTTCCCCAGCTCAATGAATACCGCTTCTACATGATCCGCGACATCGCCTGCATCGCCCTGGTGCTGGCGGGCACGCTGCAATTGACGCGCTATGCCCGTGCGCCGGCGTGGCGCGAGGCCCTGCTGTTCTGCGTCTGTCTGCTGGGCGCGGCGCTGTTCCGGG
>JACCDZ010113148.1_pt1 | contig 15266 bp, 17 predicted proteins | sample 7449551 | NCBI WGS metagenome assembly JACCDZ01 (sample SAMN15323452, study PRJNA562643) | freshwater metagenome | isolation source: river surface water | place: USA:Blue River Watershed | collected 2017-08-18 | reverse complement strand
GCAGTCCAGTTGTTGCCGGATGCGCGAGCGAAATATCCATATTCAATTTCATCGGCACGGTCGGCGGTGTCGTACTGCACACCGAAAGTGCGGGCCTTGATGCTGCCCATGTTGATCACGCCTTCGACTGGCTGATCGGGGTCGAGCCATTGCGCGCCCAAGCGGCCATCTGGCATGTCGATGGTTCCCAGGCCAGCATAGGCCACAGCCGCCATCAGGTCTTCATGACTCATGGCCTCTTGGATGTAGGCGTCGAACTTAAAGCCACGCGCCGTACACCACACCGTGAATGACTTGAGGGCCTCGATGTTGATACGACTGTCAGGCCAGCCGAGACCGGCCATGAGACGCCCGTTTTCATCGAAGTAGCCGCGGGCATAGGCCAGCAAGATGGTGCCGGGGTTCGACAATCCGTTATCGCGGGTGGTGGCAGTGACCCAGGCGCTACCAGTCCAGTGGGGGCATGGTTTGGCCGTCAGAATGCCATTGAATTCATCTACCGCACCACTGAGCTGCCCACTGGCCTTGATCGTGAGCGACAGAACGCTCTGACCAGGGTAATTGGCAAGGTCAACCTGAAAACTGTGCAGCGCAGTCCAGGTCACCTGGTTCTGGGCGCTGGTGCTTGCTGCGTTGGTCGTAAGCTTGCGCAGACGCACATCGTATTGGCCCAATGGCACATCCCACTGGACAGACAAACGAACAGGCTTACTTGACGCACCGGACAGCCATGCTGTGCCAGCAGGTGCTGGATTGGTGACGTTGTAAGGCTCAGTAATTTGACCGCCTTCGCTGTCTACACCAACAACTGCGTATTCGATACCGTCGCGCGTAGTCTTGGTGTCCACATTTATCCACGCGCCAGTGCCTGCCACAGCGTATTGGATATTCAGATCGAGATCATTGCGCACCCAGGAACCGTCGCTGGTGTTGGTGGCGAATAAAGTGGCTTCAATGTCCACCCCTAAACGAACCGATCCACCACTACTGGTACGTACTACCCATTCACCTGGGCCGCTGGGTGCATCAAGCAGTGCCCCATCTAAGGTGTCCACATTGGCGCTGGGCATGTCCGTGGGGTAGCTGTTTCCGGGCAAGCCCTTGGCGGCAATGCTCACATCGCTGTAAGTGCTGAGCGCCGTTTGACCAATTCGCAAACTGTCGACGCTTTGACAGTTGATACCCAAATGAAAGAACTGCCGTAAGTATTGAAACTCCCCCGCAAAGTAGGCGTAGGGTTGCGACGCTTGGTCGAACACCGCATAGGGCTGACCAAGCACCAGTGGCAAGGGCTGCCACAAACGCGCGCTATTGCGGCCACCGCTGAGGCTATATGTGGGCTCTGCCTTGTTGCTGGCTGCATCCATGGCCGTAGCGCTGGCTGGCGGCAAGACACGATTGATCAGCATCGCACCAGCCGCAAATGCAGCTGCCCCCACCAGCGCGGCAGAAAAACTGCCCGCCGTGACGCCTGCGGCACCCAGCAGAGCCGCATTCCCAGCACCCATCGTGAAGTAAGCCAGCGCAACAAATGCAACCATACGGAATACATCGCCATGCACAATGCGCCGACATTCGATCACCTGTCCGTGGTGAACGCGCACACGCCCCCACAGCAGCGAAGGCACCTGCAGGCCACCTACTTCGACCACCCAGCCATCATCCACACCATGCCTGGCCAGCAGGGCGACCAAGGTCTCGCCGTCACGCTGCAACACGGCCACGCTGGTCTGGCCGCAGGCAGTGAGCGGGTGCGGTGTGCGCACCAGACGAGTGATCTGGCTTTTTTGCACGTCAATCAATTCCATGTGTAAAAACCTTCAACATGCATACCCCGCATCGAGAAATCACGCAGTCGGTTCATCGCCACACCGCCCAAAGCGCGGCTGTTGTGCAATATCCAAACCTCACCACGGCGCAGCAGCACGGTGCCTATGTGCCACACGGTCTGACCGCTTTCATCCATGCCGGTTATCAGCACCGGCCCACCGTGCACGGGCTCAGCCACGCGGGTGGCCAGCGCATTGCGGTGGGCACCTATCTGCGCGGCCTGCCCTGCCCTGCCCTGTCGGTGTTCGGTGGGCAGCACCACGGTGCGATCAAACAGCTCACGCTGCACGTCCACCGCCAGGTGGGCGCAGTCATAAATGCCGGACACATACTCACGCCCCACCATGGCCTGGGCGGACTGCCATTGCTGGTCACTGGTCATAGCGATCAGCCAGCAAACAAGCCAGGCGCATTGGATGGGTCGTAACGCACCCGTACCGCGCTTTGGCGCAAGGTGTCGTCTGGCCCCATGGTGCAGCTCACGGTGGTGGCGCTCACGTTGATGCCTCCCAACAGCGCCACAAATTCAAAATCAATCACGCTTGGCGTGGCGCGACTGACCACACGCAAGGTGGCCAGCAAGGTGCTGCCTACAGGCAGCGCTTCAAGCGCGGCGGTAAGTTCGCGGCCCACGTTATCCATTTGCAGTTGGGCGCGCGGGTTTTCACCCTGGGCCTGACCTGGTAGCTTGACCTTGAAGGGCAGGCCTATCCAAGTATTTCCGTCAATCGTCCAGTCGCGGGTGTCATTGACCACACGCACGGGGGCGACCCAGCTTGCATGCTCAATGAACAACAGCTCCAAAAAGCCATGGGCATCGGCCGTAGCGTGCAACTGGGCACGCGATGCGTCAGAGACAGCCATAGTCAGTAAGTAGAGTTGAGGTATTCAAACGTGACATCACGTCGGCAGCGCTGCCGACCCGCACGCCAGGTGCCATGCACTGAGGTGAGTGCGCCCAACTGGCCGCCCACAATACGGGCCTGCACTTGCACACCGGTACGCGGGTGCGCCCAATTGAACCAATCGGCACCAGAGCCGATTTGTGTGTCAAACCAAGTCTCAAACGCGGTGGCGTGATCGCTGTCTTTGAATTGCAACGTGGCCCTGACGCTAACCAGCACATCGCTGGCCATGCGGCGTTGCTTGGGCACACCAATTTCCATTTCGCTGCGCATGACCGCGCTGCCACGCTCTTCGCTGAAGCCACCCAACACCACATGAACATCGGTAGGAAAAGTGGCAGACATCACATGGCTCCCGATTTGGCAAAGCGGCTGCCAATGGCGTGATAAAGGCTACCCGAACCGGCCGCCACGTTATCGGCCATGGCGTCTTGCAACTGGCGGGTGAGCACATCAACTTTGAACCCGCCCCCGGCACTTTGGCTGATCGTCTTGCTTACCACCTCATTGGCTGCGCCGCCTTGGTTGGTGATGTTCACTTCAACAGAAACAGCGCCAAGCCCACCCTGCATGGCCGCCGCCACCACACCCAAGCGGCCCTGGCTGTCACGCTTAAGCGGCATGATTGCCTCTGAGCCCGCCTCGCCCATGAGGCCAAGTCGCGACCCTTTAGCGAACTTGAATAGCGTGGGCGAATTGACAATCGAATTTGTGAAAGAACCGCCATTGGCGAAAGCCTGCACACCAGCAGACCCAAATGCATTGCCCGTGGCGTTGACCAAGTACTTATCGAAAGACGATGGCAACGCCTGCGGGCCTTGCACTACCGTTTGCTGTTCGCCACCACCCAGCAACTTGCTGAGCCAATCTCCGCCAGCCAGCGACTGCGCAAATGGCTGGGCGATTCGGATGCGTGCAAATTCCTGGATGACCACATTGGCAAAGTCTTTGATGTTGGCTTTTCCAGTGGTCACGAAATTGACAATCCCGTCTTCCATGCTCTGCAAAATGTTGCTTGTGGCTTCACGCGCACGGTCCCCCGCCTGAGCTACGCGCACGCCATATTCGCGCACAGCCATGGCCACACCGGCCTCTGCGTCATAGATTTGCCGATAGCGCTCTGCATGCAGCTTGGCGTAGGCGTCGAGCTGTCGTCTTCGAGCGTCTTCAAGATCGGTCTCGCGCTGCGCGCGGGTGGAGACATCAATGTCGCGGCGGCGCTCAAGCTCCTTCACTTCAGCCAAGTGGCGAAGTTCAATGGCACGTACATCGGCCAGGCGCTGCGCTTCAAGAGTTGTGGCACCGATGATGCTGCGTTGGAATTCGTATTCACGGCTCACCGCCTCCATGCCGACAAGTTTGTCGCCCCAGCGTTCTTTTTCATCAAAATCTGCCAAGGCAATGCGATTTAACTCAGCACTGAGCTGCTGACGAGAACGTAGACGCTGCGCATCGAGTTCAAGCAACTTGGTCTGGATTTGTACCTTTTGCTGCTGGGCGGCCAATGCCGTCTCGGGCTGAGGGTCGATCACGCTGGCAGCAGCTCGAGCCAGGTCTCCCTTGAGCTGGATCTCCTGTTCGTCCAGTTTGATCAGCTCTTGCTTGGCAATGGCCTGTTTGATGATCGCCTGAGTTTGCGGTGAGGCATCCACCCCCAGAGAAAGGCGTGTTTCGAGAGCGTAGATTTCGGCATCTGCCTTGAGTGTTTCGCGCTTGACCTGGTAGGCCTGATTGGAGGCCTGCAGCGCCAGTTGAGCGCCACGCAATCTTTCCTCAAGTGCTCTGGCCTCCGTCTTGGCGGTTTCATCGGCCCCCTTGGCCGCGACCTTGTCTGCCGCCATTTTCAGCAAACGCTGCTGCTCTTGCAGTGCAGCGAGTGCTGCCTGGCGCTCTTCATTTTTCTTCGGCTCAAAATAGCCGGTATCTTTTTTGAGCTGCGCAGCACGTGCAATGGCCTCTTCGAGCTGGCTGATTTGCTCTTTGATGGGCAGCGGCTCACTACTGAGCTTGCGCTTGAGTGAATCCCAAAAATCGCTGACCCACTTGGTGTAAGCAGCCCAGCGCAATTCTGCAAGGCTCAGGTCTTTGGCCGTTTCTGTAGTGTAGGTGCGCGACAGCGCACCCAGCAAGGCGTAAACCGCCTGATACCGCTGACCATTTGATTCCATGCGCTGGATGTAGCGCAACTCCGAATCGGTCAAAAAGTGCAGGCTCTTGTTGGCGCTGGCAGCAAACTGCGCCGGGGCATCGGCCATTTGCACAAATTGCTGGGCTACATCTTCCGCGCTCTTGCCTGTAATTTGCGCCATGAGCGCGGCAGTTTGCGAGGCCTGTTCAATGTTGCCAGGCCCAAAACGGCCAGAGCTCAACAGCGCCTGTGCAATCTCGCGCACCTTGCCTTTACCCAAATCGGCGCTGACACTGATGCGCTGCACCATGGCATCGAATCTGTCGGCGGTCATGCCGGCAGCGTTTCCGGTCAGATCAAGACTGCGACGAAATTCAGCAGCTTCCTTGCTTCCTTGATACCAAGCCGCCGCCATTGAACCAACCGCCACTGCACCAGCTGCCAAAGCGATGTTCATCGGCGTGATGAGCCCCGCCAGCGCAGCCAGTGCCGGGCGAAAGCCACCATAAACCGCTGAGAGCTGGCTACCCTGTTGGGCCAGAGCCAGCATGGGGTTGGCACCACCGGCCACCTGCACCGCGAAGTCTTGCAGCTGGTTGGCCATCTGGATGTTTTGGAACTGCACCTGACGAGCAGATTTTTGCTGAGCAATCGCGCTGAGCTTGGCCTGATCGGCCAGCTTCGTATGGGCCTCGCCCAGGCCCGCCAATGCGGCAGCGCCTGGCGCGTAGGCTTTGGCGATGGTGCCCCCCATTTGGCTGACCACGGCATTGATGTTGGCCACATCTTTGCGCAACTGGCCCAGATCGGCCGCCATTTCGATGGTAAATTTTGCGATGGCCATTGCGTCAGTCGCCCTTGGGTGGGTTATAGGTTTTGATGGTGTGGAAGGCGTCCAGCAACGCGGGCACGTCAGTCAAGCCCAGATGGGCGCAGACATAGGGCAGCCCAGCCCAGTCGATCCCGCCCATGCCGTTTTTGAGTAAGGCCCAGGCTTTCAGGTGCATCAAGGGCAGCGGATCGGGATCTTGACCTTGGACTTCTTCACCTTCCCACTGGACGCCATGCCCAGCGTCCAGCAGGTCGGTTAGTTTTTTTCAACGTCATCCTTGCGGTTGATGTGCTCAACGATTTGGCTCAGCAAGCGCTGCACCAAGGTGGCTGCGTGTTCGGGCCGCTCTTCAATCCAGGCCTGAAACAGATCGGGATGGAACGGCACTTCGTCAGATCCTCCGGCGCTGCCCAGCAGATCGGACTCGACCACACCAGCCCAACCCACCACATGGGCACGAAGGTCTGATGGGTCGAGCTGGATGCTGGCCTTTGCCTCGCCGTCTTTGCCTGGAACCAGTCGAATGATTTGCGTCTGAATTTGCAACTCGGTGGGGCGGCGCAGGGTGATGTTCTTGCCACCGTCGAGTTCGACGACAAATTCACGCAGCCTGGCCATCTTGTTCAGAATTTGCTCGGGGGTCATGATCAGTTATCGGTGCCGATGACGTAGCCCTTGACCGTCATGGACAAAGAGCCCGTGACCACTTGGTCGACACCCACCGATTCACCCGGCAGCGATGGTTGGCCACGGAAGATGCGGCGCTGGCCATTGGGGTAAGTCAGGCGCACAAGGGCATAACCACCTTGGCGCGCTTGCTGCTTGAGAAATGCGGCAGCGGCATTCGCTGTTTGTTCAATCAGCACATCCATGCTGACCGACTGAGCGGCCAACATACCCGTCTCTTCTTGCTTGCTGTTGTCAAGCAACGTGGTTACATCGATTTTGCTGGCATCGCCGCCGCCAATGTCGACTTTGGTGGAGTTGACCAATGTGGCCCATGTTTGCACGGGCACAAAATTGCCGCCCGTGCATGTGGTGTAGTTGCTGCTGTCAACATCTGGCAGCTCAAATGTGCCGGTGGTGATGTTGGCCACGGTGGCGGCCATGCCGTCAAGCTCGTTCATGCCGTTCATGCTGTCGAAATAGCCGACGGCACCACTGAGCAAGCCGTGTGCAGCACTGGACACTACAGGCGGGCTGGCCTTGGTGATGGCCGTGATGAGCTTTGCGGCAGTGAAGACGGTGGCCACTTCAACTTTGACGTTGCGGCCTTTGAGGACTTTGATACCCATGGCGGGGTTCCTTTCTTGGGGTGAAAGCCGCACAGCGGCCAAAAAAAACCACCCGGAGGTGGCTTGGTTGCGAGAATCAGAAAAGCCGCCCTGGGGCGGCCGATAGTGGCGACGGCGCGGCTAAACGCTTAGCCTTCATCAAGGGTGACCTTGACCATGCTGGCGTGCATGGCGTATTCATCCGAATAGCCAGAGGTGCGGCCAGCCAGGCCAAAACCAGCACCATGGCATGCAGCAATACAGGCGCGGACAAGCGTTTCGGCTTGCAGCCGCGAATCAGCCCAACAGCGCATATCAAACACGGCGTCAGGGTTATCGATAGCGGCACACAAGGTTTGCATGGCTCCGGCGTCTTCACGCCCCAGCACCACAAAGGGCGCTGAGGCGTCTTGGTCGGCGCGATCCATATAAATGCGGCTGGCCACAATGCTTGACACTTCGGGCGCTGCGAGCAGCGTTTGCAGCAGAGTTTGCTCAGGGCTCATTCGATGTTTCCGGTCTTGTTGGCAGCGACGGCCCAGGCGGCCAGTTTCTTGATGACATCGTCTTTGGCTGCGCCCAGTTTTCCGGCAGCGTGCTGCAGGAAGGCATAGGCTCGCACACTGCCACGGTTATTGCCTACGCCCACACTCACCCAGCGAGTGGCACCGTTGTGGTCTTTGACCTTTTTGCTGCGCACACTGGTGCGGCGCTGTGTGCCGAATTCGAGCCAGCGCCAGAAGAATGGATCGCGCGGGTTGTCAGCACTGCGTGCGCTCTTGCGCACCAGCACCCGGCCAGGGCCTCTTCCTTTGTAGATGTTGCCGGGCAGCGGCTTGACATTGACGAATACGCCTATGTTTCCAGCCTTAGCCTCGACCTTGCTGGTGCGCACGCTGATAGCTTTGCGCACGGTGCCCGACAAGCGGCGAGGGATGCCAAGTGGACCAACCACGGGTCTTGTCAGCGACGGCACCGTGGCACGGGCGTCTTCGCGTACCTGGCGCATGCTTTCGCGCATGAACTTGGCCAAGACGCGTTTCTCAAACACGTCCGGAAGCACGCGCATCTTAAAGGTGAAGCCCTCGATGCCATTTATCTTGATGCGGCTGATGCCGTCAGCAAACACCTTAGACATCTGTGACCTTTTGACTGGTGGCGCGGATCTGCAGATACCGCCCGTTATCGAGCTTAAGGGGCTCGCCGCTGACGTAATAGACCCCGCCATCCCAACGCAGGCGCATGGCAGACAGTGCGGCTAAGTCTGCATCCATACAGCGGCGAATGGTGAAAATGTAGGCGGCCACAGCGTGCGGCTGATCGGCACCCATGTGATCGCGCTGACTGACCGGGCGCACGCGCGCCCAGGCCTTGAAAGCTTCTGACCAACCGCCCGTGAGTTCATTGAGGGCGTTGCGCTCAGTGTTTTCGCGCTCAAAACTCAGGCGCTGGTTGAATTCCTTGATGGGAAACATGGCCTGCTCAAATCGAAAAGATGCAGTAAGGCGCTAAGAGCGCATCGGCAAAGCCTTGTGGCAACGCTGGCTTTTCGGCGCTGCGCGTGCGCTGCTCGTAGAGGTCGGCCGTGGCCAGCAAGATCCAGCTTTTGATGGGCTTTGGCACCTCGCTGTCGGGGTAGCCTGCGGTGTAGGTCACTTCGACTGCATTCGCACGGCCTTGCGTGATGGGCCAGCGGCGATCAGGCGCCGGAACCAGACGGCCCGGTTCGCTCACTTTGTCGACCAGGTAGTCTTGAGGGTCCACCGTTTGCAAGTCGCCATTGGCATCGAAGAACTTGACCGACTCGACATCAAGGATGGGCGGCATGAGCAGCTCGATGGCGGGCGTGAAGGCATCGAGCGTGAGGCGATAGCGCGATGGCACTAGGGCGCGCTGCATGCGGCTGCCGGCATCGGAGGTGGCAGCGCCAACATAGATGGAGATCAGCCCATCCTCATCGACGCAATCGGTGGCGCGACATTGTTGCTTGGCCTCTTCGAGACTGACGGGCTGCACGGCTCCGTCTAGGGCAGCAATTTTTCGGACTGGCATCTTCAATACTCCTGACGCGGGTTTTGATGTTGGTTTTCAGGCGTCTGCAATCGGCTCGCCTAATTGCAAGCCGATCACGCACGACTCGCGTGGCATTGTCCTGTGCGCCTTCGCTCAGGCCTGGATTTTCAGGCTCATGGCATAGGCGACAGCGGCCTTATTGCTATCCACTTGACCACCTGCTTCTGCCAGCTTGGCAACGTCTGCTGGCAGGGTGACAACATCATCAGGTTGGCCATGGGCGCAGGCAACCAGCACGCGCACCTTGACAGATTTGGTCTTGGAGGTAGAGGTCAGAGAATCATCTGCCAATTGAGCCAGACCTTGAGTGAGCAAGGGCTCGGCCACTTCGGGGGCTACCTCAAATGCGGCACCTTCGAGGATTTCGGCAGAGTCGGCTGCAATGACGCCAGCGGCGATCACGGCCAGAGCGATGAGTTTTGTCATGGATTGTCTCGGTTGAATTGGGTTGGGATGACAGGCCGGGCACGGTTGGCGTGCCCGGATCTAGCTAACCTTATGGATCAGGTGGCGCTGTTGACGTAGACGCGAACGGCTGCTGTGTCGAGCAAGTTACCGCCTGAGCGCGTCCAGCCACAGAAACCAACTTGGTTAAGCAGGGCAAATGCCGAGTCGTCAAAGCGCTGGATGCGGGTGGTGCCCTGCACATCACGGATGGTGTATTTGCTGAAGTCACCAAAGGCGATGGACTTGGCATTGGCTGCCATGACGGCCATGTCGTCATTGATGGCTACCGGGTGTCCGCACAGTGTGTCAGGTGCACCAGCTACCAGCGACGGCACCCAGATCGGACGGCCAGTGGTGTCTTTGAGCTTAGCCACGATGGCGACCGACATGTCATTCATCATGTACGCAGCGTTGCGGCGGTAAGCCCGATTGACCGAGTGTTTGAGGTCGATCAGATCGTCATAAAGGACGGTGAGCGTCTGGCCCGTGGTACCGGTCTTGCCTGTGGCGGCCTTGGGGATCACACCATCTGGCACTGTGGTGCCGCCGCCTGTGGTGAAGTGGGTGTTCTGAATGCGGGCGATACGCGTGGCCAGGCGGTCAATCACGTAGGCGATGACATCAATGGCGCTGTCCTGGATCAGTTCCAGAGGCAGAGCGATTTTTTTGGAGGTGTAGTAGAACGGGTTGAGGCCGATGGTGCCAAATGCGATCTCACCTGTGGTGGCTGAGGTGTTCTGACCGACGATTTCACCTACATCTGCAGTGCCGTCCGAGGTGGGCCAGTTCATGGCGACACCGGTGGATGTGCTCAAAATGGTAGCCACTTCACGCATGCCGCCAAATGCCTTGAGTTTGTCGATCACCATGGAAGCAATCTCGGAAGGGACGGTGTATCCGCCTTCAGCAGCGGTCGTGGTCGACATGGCATTGCGGATGGCAATGGCTTGCTCGGCAGTCACGTTGTTGCCGTTGCGCAGATACAGGGCGACTGCATCTCGCACGCTGATGGTGCCGTCTTCCTGGCGCTGACCAGGTTGTGAGCCGCCGTTGGTGACTTCATTGAAGAACTTGTCTGCCTCCAGATCACGCATGCGCTCTTCCGCGCGGATCTGGGCTTTGGCGCGTTCAATTTCGTCGGCCAGGTTGTCAAACTTTTGCTGGTCTTCAACAGTCCAGGTTTGATCACCCTTTTCAGCGAGGATATGGTTGGCTTGCTTTGCGAGGTTGGCAATCTTCTCGCGCAGGGCTTGAATGTTTTTCATAGCGTTCTTTCATAAAAAAAGGAGCCGACAGGCTCCAAATGGATACAAGGCGTCCGGCCTTGACGGTTTGTTTTGCGCGAGAAGCGCTACACAAGGGTTACCAGGCGCAACGTATTCCGGTTGGTTTGCGTTGTGCCTTTGGGTTGGGGTACAGGATCGGCCGGTGGAACCTTGGGAGCAACCTCAGACAAGGCTTTTGGCACCTTGTTGTAGGCGGCCAGGTTCCAGGTGTTTTTTGCAGTCTTGTCGGCAGTGGCGGCCAAGCGATCGCAAAAACCATTGGCTACTGCTTCGTCAGCGGTAAACCAAGTCTCGGCATCCATCCAGGCGACGATTTCGGCGGCGTCTTTACCAGTCTTGTTGACGTAGCCGGAAACGATGGAGCCTTCTACTTTTTCGAGCAGATCGGCGGTGTCACGCATGGCCTGCTTGTCGCCCCACACGGCACCGCTGGCGTTGTGGATCATGAAGAAGGCATCCTGAGAAATTTCCACCTCGTCGCAGGCGATGGCGATGCTGGTGGCGGCACTGGCTGCCAGGCTGTCAATGTGGGCAATGGTGGTGCCACCGAAGCGTTTGATGGCCTCCGCAATGGCTTTACCCTGGAACACATCGCCACCGGGGGAATTGAAGCGCACATGCAGGGTCTTGGCATCCGATACCGAGTCGAGCTGCTCGATAAAGCCACTGGCACTGATACCCCAATAAGAGTCGATCAGGTCGTAGATGTAGACGGTGGCTTCATCGATGCTGTTGCGCACCAGGCTGAATGGCTTGTTGGTGCGCCCGGCGTTATCACGCAGAAGTTGGAGGATTTTCATGGGTTTGCACCTTGGTTGGATGCGCTTGCATTTGCTTTGGCAACGTCGCGCGGGTCATAAACTTCGGAAGAGTTGCCGCCTCGGGGTGCCAAGCCTTTGGCTTTGCGGATCTCATCCACGCTCATCCAGCCTTGGCCGGTACCGGGGCCACCTAATGCAGCGCGGTTGTATTCGGCCTGGGCTTTGCTGTCACCTTCAATGAGGGCTTCACGGTCAAAGCGAATGAAGCGGCCAACATCGCGGGGAAAAAGTTTGCGATTGAGTTCCTGCTCGATGCGCTTGAGGTGCGGCTGCAGGGTGTAAGTGACAAATCCACGCGACATAGACTCGATGCCACTGCCCCAACTGGTGCTGGCACTGGTCTCCCCGATCATGTGTGGTGGCACGCCAAAGGCACGTGCAATATCAATTACCTGGAACTTGCGGGCCTCCAGCAACTGGGCGTCTTCGGCGCTCAGGCTGATTTCCTTGGCATCCAGGCCTTCGGTCAATACCATCGGCAGGCGGTGTGCATTGTCCAGGCCTGCATACTTGTTTGCGAAGGCCGCTTGCAGAGTGGAAATCTGCTCGCGGTCCATCTTGCCAGCAGTTTTGAGAATGATGGAGGGATGGGCACCGTTCTGGAAGAACTTTCCGCTGTATTCATCCATTGCCAGGGCATTGCCGACCGCGTTGCGGGCAGCGTAGGCGATAACCGACATGGACTTGAGGCCATCAAACCCGAAGCCAGGGAAGTGCAGGATTTCTTCGGGCGGTATCCAAGTGCTGATGCCCTGGTAGTTGATGTAGTAGCGCACGCTGCCGTCCGTCTGCAGCTGGGGATGCACCGATGACCAGGGCAGAGGCAAGAACTCTCGGAAAGTGTTGTTGACGTTACGTCGCACCCAGGTAAAGCCATCGCCGCGCAGCAGCTGGTTGACGCTGACGCCTTCCCAATGACTGGCAGCGGTGTACTGCGGGCTGGGCTGCTCGTTAAGTTTGTACCAAAGGTCATCACGTGGCTGCTTGACCGGGGTGTCACCGTCCATCTTGTACACATCAAGCGGCAAGGTGCTGATGGCACCCGCTATCTTTTGTACACACGCAAACACGGCCGCTACACGCATGGCTGACACGGGCGTAACGGTGATGCCAGCTGCGCCCGGCATCACACCAAAGGCATCCATGACCGACTGGTCATAGGTGACGTTGGAAACGGCGGGCGCATTGCTCTGGCGCAATGCCTCCCGCTCAGCCCGCCAATTTGTGAGGATGGGAGAACCGGGCACAGCCGCACGGCGCTGCGCATCAGTCCAGCTGGTGTTTGGGTTCACAGTATTACAAAGCCTTGTTGAATGTTGTTTGATTCGACGCTTGCCAGCGCCCGGTTCATGGCGATGATGGTTCCTATGGCCGCATCGATCTTGTTGGAGGCTCTGGACTTGCGCGGGAAAATGTTTTCGTTGCGGTCTTCCTTGACCTCGACGTTGCTCATCATCCAGACGTAGCAGGGGTTGCCGTCATGGTGAAAGCGGCCAGAGTCCACCAGGGCCGCAATCTCTTTCATCGGGTCGCTGAGATAACGCACCTGTTGCGGTATGTCCACCACGATGAGCCCGGCCTCTTCCAGGTTGGCTCCCATTTGGTGGCCGCCCCACGGGTCTTTGGCCACCTCTTTCGTTCCGATCTTCCGAGTGATTTTCAGTACGTCTTCCTCGATCTGGGTCAGCGAGATCATGTTGCCCGGTGTGGCAATCAGGTAACCCGCATTGACCCATGCCTGGTAATGCGCGTTTTCTGGTTTTTCCAGCGCCGCTTCGGGCACATAGTTACGCGAAAAGGCGTAGTAATGGCGCTCCTCGCCTTCCCCGATCCAGGCCAGCATCACTGCGCTGGCAATGTCCTGTTTGCTGGCCAGGTCGAGGCCGATCTTGCTGTCATCCCACTTCAGCGCATGGATGGTCAGCGTGCTGTCACCGGCTTGCTGCAGGTTGTGAAGGTTCAACCAGGGCGAGGCGGCTGCAACCCAGATGTTCAAGTGCTTGGTCTTGAAAACGTTTTGCTTGCGCGGATCTGCCAGCGCATCTCGCTGCTGAATGGTCAGGAACTCAATATCCACCGACACACCGAAGTTGGGGTTAGCCTTGATCAGCGCCGCTTCGGATGTCCAGTCGTCATCGTCATCCATCGTGAAGATGATGCCGAAGCGTTGGTCGTTCTCAACCACGCCTTCCAGGATCTTCTGCAGCTCCACCTGGTGGAGGTAGCAGGGCTTCGATATGTCCGCACCGGCCGTGGTGATCACCAGAATCAGCGGCTGACTGCGGGCACCCATGCCGGTCTGCATGGTGTCGTACAGATCGGAGGTTGCGTGTTCGTGGTATTCGTCCACGATCGCGCAACTGGGAGATGCACCGTCACCAGGCTTGCCGATCACCGGCTCGAACTTAGAGTTGTTCTCCAGGATCGACAGGTTAGAGGCATTGGCCGCGATGCCATATTTCTGGCATAGGCGCGGGGTGGCTCTGGCCATCAGCAGTGCGGGCCTAAACACTTCCATCGCCTGGTCTTGCGATGTAGCACCCGAATAAATCTCTGCGCCGAACTCTTCGTCCGGGCCTAGCATGTACAGGCCGATCACGGCCGCCAGCGTGGATTTAGCATTCTTGCGCGGCACGATCACATCGGCTACGCGGAACCGACGCTTGCCTGTCTTCGCATTCACCCATCCGAAGATACTGGTGAGGATGAAGATCTGCCACGGCTCCAGAACGATCAGCTGGCCCTTGGCCGCCCAGTCGCCCTTAATGTGCGGCATCAGCTGGGCGAACTTGCAGACTCGCTCGGCGGGCCGGAAGTCCAGGCCACGAACATTCTTTAAGACTGGGTTCCACACGTACGGGAACCCATCCGAACCAATGCGGCCTAGGTCTTTCAGGTGACGGGCGCAGGCCAGGCGGTGCCACTTGCACGCTACGATTTTTCCTGAGACTACGGCGTTGGCATAGTCGGTTGCAATGTTGGCAAAGTAGGTGTCAGAGATCACAGTGCGTCCCATGCATCCTGGGGCGCCTCCTTGAAGAGAGAGCCCTGCCGGTTGTCACTGGTGGTGACCCGCGACCGCGCCGATGGCGACAGGCCGAATAAGTCCAGGTAGCGTTTAACCTCGGCAGCCGCATGCTTGCCAACCACCCAATGGTGTGAATACGTGAAGTTGCCGTTGGCCGTCTTAATCATCAGACCATCGCCACCGGTATAAATTTCCCCGGCCTTTTCTGCCAGATCGCGGGCTTCGTCCGCCGCCTTCATTGCGCGGGCTAGCATGCGCTCTGCCCATACCATCTTGGCCCAGGCCTGGCAATACAGCACCAGGGCAGCCCGGTCCAACTTGGACACCAATCCGTAGCGGTCCAACTCAAAGCCGATGCGCTTCCATTCCTTCTTGGCCTCAGGCCAGATCCAGGATGGGAAGTCGGGAATCTCGACCTCCGGCCTAAATTCGCCCAGCAGCTGCCCGAGTGGCTTCTTGCTGGGGTTGCCACGAAGCAAATGCACATTGCTCGGCACCGCTTTGCGTCCACGTTGCCCCATGTTGATATCCGAAACAGTGTTTGTGCAGACGTCTGCACAGGTTGGTTGCGATGGGGAGGGGTCCCCCCCCCCCTGATAATTCCCGCACGTAAAAATTTAGCTATACGTTCGGTTTCCAATG
>JACCDZ011881581.1_pt1 | contig 15269 bp, 13 predicted proteins | sample 7449551 | NCBI WGS metagenome assembly JACCDZ01 (sample SAMN15323452, study PRJNA562643) | freshwater metagenome | isolation source: river surface water | place: USA:Blue River Watershed | collected 2017-08-18 | reverse complement strand
TCTTAATTATGAACATACACGAATATCAAGGAAAAGAAATTCTATCTAGTTATGGAGTTCGCATTCAACGCGGAATTGTAGCTAATAGTCCAGTAGAAGCTGTTGCTGCAGCGAAACAATTAACTGCCGAAACCGGAACAGGTTGGTACGTAGTAAAAGCTCAAGTTCACGCAGGTGGACGTGGAAAAGGTGGTGGAGTGAAATTAGCTAAAAACTTGCAACAAGTGGAAGAGATTTCTGAGCAAATCATCGGAATGCAATTGGTAACACCACAAACTTCTGCAGAAGGTAAAAAAGTACACAAAGTTTTAATCGCCGAGGATGTTTATTATCCAGGTGAAAGCGAAACTTCTGAGTTTTATGTATCTGTTTTATTGAACAGAGCTACAGGTCGCAACATGATTATGTATTCTACTGAAGGTGGAATGGATATTGAAGAAGTGGCTGAACATACACCACACCTAATTTTTACAGAAGAAATTGATCCAGCAGTTGGATTACAAGGATTTCAAGCGAGAAGAATTGCGTTCAACTTAGGTCTTTCTGGAAATGCGTTTAAAGAAATGGTGAAATTCATTGATTCTTTATACAATGCGTATATTGGTTCTGACGCTTCTATGTTTGAAATCAATCCAGTATTGAAAACTTCTGACGATAAAATTTTAGCTGTAGATGCTAAAGTAAATATTGATGATAACGCTCTTTATAGACAAAAAGCATATGCTGACATGCGTGATATCCGTGAGGAGAATCCAATTGAAGTAGAAGCAAAAGAAGTAGGTTTAAACTATGTTGATCTTGATGGAACGGTAGGATGTATGGTTAACGGAGCTGGTTTAGCTATGGCAACCATGGATTTAATTAAATATGCAGGTTTTGAACCAGCTAACTTCCTTGACGTAGGAGGAACTGCTGATGCAAAACGTGTTGAGACTGCTTTCCGTATTATTTTAAAAGATCCTAACGTAAAAGCTATCTTAATCAATATTTTTGGTGGAATTGTTCGTTGTGACCGTGTGGCACAAGGAGTTGTTGATGCATACAAAAATATGGGTGATGCAATTAAAGTGCCAATCATTGTTCGTTTACAAGGTACAAATGCTGCCATTGCAAAAGAATTAATTGATGGTTCAGGAATGCCAATCTTATCTGCTGTTGAATTCCAGGAAGCAGCGGACCAAGTTCAAGCGGCACTTTCTTAATTAGAAAACCAATTTATATAAAAAAATCCTGAGTGAAAGCTCAGGATTTTTTATTTTACATTATAAAGATTATTTCTTTTTCATTTTGATGAAAATTTGACCTTTGTATTTTTTAGAATCAATTATTGTGTCTCTTTTGATAACATTCATCGATTCAATATCATTAGGTTGTAATGACTTTAATACTTCAGAATTTGTAAGTTGTGTATCAACAAAAACTGCAACGTCTTGAGGAATGGTTTCTTTCGTTTTTTCAACGGTATTGGTTTGACTATAAGTGCTTACAGAAAATACAATAGCGATACTTAAAATTAGTTTTTTCATTTTTATTTTTTTCCGTTTTTGAATTGTACTTTTTCTACCACTTGTACTTTTGGAGTCGTTTTAGTGTTGGTTTTCTTAAACGGTTTTTTTGTTCCAGAAAACGATTTGGGTTTTTGATCCCCTCTTGCTTTTTCTGGATCTCGTGGACTAGCTTTAAATTCAGGTCTGTCTTTTGTATTATCTTTCTTTGGAATTTCAGCTTTATGTTTGGCTAAAACATCATTAGGATTTTTAGGGTTTTCTTTTGTTCCTCTTAGATGAATTACCAAACCATTCAAGAAATTACGCAACACTTGGTCACCACATTCCATATAATTTTCGTGTTTTTCATCACGGAAGAAAGCACCTAACTCTGATTTTGTAATTCTAAAATCAACTAATTCTAAAATTTCAACTATTTGGTCATCACGCAGCATTAAGGCCACACGCAATTTTTTAAAGATATCGTTATTGGTCATATTAGTATGTTTTTGTTTTGTATTTTTCAGTTAAAGATATTGCGAACTAAAAAGCATAAACAATTAAAAAAGCCAAAGATACGCTTTTACAAAACCATCTCTCCATAATTTTTCGTTATGTTGTCCGCCTTCAACAATTCTTACTTTAGTTAATTTCAAACTTTCACCTCTTTTTTCAGATATCAAATTGTGAATTGTATTCAGGTCAGGAATTACGTCCGCATCGCCTTCATTGTCGCCACACATAAAATAAATTTTGTTTTTTAGTATTGACGTTTTTTGAGTCAATTCATTAATTTCTTTACGGTTAAACCAAAATGAAGGTGAAAAAACCCCTGCTTTTCCGAAAATTCCAGGATATTTTAAAACTGCGTAATAGGAAACTAATCCGCCTAGAGAACTTCCAATAATACCCGTATTTTTAGTATTTGTTTTGGTTCTGTATTTCGTATCAATTTCCGGTTTTAGAGTTTCTACAATAAATCGGAGGTAATTATCAGCATTTCCACCGCCATATTTAGCATTTTTATAGGGTGTTAATTCGTCTATACGTTTTTCGTTTCCATGTTCAATCCCGACTACAATTACTTGTGCATTGAGACTGTCCAATTTTTCGTCTATATTCCATTCACCAACATACGAAGTTTTGGCATCAAAAAGATTTTGGGCGTCATGCATATAAATTACAGGATATTTCTTTTTGGTTGAATCGTAATTTTTAGGCAAATAGATCCAAATTTTCTTAGAAGTTTGTAGTTGTGGTGCTTCGATTATGAAAGTGGAAACTTGTTTTGAAGCGGTACTTAGTTTCGCTTGTTCTTCTTTTGGGGTCTGATGTTGTGCATATGTTTTTCCAAATGCAATTAAGAAAATAAAGAGCAGTACTAATCGTTGAATCATTTTTAACAGCTTGTTTAAGTAATTTAGAATAATTGCACTCCAGTTCCATTGCCTTCAGCATAGTTGATTTTTCCAAAATCCATCGTAATACCACTTGCTATGTCTTCCTTCAAAAGCAAGGCTCCGTCCATATCAACATAATCCAGTTCTGGTAATATATGTGCAATAGCTGAAATTCCCACTGTTGACTCGGTCATGCATCCTGCCATAATTTTTAGGCCTAAATGTTTGGCTTCTTTTATCATTCGTCTTCCTGGAGTAAGTCCGCCACATTTGGCCAATTTGATATTGACTCCGTGAAAATGATTGAAACATTTAGCCACATCTTCTTCTTTGATACAACTTTCGTCAGCCACAATTGGCAAAGCTGCATGTTTGAAAACTTCTTTATGTCCGTCCCAATCATCTGCTTTTAACGGTTGCTCTAAAAATTCGACACCTAATTTTTTTAGTTCTATTGCATTATTGATAGTCTCCTCAACGCTCCAACCGCAATTGGCATCGATTCTGAAAATAGCATTACTGTGTTGTCGAAGTGCTTTAACAATGGCAATATCTTCTTGAGTCCCCAATTTGATCTTATAAATGGGCCAAGGTAATTCCTCCATCTTGGCTACCATTTTATTAATTGGAGCTATTCCAATCGTGTAGTCGGTCAATGGATTTTTTTCTGTTGTATAATTCCATAATTCATACAACTTCTTTCCTTTCTTTCTTGCGTACAAATCGTTGTAGGCATTATCTAAAGCGCACAAAGCAAATAAATTATCTTTTAAATAAGGATGTATTTTGTGCCAAAATACTTCCGGAGTTTCAGTTCCTGAAGATTCAATAATAGGTCTAATTTTTTCCAAATCAGCAATCATCATTGGAACCGTTATATTGTAATAGGGATTCGAAGAGGCTTCTCCATAACCTGAAAATTTACCCTCTTTTAAAGTTACAATTACGCAAGGCTGTACATCAATCGATTTTCTAGAAATAGTAAAAGTATGTTTTAATTTAAGGTCGTAGGCTTTTAAAATCAATTCCATAATCACACTATTTAGGAAGCTTGTTCTTGTAATTTTTTAATTTCGTCACGCAATTTTGCGGCTTGCATAAAATCAAGTTCTTTGGCAGCTTTCTCCATTGATTTGCGTTTTTCCCGTATCAATTTGTCTATTTCTGATTTTGATAAATAAGCTGTTTCGGGTTCAGCAGCAACGTTTAAAATATGTCCTAATTCGTATTCTACCAAAGGATTTTTGGTAAAAGCGGAATCTATTTTTTTATTCAAAGCTTGAGGAACTTGATTGTTTTCAACGTTGAAATTAATCTGTTTCGTTCTTCGGTAATTGGTTTCGTCAATGGTTTTTTGCATACTGGCGGTAATTTTATCCGCATACATGATGGCTTTTCCATTTAAGTTTCGCGCAGCACGACCAATAGTTTGTGTTAAAGATCGATGACTTCTCAAAAAACCTTCTTTATCGGCATCCAAAATAGCAACCAATGAAACTTCTGGTAAATCCAAACCTTCACGTAATAAGTTGACCCCAATCAATACATCAAAAAGGCCTTTTCGCAAATCTTGCATGATTTCAATTCGCTCCAAAGTATCGACATCCGAGTGAATATAACGACAGCGAATAGACACTTTCGTCAAGTATTTAGCCAATTCTTCTGCCATTCTTTTGGTTAAGGTTGTCACCAAAACACGTTCGTCTAACTCACAACGTTGTTGAATTTCTTCAATCAAATCGTCAATCTGATTCAAACTTGGACGTATTTCAATGATTGGGTCTAATAAACCAGTTGGACGAATTACTTGTTCTACAACAACTCCGTCTGTTTTTTGTAATTCGTAATCCGCAGGGGTAGCCGAAACATAGATGACTTGATTTTGCATTGCTTCAAACTCTTCAAATTTCAATGGACGATTGTCCATAGCCGCTGGTAATCGGAAACCATATTCGACTAAGTTTTCTTTTCGGCTTCTGTCACCACCATACATGGCATGAACTTGCGAAAGGGTTACGTGACTTTCGTCCACTACCATCAAATAATCTTTTGGAAAATAATCCAATAAACAGAAGGGTCTAGTGCCAGCTTCACGTCCGTCAAGGTAACGGGAATAATTTTCGATACCGGAACAATAGCCTAATTCTCGAATCATTTCCAAATCAAAATTGGTGCGTTCTTCGAGACGTTTGGCTTCCAAATGTTTGCCTATTTCTTTAAAATAATCGACTTGTTTGACTAAATCTTGTTGAATTTCCCAAATGGCATTTTGCAATACATCGGGAGAAGTCACAAACATGTTAGCGGGGTAGATGGTCAGTTTTTCAAATTTTTCCAGTACTTGTGCGTTTTTGACATCAAAACTTTCAATTTCTTCAATTTCGTCACCAAAGAAGTGAATACGAAATGCTTCATCGGCATAACTAGGGAAAACTTCTACCGTATCGCCTTTAATTCGGAATGTTCCAGGGGTAAAATCTGCCTCGGTACGGGCATATAAACTCTGAACGAGACTATGTAACAGTTTAGTTCTCGAAATCACTTGATCGCGTTCAATTGCGATGACGTTCTTTTGAAATTCTACTGGATTTCCAATACCGTACAAACATGAAACAGACGCTACCACTAGAATATCTCTACGACCAGAAAGGAGGGAAGAAGTCGTGCTTAAACGCATCTTTTCTAGTTCTTCATTGATAGATAAATCTTTCTCAATGAAGACTCCTGTAACCGGCATAAAGGCTTCGGGCTGGTAATAATCGTAATAGGAAACAAAATATTCCACCGCATTATTAGGAAAAAATTGTTTGAATTCCGAATACAATTGCGCCGCTAAGGTTTTATTATGTGCCAAAACTAAAGTAGGTCGTTGTACCTCTTGAATTACATTGGCTACCGTAAATGTTTTACCAGATCCCGTTACTCCTAATAAAGTTTGGAATTGTTCGCCGTCATTAATCCCTTGAGCTAATTTTTCAATTGCTTGTGGTTGGTCTCCTTTGGGTTGGTAATCTGATACTACTTGGAAATTCATTGGGTAAAGATACTTAATTAGGACTAAGACACAAAAGAGTGATTCTTTTGAAAAGAATTTAAAAAGGTATAATAATTTAGAAGAATTAATAATAATGTACTTTTGCCACAAATTGAAACGACATGTCTCATCACCATTTTATTATTCATAAACCTTATGGCTATTTGAGTCAGTTTGTGTATGAATTAAAAAGAAAGAAACGACTTTTAGGGGAGTTGTATCCATTTCCCGAAGGGACAATGGCTATTGGACGGTTAGATGAAGATTCGGAAGGTTTGTTATTGTTGACTACTGATGGCATGATGAGTGAACTCGTTCGCAGTAAAAAAGTGGAAAAAGAATACTATGTGCAAGTGGATGGTATTATTCATCAAGAAGCAGTGGAGCAATTACAAAAAGGAGTCGAAATAGGATTCAATGGGAAAAAATACATTACCAAACCTTGCAAAGCTAACTTGATTGACGAAATTCCTGCTTTTGGCGCAAGAGGTAAGAAGATTCGGGATGAACGTCACGGACCCACTTCTTGGCTTTCTATCACCATTAATGAGGGGAAGTTCAGACAGGTTCGTAAAATGACCGCCTATGTTGGATTTCCAACACTGCGATTGGTACGAGTTCGAGTAGGAAATGTACATTTGAATGATTTACAAGCAGGTGAAGTGATTGAGGTTGCTGATTTTCAATTAGAAAATAAATAAAAGTATGTTAAACATTGTATTGGTAGAACCAGAAATACCTAATAACACAGGGAATATTGGCCGTCTTTGTGTTGGGACAGAAAGTAGATTGCATTTAATTCATCCTTTTGGTTTTGTGATTAATGATAAAAATTTGAAACGTTCAGGTTTGGATTATTGGGTGCATTTGGATGTTACCGAATATCAAAATGTATCCGAATGGCTGAATCAAATTCCAGATCGTTCCCGTGTTTTTTTAATGAGTTCTCACGCTACAAAATCGTATTTAGAGGCCGATTTTCAAGATGGAGATTGGTTGGTTTTTGGTAAAGAAAGTGTAGGTTTAAGTCCTGAAGTGTTGGCTTTGTTTGAGAATCACCTAACTATTCCGATGTCGCCTTTAATTCGAAGTTTTAACATTGCAAATTCGGTTGCTTTTGTTGTTGGCGAAGCCAAAAGACAAATCGGATTAAAGTCTTAATTTTATTATCCTTTGATGACGAATTTTCCTTTTTCGGCGTCAAAAAGAATATGCTCATCCTGAAATAAGGTATTGAAACTTCCTTTCATAATTAAATTACAAGGTTGGTCTTGTACTACTGATTCGGGCGTCATAATGATCATTTCATCGCTCAATTGAATAGCCATATCAATATCGTGTGTAGAAAATAAGATGGACTTTCCGGTTTCTTGAGTTAGTTTTTTCAAGAGTTTTAAAAGCGTGACTTTATGCAACAAATCCAAGTGAGTTGTGGGTTCATCTAAAACAATAAGTGGCGTATCCTGCGCCAATGCTCGTGCAATAAGTACAATTTGCAATTGTCCATCACTAATTTCATCATGCTTTTCATTGGCAAGGTGACTAATTTGTGTCAGCTCTAAAGCTTCATTTACTTTAGCAATATCTGCTGAAGTAAGTTTTCCAATCCAATTGGTATACGGTTGTCTTCCTAAAGCAATGAGTTCAAAAACGGTTAGATTACTCGGAGGTAATTTGTCCGTTAACACCACACTTAAATGTTGTGCTAAAGTCAAATTATCAATGGAATGAATGTCTTTTTCTTCTAAGAATATTTTTCCAGTTAAAGGTTTTTGAATCCCAATTAAGGTTCGTAAAAGAGTTGATTTACCAATACCATTAGCACCAATCAAAGCAGTAAGTTTTCCTTTTTTTAAAGATAAATTGACTTCTGATGCGACAACGGAAGTTTCCTTTTTATTGGAATATCCGATGCTGATATCTGTTGCTTGTAAAATAATAGTTTTCTCCATTAGCTCATCATTTTACGTTTACGAATGAGTAACCAAATTACTATTGGTGCACCTAAAATTGAAGTAATTGCATTAATAGGAATTACAATTGCTGAATTAGGTAACTGAGAAATACTATCACAAACTAACATAATCATAGCGCCAAATAGTAAAGTACTCCAAAATAGAATCAAGTGATTACTCGTTTGAAAAACTAATTTAGCAATATGTGGTACAGCCAAACCGACAAAAGCGATTGGCCCCGCAAAAGCAGTAATACTACCTGCTAAAATACTTGTGGCAAAGATGATGATAAAACGTGCTTTGGAATAATTCAACCCCAAACTTTTAGCATAATTTTCACCTAGAAGTAAAGTGTTTAAAGGTTTGATACTGGTCAGACTTAAGAGTAGACCAACCAAAACACAAACCGCTAAAATGGCTATCGAAGTCCAAGATAAATTACCTAAAGTACCTAAAGACCAAAAAGTAAATTTTTGCAATTGTTCTGCAGTACTGAAATAGGTGAGTGTACCCACCAAAGCATTGGTTAAACTACCAAACATCAATCCAACAATTAGAATCGCCATGGTATCTCGCAATCGTTGTGCAACAGCTAAAACAGCTAATAGAACAAGGAAACTTCCTAAACTCGAAGCGATTACTATTCCATAGGGAGAGAGCAACAATTCACTTATAAAATCAGGTAAAAATGCAGCTCCTAAAATGACTAATGCTACGCCTAAACTCGCTCCCGAACTCAGTCCTAGAACATAAGGTCCTGCTAGCGGATTACGAAACAATGTTTGCATTAAAAGGCCGCTAATCGCTAAACCCATTCCAACAACTATTGCTACTATCGCTTTGGGTAATCGGTAATCCATAATGATATATTCCCAAGAAGATTTACTTGCACCAGTTCCGATTAGACTATTGTAAACTTCTTTTAGTGGAATAGCAACAGCTCCCATACTAATATCGATTAGAAATAGGAAAACCAATCCTAAACTTAGGAAGATGAAAAGTATCGTATTTCGATGGGTTGTATTCAAATTAATTTAATTTCTCAAAAAAATGAGGAGTATAATGTGGTGCCAGTTCAGGGTGAAAGATAGCAATGAAATCTTTTAGTACCCAATCAGGACGTGCAGACGACCATTCAAAAAATACAATTCCACCTTTGGCGCCTTTGTGTAAAGCGTACGAATATACTTTTTTATTTTTAAACGCATCAAATTTTGCATAGTGCGGATTGCTGTTATTCATCTCTTTGAGAGAGGAAAAATCACCTGGAGCAATCCAAAATTCGGCTTTTTGTGCTTTTTCAAGAATCGTTTCAAAAGGCAAAGACAAACTTCCTGTTCCTTTGGTGTTGGACCATAAATAATCGGATTGCGCTTCTTTGAGAAATAAAGCCATCCAACTTTCTCCCTGAGGGACAAACCATTGATCTTGGTACATGGCGCCACTTAAAACGGAAGGTTTTTGCTTTGCTTTTTTGGCTAAAGCCAAAGTAGTTTTGTATTCTTTTTCGATAGTGGAAAAAATCACTTTCGCTTTGGTGTCCAAACCGTACAATGCGCCAAAAAACTTGATCCATTCTGCTTTGCCTAACGGAGATTGTTCATTCCAATCGCCATTTAAAAGGACTTTCAAACCGCTTTTTTGTAAGTTATCTAAAGTAGGATTGCTATTATTTAAACCAAAACTCACAATAGCATGAGGCGCCATGTCAATCAAAATTTCAGTATTTAGCGTTTCATTGGTTCCTACTTCTTTTACTAGTCCAGCATCAATTCGTTTTCTGGTTTTGGGTGACGAAATAAAATCTGTATTTGGAAAACCGATTAAGGTATTTTCAACGCCTAGTAGTTCTAATGCTGGAATGTGTGTAGTTGAAGTAACAACTATAGATTGAATTGGAACCGAAATGGAAGTATATTCCTTTAAACTGTCAGGTATGACTCCGTTTTTTTCTTTTAAAATATAGGTAAATGGGGTTGAAGTACCAGGCCAAGGCTGTGTGATTTTAAGAATGGAATAGCCTTTTCGTTTGTAAATCTCTAATCCTTTGGCGTATTGAATTTCGTTTTTATCTGGACTTTGTGTTGCTAAAGAATGCGCATTATTTTCTTTGCAACTACTTAGGAGTAGCGCAGCAAAAAAGAAAATAAATGTAGAAATAAATGATTTCATCACTTTGATTACAAGAATTGCAAAGGTAGGTGTAAAGTGTTTTAAAAATCAAATTTTATTTTTTATCCCAATCTTAGTGGTATCTTTGTGCTCGTATTGAGGTTGCTTTTTTGTTTTTCAAAATAGCATTAAAAGGGAAGTGAGTGATTGAAGATCGCTGATTAACGATTTTAGATTGGCACAACATATCTGAAATTTAGAATTCAACAATCAAAATTCAAAAATCTTACGCTGTACCCGCAACTGTAAGCTACAAAGCTTGTTGTTATCTACAAAACCATTGTTCGCTTTGCGAATGAGAAGGTAAACAACAAGACGCAAGCCAGGAGACCTGCCCTTTACATCGAGTATCAAACTTTCGGGAAAAAAGGTTTGGGTATGGGTAATTCTATGCTTTTCTCCCCATTATTAGTAAAGTAACAGTTCAGCTGTTGCAAAATGTTTAATGTATAATGAACAAGAAAAACGTTCGTATTAGCGCATTATTTGTGCTATTATCGGCTTGTGCTTTCGCGCAAGAAAAAGAAAATGTAGCTTCTAAACAGGAGCTAGAAGAGGTAGTGGTCTCTGATTCTAAATTTGCTTTACCAAAGGAAAAATCAGGAAAAGTAATTACCAAAATTACCGCCGAGGAGTTAAAGAATAAGCCAGGACAAAGTATTTCGGCTATTTTAAACACCGTAGCAGGAGTTGAAATCAATGGCAATCAAAGTGCTGCGGGTAAAAACTTAGGCTATTACATTCGTGGTGGTAAAAACAATCAAGTACTGATTCTGATTGACGGAATTCCGGTTAATGATGCTTCTGGAATTAGCATGGAGTATGATTTGCGATTGCTTCCAGCAGAACAAGTAGAAAGTATTGAAATTATGAAAGGAGCAGCGAGTACTTTATATGGAACGGGTGCTGCAACGGGAGTAATTAATATTCGATTAAAAAAACCAGCTAAAAAAGCCTTAGTAGGAAATGGTTATTTTAATGTAGGTACCAATGCTACTGCAACCCATCAAAATCAAAAAGCAGCTGATTTTAACCAAGGTTTTTCTGTAAATGGAAGTAGCGATAAACTGACCTATTTTGCGGCTTTGAATAGCACAGATACAAAAGGAATTTCTCAAATTGCTTCTCCTAATTCGACTGTAAGTTATGAAGACGATCCTTTTTCGCGCTTGAATTATTTGGCTAAAATTGGCTATAAAGCAACAAGCAAATTGACTTTGGATTTCTTTGGGAATTACGACAAAATCACAAACGATTACGACGGTGGTTTTGACAATACCGGAACTAGTGATACGAATTTAAATACAACAAGTTCCAAACAATTTCGTCTAGGATTTTCTCCTAAATATAAATATGAAAATGGTGAATTCGTTTTGAATTCTAGTTTTAACAAACTAGTTCGCACCTATGATGAGTTGGATACCTATTCTAATTCGGTTGGTTTTTCTCAGTACGAATCAAGAAGTGTAAATGTAGATGGGTTTAATAAATACGAAGTCAGTCCGTCTTTCTTTTTAGTTTCGGGGGTGCAATACCAATTTCATGATGCCAATAGCGTTACACCTTATGGAAGTAGTGGTAAAGAAAGTACTAAATTCAACATGATAGATCCTTATATAACCGGAGTGTATGCGTCTAATCTTGGATTCAATCTGAATGTTGGGGCAAGATGGAATAGTCATAGTGCTTATGGCAATCAATTAGTTTATAATTTAAATCCTTCTTTTGATTTTAATTTAGTTCCTTTAAAAATAATCAGTTCGTACAGTACTGCTTTTGTTACACCAAGTTTGTACCAATTGTATTCTCAATATGGGAATACCCAATTAACTCCAGAAAAAAACAGTACCCTAGAAGCAGGTTTTGAAACGCAGTTGTTTGACAAAAAACTTAAATGGAATGTCGTTGGTTTCTATCGAGAGCAAACTAATTTTATTGGGTTTGATTTTAATCCTGTAACAGATGGGTTTAATTATTTTAATATTGATGGTTTGAATAAAGCCAAAGGAATTGAAACCCAAATAACGATGACTTTGAGTGATAATATCAAATGGAATTCAAATTACACTTTTACTCAAGTTGACCAGGCGTTAAACCGATTGATTCCAAAACATAAAATCAATTTTTCGATAGATTATAAGGTTTCAGAAAGTTTCTTTTGGAATATTAATTATCAATATACAGATGATAGAAAAGATGCTTTTTTTGACGGAAACACCTATAAAACAACTAATGTAAATCTAGGTTCGTATCAACTAGTAAACAGCTTAGGTCGATTCGAAATTATCAAAAACAAGTTGTCTGTTTTTGGTTCAATAAATAATATTTTCAATGTTGATTTTATTGAGAATATCGGATATAGCGCTTTAGGTCGCAATTATAAATTGGGGTTGACTATTAATTTGTAATTTAATTTTACTTAAATAAAAAAGGCTTTCTAAATTTAGAAAGCCTTTTTTTATTTTATAATGAATTAATCTAGTGCTTTTTGAAGTCCTTCAGGCGCTTTTTCTAGATACATTTGAGTCATGAATGGGTTTGAAGACTTCGAATCTTTGAAGAATTCAAATTCTTTACCGGTGCTTTGTTGAATCATTTTACCAGTACCTGTTATTTTTCCAATTGCTGCTTTTAGCAAAGGCTCGGTTACATCACCCAATACGCCAAATGTACTTATCGTTTCTTTCAATTCATGAGTAGGAGTCAATCCGTTGAAATAGTCACCAAAACCATCAGAATTTACAATTTTTAATACGATAGGTTGCATTGCGTATTTGTGTTTGGTGTTTTTGTTGTTTGGTCCAAAATCGGGAGAGTCATATAAAGTAACTGATCCTACATTTTTACCTGTAGTTACATCTCCAATTTGTACAACATTTATATGCGGTTTTAAACCATTAATTATTAATTCACTAGCAGAAGCAGTACTTTTGGTTGTAAGAATATACACCTTAGTCATATTGACACTATTGATAGCTGTAGTGCCTATTTTATCAGTAAAGAAGTTACGCAAACCGTTCGGATCGTTTTTTTCGAAATAGTCATTAATTTTTGAGTTCCATTGTTGCTTAGCAAATACTTTCCCTGTAAATTGTCCTGTTACCATACTGGCTAAATAAGTCGCTGTTCTTACAGATCCTCCTCCGTTGTAACGTAAATCCAAAACTAAATCAGTTATACCTTGGGTTTTAAATTCACTAAAAGCAGTATTTAATTGTGTGTCAAAATCAGCATAAAATCCATTGTACATTAAATATCCAATTTTTTTAGCTCCAACAGTTATTACTTTTTTAACTAAAATTGGATTTTCAGTTAGAGTAGTTTTTGTTAATTGGACTGTTTTTCCATTGGAAGAAACCGAAGTTCCATTATAGTCGGCCATGTTAAGTGTGTAACTGTCATTGGATCCAAACAATAAACTTTCATAATTACTTACGGTTAATTGGGTGCCATTGACCGCGGTAAACATCTCTCCTCGGCGGATGTCTTTTGTAGCTGCATCTGAACCTGGAATTATATAACGTACATAACCAAAAACTTCTGTAGTACTGTTGGGTTTGTAGCTTAATCCAAATTCAACACCATTATTTTTAGAGGTACCCTGAAGAGACTGTTCTAAGGTTACATAATCATCTACCATCCAACTGAATCGATCAATACTTGGACTAACACGCAAGGCATCAAATAAATCTTCTGGAACTTTGTAATTTGTTAGAAAAGCATCAAGAGCAGCTTGGTTTGCAAAACGATTGTCGGCTAAATTAGGTACGTCTGTTTGCCAAAGATAATATTGATTCAATCCCTTCCAAATGAAGTTTTGAACATCAAGATTAACAGTTGGATTTGTTGGGATAATTGCAGCATCATCGTTATCTTTTTGACAGCTTAGTAAGCTGAAAACAGAAATTAATACTACGATCGAAAGTTGACTAATTTTTTTCATAATAGGGTTTTAGATTTGGATTTAAAACGTAAAAATACAAACTTTTGTTATATGAAGGATAAAATTTATTGGCATTATTTTTGAAAAATATAGGCTATTAATTAATATATTTATCGAGCCAATTATAAATTGTATTCCATATGAAAAAAAATAGCATTACCCTATTATTCCTTTTAGTTACGAGTTCTTTCTTTGCGCAATCTGTTTTTGATCAATTTGAAGGTATTGCAGGAGTTAATACAGTCCTTGTCAATAAAAAAATGTTTGATTTGATGAGTAAGGTTAAATTGGATACTTCAGATAAAGAAACACAACAATACATGCACTTGATTAAAAAAATAGACAATCTTAAGGTATATCGTACTCAAAATAGCCGTATCTCCACTCAAATGCGTTTGACGGCCGAAAAATATTCTAAATCTTCTGGTTTAGAAGAATTATTGACATCCAACGAAGGAGGTAAGAAAATCCAAATTTTAGCTAAACAAGGAACAACACAATCATATTTAAAAGAATTATTGCTTTTTATTGAAGGTGGTGATAATGAAGAAACCGTTTTGATGTCAATTACAGGTGACTTTGATTTGAATGAAGTACCTGCTTTAACTGATAAAATGAGAATCCCTGGTAGTGCTGAGTTGAGAAAAGCAGGAAAAAAGTAATTAAAATTTAAGGGATTGACTACGTCTTTCCCAACAAAGCTACGCTTTGAAAAAAAAGCTACTAAAATAATTTCAAGCTATAGGGATTGACTTCGTCTTTCCCTTAAAGCTCCGCTTTGAAAAAACAAACGCTTAAAAAATAATTCCAAGCAAGCTTGATTATTTTTTAAGCGTTTGTTTTTATTCGTGACCATGGAGGGATTTGAACCCTCACGCCCTTGCGAGCACCACCCCCTCAAGATGGCGAGTCTACCGTTTCTCCACATGGCCTTAAAAAAGAAAAGGTCATTCGTAAAACGAACAACCTTTTGTGACCCGACTGGGGCTCGAACCCAGGACCCCATCATTAAAAGTGATGTGCTCTACCAACTGAGCTATCGAGTCAATGACTCAAGAAATGAAATGTATTAATAATTTTGTGACCCGACTGGGGCTCGAACCCAGGACCCCATCATTAAAAGTGATGTGCTCTACCAACTGAGCTATCGAGTCATTATCATTTCTTGAATGCGGGTGCAAATATAAGGCCTTATTTTTAATATTTCAAAGCTATTTTATTATAAATTTGTCTTTTTTAAACAAAAGTCCTTAACGCCTTAATTAGTAAGGTTTTATT
>JACCDZ011558323.1_pt1 | contig 15282 bp, 12 predicted proteins | sample 7449551 | NCBI WGS metagenome assembly JACCDZ01 (sample SAMN15323452, study PRJNA562643) | freshwater metagenome | isolation source: river surface water | place: USA:Blue River Watershed | collected 2017-08-18 | reverse complement strand
TCGCCATCCCGCGATCCGAGCAGATCTTGGTCAGCGCACTCGTCAGCGTCGTCTTGCCATGGTCCACGTGCCCGATCGTCCCGATGTTCACGTGGGGCTTTCGTCGCTCAAATTTCGCCTTCGCCATGATTCACTCCTTTTCTCAGAACTCTGTTTTCCCAGAACCCCAACCGTATCTTCAGATCACCCTTCGAACAGAAAGGCACTCTGCCCGGACAAGTCTGATATGGAGCCCACGACGCGAATCGAACGCGTGACCTCGTCCTTACCAAGGACGTGCTCTGCCAACTGAGCTACGTGGGCACTCGATGTACAGTCTCCATCCGCTCGCGCACCCTCTGTCCGCATCTATCGAGTACGCTGAATTTGGAGCGGGCGATGGGATTTGAACCCACGACAGCCAGCTTGGAAGGCTGGAACTCTACCACTGAGCTACGCCCGCCCACGGCGAACCTACCAACACTTCAACGGCCTGCCGGCGACATTTCTAATGAGTACAATCTCCGGCACACCGATACATATTTAGCATCATCATTCTTTCAACCCGCGGCGCACCACTACTATGCGCCCTCCGGATTAAACGGCTCAGTTTGGTGGGCAGGCAAGGGTTCGAACCTTGGAAGCCATAAGGCAGCAGATTTACAGTCTGCCCCCTTTGTCCACTTGGGTACCTGCCCGCTAGAGATACATTCCCAAACTTGAGCGATTACTCTTCGCTTCAGAGAAAACTGGATCCAGAGCCGTTTCATTCTGACGTTCGAAGAATGAAAGTAAGCCCCACCACGCACAGGGCCCCAGCGACATGACATGGCTGGGGCGCTGATTCAATGAGGATTGACCTGGCTTTGAAAGCAGCCGATTTTATTTGCGACGCCTTCTAAAGTCAAGGGGGTATGCTCTATGCAGGAAGAATTCTACGGGGCGACAGGAGCAGCGCAGTCTCCGCGCGTGCTCAGAATCGGTCGGGGACGCCGAAGTACCTGGCCGGCCTGACGAATCATGTCCGGTTGACTCCCCAATACCTCTTTCATTAACAGCAGCAGTTCCGGGGCCGAGAGTCGAAACTCAGGCGCCAGAAATCGTTTGCGCGCCATGAGCTTTTCGCTCGGGTCCTCCGGCTCATAATACCCGCTCAAGGCAGCGTCCTGCTCTGCCTGATTGAGCCGGGCAATCCAACCAGATACATTGGGCGCGGAGCCAGAGGGCCGAGATTCGCGCCCCTGCTTCTTGTCGACTTCTAATTGAGTCCATACGGCCCACCCGATAAACAGGGCCCAGGTTTCATTGAGGGCCTCCCACGATTCCGTTTCACTCAGAAATCGCTCTTCTTTAAGCCCCTTCTTCTGGAGCACCGGCGTAATAAGAACCTGCTGATACCGGCAGTGTTGCTGCTCACGGGCAAACATCATCAACGATGTCTGCGCCGCCGAGGACCCCAGCTCCTGCTCGAGAAAATCCATATAGACATGAAACAGTTCGTGATACAGAGTTTCCAACTCTTTGTGCGTCAACTTTCTCAATGGACGCAATGTCCGGCCCGCCGCATTCAAGGACAGCGAGCGGTCCAGCACCATTCGATGCTCCGCTGGATGATACTCCGCGGCAAATGCGTGTAGATCCTCAAACTCGAATGTCACAAATGCTGCCGGCACCTGCTCAAGAAATCGAGTGGGAAGATGGAGCATTTTCGCTTCCGCCAGCAATGTGCGCCACAGCCGCGACGAATCCGGAAAAATCGCCGGCGCTTCAGCCTTGACGGAGGCTGAACACAGCAGTCCCAGCCACATCCCTACCGCCATTGTGGCAAACAATCTTTGCAGACAACAGACATATACGTGCACGGAACGCATGATCATCTCGAATCGGCCATGGAGTCGTGGAATTATTTTCAGGGTAATGCAGGGAGGACGATCGACTTACATGTAGTGATCGCGCTCGCGACCCCAATCATGCCCGTCGCCTTCCTCGATCAGAGCCAGCGATTCAAACAAACGGGGGGACACGTGGTCCAGAAACCGGGATGGTTTGGACAGCAACATGCCCGAACTCCTGTCATACACGTTGATCGGATAGGTCAAAAACAGGTAACGCTTCGCCCGCGTCACGGCGACATACAACAACCGCCGCTCTTCCTCCAGTTCTTCATCCGTATTAAACGAAAAGACCGAGGGAAACTTTCCGTCCACCACCCACAGCATAAACACACACTGCCACTCCAACCCTTTGGCGGAATGAATCGTGGACAGCACCACCTGCTCCTCATCCCGCCCCGATGGTTCAACGCCGACCGCACTGCCGTCGGGCGGCGCCAGGGCCAAGTCCGCCAGAAATTCAGTCAAACCGGGGTAACTCTCGGCAATGGTGTGCAAATGATCGAGGTCCCGAATCCGCTTGGGATAGTCGTCATGGTGGTCCTTGAGGATCGGCAAATAATACTCATAGACCCGGTTCACCTGTTCGGTCGGGCTCAAATCGTCACTCTTCGAGAGATTCTCGAGCACCACCGCCAGCTCCTTCAACGCTTTCCCTGACCGACCGCCGCTCTCTCGCAATACCTGATAGGGATCATTCACCCGCACCATCGCCGCCACGAGATCCTGCGCTTTTTTGGGTCCGACCCCTTCGACCAGCATGAGCACGCGATGCCAACTCACCGCATCCCGCGGATTCACCACCACGCGTAAATGGGCCAATAAATCCTTTACATGCGCGGCCTCGATGAACTTGATTCCACCCCGTTTCACAAATGGCAATCCGCAGCGTGACAACTCGATTTCTAAATCGAAGGAATGAAAACTGGAGCGAAACAGCACCGCAATCTCATTCAACGGCACCCCTTCTTCACGCAGTTCCAGAATTTTTTGCGCCACGAATCGGGATTGCGCATTCTCCCCGGCCGCCTCGACCAGCGCCGGCAACGGCCCATCCAGCTTGCGGGTGAACAAGTGTTTCGTATATTTCTCGGGCGCTTCCTGAATGATCTCGTTAGCCAGGCTGAGGATCGGCTGCGTGCTGCGATAATTTTCCTCCAGCTTGTAAATAGTGGCGCCGGGAAACCAGGACGGGAATTCCATGATGTTGCGGAACGTCGCACCGCGAAAGGCGTAGATCGACTGCGAATCGTCCCCTACCACCATCACATTGTCGTGCGTGGCAGCCAGCTTGCGTATGAGCTCCGCCTGAAGCCGATTCGTATCCTGATACTCATCCACCAAAATGTAGCGGAACTGTCTCGAGATAGCCTGCCGGGTCGGTTCATCCTTGGTCAACAGGTCGCGCAATAATACAAGCAGGTCGTCATAGTCCAGCAGTTGACGTTGCCGCTTTGCAGCTTGGTAGGCTCGCTGCAGCTTCCCGAGCGCATCGAGGTGATCGGCAAAGTGCGAAAACTCATCAAGGACAATCTCCTCCAGTCCGCGCAACGTGTTCTCGCATTTGCTGTAGATTTCCGCGATGGTGCCCTTGCGGGGGAAACGCTTGTCTTTCTCATTGAGCCCTAATTGAGCGCGCAACAGGGCAATGAGATCCTCGGCATCCCCGCGATCCATAATTGTGAAACCCGGCTCGATCCCAAGCACCCGGCCGTGGCGCCGCAGCAACATGTTGGCCACCGAATGAAACGTGCCGCCGCACACCCGCTGGCTGCGCGAGCCGATCAAGGCATCGACCCGTTCAAGCATTTCTTCAGCAGATTTCCGAGTGAAGGTCAACAGCAGAATCTGTGAGGGATCGACGCCGGAATCGATCAAATACGCAACCCGGTGCACGAGGGTTCGCGTCTTGCCGCTTCCGGCACCGGCAATGACAAGCGCAGGGCCATCCACGGCCGTGACGGCCGCGTACTGTTGCGCGTTGAGCTCTTTGGCATAGTCCAACGAGAGCTTCCGAACGATGTCCTGATCCGGTGTTCGCTTCAGAATGTACGGCTTAATGTCTCGGTCCATGTTGGCATCCGACTGGTCGGTGAGGCACATGACGGGAGCGGTCGCGCTGTATAACATACCACCGGATGCCTTGCAACGACAGAGCGCCTGCTCACCACCCGTAATCGAACCGGACGAGATCAACACTTGGACCTTCAAATTGAGTTGTATATAATGCCCGACCAGTAGGGGACCTCTATGACGACCAGATCACATTCGTTCGCTCAACAAATGCAAACCGTGGCGGAGCTCATGCTCGCCGTATCAGGGGAGTCCGTATCGGTGATCAAACGGGCGGTCCCGGAACAGGCACTGAAACTCAAACGCCAGGACGAGTGGGGAATTTATCTCGAATTCTTGCGCGTCATGTTCAATCTTACCGATCGGGTGTCGGCGCTCCATATCCCGCTTAAGGAACAGCCGCAATTCATGGATGAACTGACCGACACGGTCATCGACCAACTTAAGAAAGTCCTCGAACCGGCCTTCGGAGCCGGCAACGACCAGATGGAGATCGTCATGACGATCGGGACGGCCGTTGCCGAAAGCCGCCAGACTTACGAGCGCTATCGGTTTCTGGTCACCGAAGACAGCCCGGCCCAAAACGACTTGTACCGGGATTTCAGCGACCGTGTCGCCCGCGCGGTGGGTGCACCAGGGAATCCGAAGGTCACGGCGGCAGCCACACTCTGTATCGCCGCCGTCATTCCGGCCCTCACCGGGATTTTTGAGGGTCAGGCGCCGCCTGTCCCTGCTGAGGCGGCAGCTAGTTCCACCGCAAGCGGCGCAAGCAGCAGCCCGAAGGGCGCCACCGGCGCCGATATCAAGCTTGTGAGTGTCATGTCGAGCATCAAGGGCGAAGAGGTCGAGACGCGATGGGGACTCCATCCGCGTTTCCGTCAGGACCTGACACAAGAGGAGGCAAAACAACTGACGGCGACTATGAATCGTGTCGCCAAGATTCTCGGAGAGCGCTATGCCACCGTCGCCTTTTCTGACCAGTGGGCATCCTGGCATAAAGCCGGACACGCCTAACGCAGCATTCCGGAAGCGGGACCATACGGTCCCATTCCTCACCTATCGATCACATTCCACGGAGGCGTCGTGCAAGCACCCGACCAGATACAGCCCCCCCAAGATACGGTTCCCCAAAGCCTGCATCGCCTCGGCGAACTAGCCCGCAACCTGTGGTGGAGCTGGAACCAACCGGCACGGCAACTATTTGAATCCATCGACCCCACCCTGTGGTTTCTCACCCACCATAACCCCGTCCAGCTGCTCGCCGGCGTGAAACCTGAACGGTTCGCCACCCTGGCCAGTGATCCGAATTTCGCACGGCAGTACTCCGCCGTCCTGCGCGGCTTTGACGAATATATGAGCAGCAAGAACACCTGGGCGGCCACCGAATTCCCTGCACTCCAGAATTCTCCGATAGCCTACTTTTCGGCAGAATTCGGCCTCCATATTTCAATTCCGATTTACAGCGGCGGTCTCGGCATTCTGGCCGGAGACCACTGCAAAGAAGCGAGTGACCTGGGCATTCCTCTCGTGGGTATCGGCTTCATGTATCCGCAAGGATACTTCAAGCAGCGTATCAACCCGGAGGGATGGCAGGAGGCCACCTATGTGCCCTTTAATCGGTACGATTCACCGATTCATCAGGCCATGACCCCCGCAGGGGTCCCCTGTTCCATCAAGGTTGAGATCGGTCACCGCCAGGTCACGGTGCTCGTCTGGCAGGTTCGCAATGGACGTATGTCCCTCTACCTGATCGATACTGATGTGCCGGAAAATACCCCGGAGGATCGGGCGCTCTCGGCGAGACTCTACGGCGGGGATCAGGAAACCAGGCTCTGCCAGGAATTTCTTCTCGGAATCGGCGGCGTACGAATCCTTCGTGCACTTGGTATCAATCCCGCCGTCTGGCACTGCAATGAAGGCCATTCGGCCTTCTTGACGGTGGAGCGGATCCGCGAATTCGTCACCACCGGACATAGTCATGCCGAAGCGAGCGATCTGGTCCGACAAAGTACGGTGTTCACCACCCATACACCCGTCCCGGCCGGTCACGATATCTTTCCCTTTCACCTGATGGACCGCTACTTCCACAACTATTGGGGACAACTCGGGCTTTCCCGGGAAGAGTTCCTGCGCCTCGGCGAAACGCCCGAGAATGCGGGGCATGGTTTCAATATGACCGCCCTCGCCATGCGATTGTCGGCCCACGTGAACGGAGTCAGCCGTGAACATGGACGCGTGTCCAGACAAATGTGGCAACACTTGTGGCCTGGTCTGGCGCAGGATCTCGTTCCCATCCGGAGCCTCACCAATGGCATTCACGCGCCCACATGGATCTCTCCGGAATCGAATTCGCTGTATGCCAAATACCTCAGTCCTGACTGGGCGGAGCTGATCGACGACCCAACCATCTGGCAACGAGTCACGGACCTGCCGGATGACGCGCTGTGGGTCGTTCGGCAAACCACCAGACGCAAGCTCATGCGATTCATCCGTGAGCGCGCCCGAGATGGCTGGATTCGCGGTCATCTCCAACCTATGCAAGCCATCGCCAGGGGAACACTCCTGGACCCAGAGGCCCTGACCATTGGTTTCGCCAGGCGGTTCGCCACGTACAAGCGTGCGACCCTCCTGTTCCGCGATCTCGAGCGTCTCAAACAATTACTCCATAACCGGTGGCGACCAGTCCAAATCGTGTTTGCCGGCAAAGCGCACCCCGCCGACGAACCAGGCCGGTACTTTATTCACGAAGTCCTCAACTTTTGTAACGACCACAAACTCGGCGGGCATATTGCTTTCCTCGAGGACTACGACATGCATATGGCAAAGTATTTGGTCCAAGGTGTCGATGTGTGGCTCAACACCCCTCGTGCACCGCTGGAAGCGAGCGGAACCAGCGGCCAAAAGGCCGCGCTGAACGGAGTGATTAACCTTAGTGTGCTGGATGGCTGGTGGCAGGAAGGTTACAACGGCGCCAACGGATGGGGCATTCAACCCCTCCCTGAAGGATCGGACACCCACGCGCAAGACGCACACGATGCTGAACAACTCTTTCGCCTTTTAGAGCAAGAAGTCGTGCCATTGTTCTATCAACGCGACCTTGATGGCATTCCGCGCGGATGGCTTCACATCGTCAAAGAGAGCATTAAGACCGTTGCACCCCGCTTCTGTACCAAACGGATGGTCAAGGAATACATGAGGCAGCTGTATGCACCGGCCACCGCGCGCACTCCGAGCAAATGGTGACATGATCGCTCGAAGGCCTATTTGGGCACGAGGCCGCCGCTTCTCGTCCTGGGCACTACCGACTGGACTTCTGCTGGTCACCTGGGTCGGCTCTACGCCAATCATGGCTGCCAAGCCGGCACCGAAAGCCGCGCCTACCGCGCTGGAACGGGAGGCTATGACCTTGTATCGGGCGGCGGAGTATAGCCGGGTCGTGGACCTTATCCAGCACCCGCCTGCCGGACAAGAGCCAGGCCGAGAGGCAATTCGCTATGCCCTTCTGAGTCACCTGAAGATGGGGAAACCCGAGGAGGCATGGAAACTTTACCCCAAGCTTATCCCGTCAGATCGCCCTGATGAATCAGCCTTGCTACAGGAAATCGCGCGTGGGTTCATTGTCTCCCGCGTCCGAGATCCACAAGAGCATATCCGCATTGCTGCCTATACGGCGCTCGCGGAAATGGGCGAGCGCGATACTTTGCCACTCCTGGAAGATGGGCTCTTGGATTCGTCGGCGCTCGTCAGGGCCAGAGCTGCCGAGGCCATTGGACGGAGCGGGCAGGCAGGGCGGTCCGCCGCACTCAAACGTGCGCTTCGGGATGAAGCTCCGGGTGTGCGTATTGCCGCGATTAATGCCCTCAGCGATGCCAAGGTCTCAGGTATCGCCGATCAACTCATCGAAATCGCCCGTGTCGATGAAGGACCGGAATCCATCTTTGCCTTTGCAGGCCTATACAAACTCGGCCGCACCGATGTTCTGACCGACATCTCCAGTGCCGTCACCCTGCCCGACCCGGAAGTACGCATGGCGGCACTAGGCGTGTTGGGGCGCTTGCGGCGTCCTGCAAGTCTGTCGATTCTGAGCCAGGCGGTGTATGACCCCCACCCTGCCGTACGTGCCTTTGCTGCAGGCGCATTGGGAGAATTCGGCAGTGTCGAAGGCATTGCACCCCTGACACATGCCCTGGGGGATGAAAACCCACGGGTTCGCAGCGTTGCGGCTTCCAGCCTCGGCCGCCTGGGCGTTGCCGAAACCCGAAGCGTCGTTCAGCCGCTTTTGCGAGACTCGGACGAACATGTGCGCATCAGCGCGGTGGAAGCTCTACTCCGCTTGGGCGATGCCAGTGCCATTTTAAATGCCGCAGATCTCGCGCGGCACCCCGACCCTTCCATACGCGGCGATGCCGCACATGCCCTGGCGCTCGCGACAACCTCCAATGCACTCCCGATCCTCGAAACCTTGCTCCGGGACCAACAACCACTTCCTCGGCTCATGGCCGCCCGCGCCTTAGGAAAATCCCCACTGAAATCACTCATCCCCGCTCTTAAAACAGGCCTTCAGGATTCGGATGCAGCAGTGCGTATCACTTCAGCAGGAAGCCTCGTCCACATCCTGTCACGAAAAGACAAGGCGAGCGCTCGCTAGGGAGACTGAGTCGGGCATGCTCAGATTCATTGGGCCAGTGATGTTGCTAGCCCTCTCGTTCGGTTTCGGATACCTGCGAGGGAACAGCCGACGAATAATCTTGAGCAAACGGGACGGAACTTCGCACGCAACGTGATGGATGGTGCGCCTGGCATTGAGAAGGATTTTACACCGACGGCAAAATCTGGTTGACGCAAAATCTAAGGTGGTGCAAGCAAAGCCTGACATCTACAATAAAAATTCGGCTGATGCCGCAAAACAATTCCAGAAGCAGTCAATTCACTCGAGATAGTGCCGCGTGGGGAAAAACAGGCAGATCCTCAGGCTCCAATCAAGGAGCGGCAGGAAGAATATCAGGGAGCTTGGTTTGGAAGTATCGCTCGGCAGGAAAGTATCAACGGCCAAACTGGACGATATCCATAAGAGCTGGATCTCCACCTCCGCCAATAATTCCGTACATTACCATTACACAGTGGCTGGCTGCTTCTTCCACTTAGCAAGAATGCGCTCGACACGCATCTTGACCACCATATCAGTATCCTTCAGCAATGGCTTGATCGCCTCGCGACCACGTTCATCGCCGATGGCCTCCAACGCTGCGGCTGCCGTCAAACGTGTAAACCAATCCTTATTCTGCAACATCTCGATCAAGGGATCGATGGCCTCGGGCGACTTAATCCGACCTAATGCGATCACCGCCTGTTTCCGCACTAATTCTTCTTTGTCCTTCAAAGCTTTAATCAGACCGGGCAACGCCGGCTCGCCAAGATTCACCAATGCGTCGGTCGCGTCTTCCATGAATTCATCGTTTCGAAGCTGCTGCATCAGGGGTTCCAGCACCCGCTCATCACGAATTTTCCCCAACGCCATGATCGCAGACTTCCGCACATCCCAGTCGCGGAGAAGCTTGAGGAGCACTTCAACGGCAGGAGAGCCGATCTGTCCAATCCCCTCAATTGCAACTTCTCGCACCTGCCAATCACCGTCCCGAAGAGCCGCAGCGAGCGGTTCAACGCAACGTTCATCGCCCATTTCTCCCAGCGTAATCGCCGCTTCGCGCCTCACCACCCAATCAGGATCTTTGAGGAGATCGATTTGAATATCGATCTCGTCCTTCACCCGCTCTTCTTCGAGCACCACTTCCTGCATAGGATCGGTGAGTTCCTGCCCCTCCACCGAGGAATCCAAGGACACGGCAAGTTGATCTGAGATCTGGTCCGTCAAAGCCTCATCCGCAACTTGGCCGACCGGGGAAACAGCTTGGGCCTGTTCTTCTTTTTCACCAGCGTGTTCCATATCAATATTCCTTGTTCCGCAGGGGGTAGGATGGGGTCAGACGCTTCGATCCCGCAACACGTTAGGATTTCACTTCGGTCTGCTTTCCTGCTGCATGCTTCTTTCTCAAAGAGAGCGCCCGTCGTTTGCGCTGCACTCGCTTGAGCCGCTTACGTAGGGAACGTGCGGCAGAATCGCCTGAAGATTTCTTCTCATCTTTCGCGCCAGCCGCAATTTTCTTCTTCAATCGGACTTCGTCCGATTCACCGGTCGGTTTCTTTGCCATTCAGTCTCAACCTCCAACAGTTAAAATCGACACACATGAGGAATGCAGCACAATCACGCACCACTTCAGAACAGTTAGTCTAATCAAGTGAAGGAGAAAGTGTCAACTGACGGAATGGGCTGGCCCCACTTAGGAGACGATTAAAACGGGGACGGTATTGTGAGCCGAATGATCCGCAGCCAACATGCTGCCGATTCGCCGTTCACGTCTGACGTACAGGGCTTCCTGCGGCATCATTCGAATGGGAACGGCAGGCACTTCGACGCCCTCTTCCTGCCGACTATGCGGCCTCACCGCATGCATGTCCGTATTCAAGAGCATCCCGGCCACAGCGGAAACCCGCGTGGCAGGAATCTGCGCCACCGGACGATGATCGCCAATCACCTCTATCTGCACAGCGGCAGTACCAACTTCAAGCATGTCCAGTTCACGAGCCGCTGCCTGCGACAGATCCAGCATGCGGCCTGCGACATAGGGACCTCGATCATTAATTCGAACTTGGACGGATTTCCCATTGGTCAAATTGACTACCCGCACCAGACTACCCAGGGGTAATTTGCGATGAGCAGCCGTGTAAGCCGTCATATCGAAGACTTCCCCATTCGCTGCGAGCTTGCCGTGAAACTCTTTCCCGTACCAGGAAGCGACACCTCGATCCTTGATTCCGAGATCCAAGGAAAGGTCACCTTTCGGCAGGGCGGAACAGGCGCTGAGGAGAAGGCAGGACACCAAGGGGACGACAGCATATCCGGTCTTACAACGAGAAGAGTTCCGGAAATTCCTATCCATAGAAGCACCTCGTGTGAAAGCCTGAAAATCACCCTCTGTTTAATCACGCGCCAGAACGTGACCTCAGGCTACGGGAGATTCCCCTTGGCGACAATACCGTCTGGGTAGCAAGGCCCCCTACCAACGGACAGAGAGTCCAACCACCACCGAAAAGACTTCCTCGCCCCTTCCCTAGCAAGGCAGCGGCAACAGCAAAAACAGGAATACCTTCCGCTGAACAAGGCGTCCGAACACAAATCCCAACAATCAGACAGTTCACAAATGAACAGCGTACAGCTCACATGGACGGTCTGGAAACCGCACAAAATGGCGCAGGGAGCCAGGCCGACTTAATGACAGACTGGGCCTGCTACCGAAACCGAATGGCCCGATCTTCAAATTTGGTGTTCACCACAAACCGTTCAAAATTCTTTTCCAGCACTTCGGCGAGAATCTCCTCCCCGTCCTGCGGTTCGAACCAGAACACATTGTCGTGGCTGCCGGAATGCGCGTCGGTTCTTACAATGGAGCTGCCATCCTCCCGATTGCTCGCCTGAATAACCAACTTGCTGCGGGCGTCGATATCGGTCAGCAGAACCCCACGCTTGGCCTCAACCGCCAGATCGAGAATTTTCCCGGACAGCAGGATGTCGGGACCGTTCTCAGTCGTGGGGGAGACGACTTTCGCATACTGTGCCTGCCACCCTTTCCGCTTGAGATAGTCGGCAAACGCCTGCGCAGTTTCCTCACCCACACTGCCGCTCGATACGCGAAAATCTGTTTCCCCGCCCCACATCGAGCTGCGGCTCCCGATTTTGGCGCGGTCGCCTCGTGCATCTTCAAACGGAATCACGGTGACGCGAGGCCCTGCCATCGGCCTGACCGTCTGAACGGCGCCGCCCATCTCCTTGGCCCCCTTGGGGGTCAGATTCATCGGAATGATGTCGCCTTTTCCCGAGCAGCCCAACAGGAGCAGCAACCCGACGGCTACCGGCGCAGATACCCCCCGCACCACATGCTGTCGAATCATAAAATCTCTCTACCTCCTTCTGAGTGACAGATCATCAATTTGTTATGAGGTCCAGCTTAATTGCGATGGAGGACTATCGACCGGACAGTGAGACCGTCGCGAGTCTTGAGATACTTTAACGTCACCTTGTCCCCCGGATGGATCTGATCGAGTCCAATCCGTTTCTTCCCGCGCAAAATGGAGACACCCTGTTTAATCACGGCCCCGACCACAATGGCTTCGTTCGATCCGTGCTGCCCCTTGACGACAATCACGGGCGGATCCTCACCGGCATTGACGCTTTCAACGGTCCCCCTGATCTCATGCACAGTACTGCTGGCAGCATAGACTGAGGTCAGAAAGCTTCCGAGTCCGGCGAGGGCCACACAGAGCACAGCGCCAACAACCAGCACGCCGAGCAGACTCGGTCTCGGCTGGTTCAGGTCATTCTTCATCCCGGAGACACCTCTTCTGCGTGCATTGCACAAAACTGGTTGGCAGATAAAGTCGCGGAACTGTAGCAGTTACGAATCACGCTGTAAAGACGGGAAAAGGGTTTTCCCACCCTCAGCACGAGTGCTAGGCGACACATCCTTCTCTTGACTGCATTGCGGACGGTCGGTAATATCGGACGCGATTTGCCACACCACGTGCCGTATCAACAAGCAGCAGGAATCACACCCAGCCAGCCATCAACCCCGACCGCATGATCGAAGTTCGCAACATCACAAAACGATACGGACATCTCACCGCAATCGATCACGTGACCTTTCGCGTCGAGAAGGGGGAGGTGCTGGCATTCCTCGGCCCGAATGGCGCAGGCAAAACCACCACCATGCGCATCCTCACTTCCTTCATACCTTCAACGGAAGGAACAGCCCATGTGGCGGGCTTCGATTGCGCTGAGCAGCCCGAGGAGGTGAAAAAACGCATCGGGTATTTGCCCGAAACGCCGCCGGTGTATCAAGAACTCACGGTCGCCGAATATCTGGCATTTGTCGGCAAACTCCGCGGATTGAGCGGGCCAGACCTGACCAGGGCTACGGATCGGGTAATGGAGCGGCTGTCCCTCGGGTCCGTTCGACAACGGCTTATCACCAACTTGTCACGCGGCTATCGTCAGCGTGTCGGCCTGGCTCAAGCGCTGATTCATGATCCACCGGTACTTATCCTGGATGAGCCCACCGTCGGTCTTGATCCGAAGCAAATTATCGAGATCCGAGAATTGATTAAAAGCCTGGCCGGCTCACACTCCGTCATCCTGAGCACACACATACTTCCGGAAGCCACCGCAGTCTGTCAGCGCGTCGTGATCATCAATGGAGGCAGGATTGTCGCTGAAGATACGCCCGATCAGCTGTCCGCCCGCCTCCGGAGGTCGGAAAAGATCAGCGTCACCCTGAAAGCCCCGCCGGCCAATCTTCTTGAGCGATTTCGTGAGGTGGCCGGAGTAGAGCACGTTCTGACGACCTCCGACCCCCAGACGGTCCTGATCGAATGTGCCTTGGGGAGAGACATCCGAGAAGACGTCGCCCGCTTCGCAGTCGGACAAGACTGGGGACTGCTCGAAATGAAACCCGTCTCCATGACACTCGAAGACGTTTTCCTGCGACTGACCCAGCGCGAAGATGAACTGCCAAAGTCGAACGAAACCACCGAGACCGAACGACACTAACTCATGCCACCTGTCCAAGCCATCATCGCGAAGGAATTGCGTTCCTACTTTGTCTCCCCGATCGTCTATGTGGTCGGCGGAGTCTTCCTGCTGAGCTTTGGCTTCCTCGCTTATCTTTATATTGTCTTTACCGGAGCCCAAGCCATCCAGTTGATGCAGATGCAGGGCGGCCCGGCGCAGATCAATCTCAACGATCTCGTGTTTCGCAATCTGTTTGCCAGCATGCGATTCGTCCTCCTCTTGATCCTGCCCATCCTCACCATGCGACTGCTGGCCGAGGAGCGCAAGCTTCGGACCTTTGAATTTCTGATGACTGCACCGATACGAGTCAGCGAAATCATCGTGGGAAAGTTTATCAGCGTCTATCTGGTCTTTGTCGGGATGCTGCTGCTGACCACCTTGGTTCCGCTCACGCTGGCGCTCTTCAGCGATTTCGACTGGTATCCAGTGCTGACCGGCTATCTCGGCCTGACACTCCTTGGGGGGTTATTCTTAGCCGTCGGCCTCTTTGCCTCCTCCATCACCGAGAATCAAATTGTGGCGGCCTTTACCAGCTTTGGGCTCTTGCTCATGTCGTGGTTGTTGGCCGGACTCGGCTCCCTGCTGGGAGACACCCCTGCTGGACAGGTGATCTCCTACCTGTCATTCATGGAACACTACGACCATCTGGTGCGCGGCCTGATCGATACGAGAGACCTGGTGTATTACCTGAGCGGAACCGTATTGATGCTGTTCCTCGCGCACCGCATTGTGGATTCATCACGATGGAAATGACGCGTCATCCGCTCCCCATTGGTGCCATCGGCACCGGTCTGGCCATCGCCGGCGTCATTGCCTATTCCCTGGTTCCAGACAAGCTATGGCTCGTCACGCTCCTGGAAGGACTGGCGCTTGCCTGCTTCATCTGGGCGTTTGCCACCCATTTTGATCAGGTAAAACGGTTCTCATCGCAACGGTCCACACGAATGGGCGCCAACAGCGCGCTGATGGTGACATTGTTTCTGGCTATCCTGGCCATCGTGAACTTCTTGGCGGCCCGGCATTCGATCCGCTGGGATTTCTCCGAAAATCAAAACTACACGCTCGCCCCAGAAACCTATCGCGTCCTGCGCAACCTGCCGCGCGAGATCAGCGTCACCGTGTTTACACGGGAAAAAGACCCAGGCTATCAGGCGTATAAAGAGCGTCTGGATAGCTATCGTCAGGCGAGCCCCAAGTTGACGGTGCAATTCATTGACCCCGAACGCCAACCGAAGGTGGCGCAAAATTACGGCGTCACCCGGACCGATGTGGCCATTTTCGAAAGCGGTCCGCAATCCGTTCGCATCACCTCGCCGGCAGAGGTCGAGATCACCGGTGCTCTTGTGCGAGTTTCGAAAGACAGTAAAAAGCGGATCGTCTTTTTAGAGGGACACGGTGAGCGGAGCCTGGAGGACAAAGACCGCGGCGGAATGGCGCTCACGAAGGAAGTACTGGAAAAACAAGGCTACGAGGTCGGCACCGTCACCTTGCTGCAAGAGCCGGCTGTGCCGAGCAACACGGACGTCCTGATCGTCGCAGGGCCTCGACGCGCCATCACCAAGGAAGAGAAGGAGCGCATTCAGGTCTATGTTGCAAAGGGCGGCCACCTCCTCCTGCTGCTCGATCCCGACACGCAATCGAACATGGATGACCTGC
>JACCDZ011276179.1_pt1 | contig 15283 bp, 15 predicted proteins | sample 7449551 | NCBI WGS metagenome assembly JACCDZ01 (sample SAMN15323452, study PRJNA562643) | freshwater metagenome | isolation source: river surface water | place: USA:Blue River Watershed | collected 2017-08-18 | reverse complement strand
TCTTTGTAATATTTAAATCTTATCAATATTACAATTGTTTAATAAACATGTGTTTTTATATAGTTCCACCACCTAAATACTTTGTACTATTTAGGCTAGTAATCTACACAGGAATTATGTTGTTGTTACCTATTATACTACTATCAATTAGGTATTTTGTTTTAAAAAAAGTTCAAAAATCAAGAAATAATTGAATGAAAAGAATATATACTATCCTATTTAGTGTTTTCTTAATAGCTTTTGGAATATTCAGCTTTACTAATGTGCAGGAGAAAAGTCGGATAAAAATAAATGATGATTTGTCGTTAGTCATACCTGTATATAGTTGCGAACTTGAAGAACTATTTACGAGAATCACAGTAGCTAATCCAAATGTAATTTTCTTAAGGTCATTAATTACTTTAAAAAATACACAAATTCTCTTTGCTGTCTCAAGATATGAAACCACAAAAGCATTAAGTTTGAGTAGTGCTTTTTACGAACAGACTGCAAATCATAAGGCAAATAATCTCGGAGAAGACTTATCTAAAAACTATAAACTAATTTCATTCAGAGAATATAAGATGGCAAATAGAACGCTATTCTCCAAAGTTAGCAGACCATTTGAAGGACATTGTAATGTTATGTATTACTTTATGAAAAATAATTTTAGTAATGTGATGTATGAAATTAAGCTCTCGGGAAAGTTCTCGGAGAAAGAAGAAATGGAATCTTTAGCGGAGAAAATAGCTTTGTCAGTTAAATTATAAAAGTGTAGAAAAACTTATGGATTATTTTTTTTATAAAGATGTATTGGGTGGATGGATATTGATTTCTTATTTTCTATACAGCTTAATTCTTATTGTTAAGCTCTATGCTTTAAAGAGAAAATCTTCAGAAATCATAAATATCTCTATAACGAGAAATACCATAATAAATATTCTCTTAATTATTTTAACCTATTTAGTTACGATTCCTGTTTTTACCTATTATTTTGGAAAAGCATTAAGATTGTTTTACTGCCAATTTGTTGATAGAGAAGATAATTATTTGATTAGACAAGGTTTTTTCTCAGATAGCTATGATTCTATAGTAAATTCTTCGATTGTTGGGTTTTATATTTTCCTACTAATCAAATTGATTTTTAGTCTAACTACTCGTTATACAATTAGAAAAGATAATTTTATTGTTATTAGTATGTTTATTTTCTTTATCGTTTTAGAAGCAAGTGGTAAAGGTCATGATATAAGAACTTACAGCCATTTTATACTAACTGAACTTTTCTTTCTTTCCACGTACTTTGTTGTTCGGAATAAAGTAATAAAAGATTTATGATTAATTGGTAAAAACATCCATTTATTGTTATAGCCATAGAGAATCCAAAAAATCTCTTTGCTCTTTTGTTTTTTCAACACAATTCACCGTGATAACCTCATTTATTCTTGTTGTATAACGATTAGACAATTTTTCTTGTCTCATTTTCCATCTTTTCTTCAAATCGTTATGACCGAACAGTATCTTATTACCTGTTTTTAAATTAATTTTGTCTATTGCTTTGAGAATGTCTTGGTGTTTTGGATTCTCTCCGTTGAATAGAGTAGTTTGGTAATTATCCGCAGGTGTAATCTCTGAAACTATTATCCCTGCTTTCTTGTAACCGATACCATCTTTGAATATCGATTGTAATGCCTTTTGAGCAATTCTGTTAATCTCAAAAGTAGAATTGGTTGAATAATCCGTTTTAACTGCAATAAAGCCTCGGTACTGTTCCAACTCTTCTTGAAAGTAATTAGAGTTGATGAACACCATAATCATATTACAATGACTGTTCTGTTTCCTCAATTTCTCTCCTAATCGTGCGGAGTATGTTGCTATTCTCTCTGCAATATCATCATATTTGAAGTACATTTTTTCAAATGAACGAGAAACGGTAATATTCTGTTTAGATTTCACCTCTTCAAAGTCAATGGTAGGAATTCCCATCAAGTCGTGTTTTAACCTTAGCCCCACCACACTCATCTCTCGTCTAACCCAGTTATCATCTAATTGAGTGAATTGATATGCGTTTTCTATTTGAAGTGATTTTAATCGTTTAGCGTGTTTTCTTCCAATACCCCACACATCTTCGATTTTAGTCCACTCAAGAGCTTTAATTCTCTTTTCCTCGCTATCTATCACATAAGATGATTTTGTTCGTTCAGGAAACTTCTTTGCAATTTTATTAGCTACCTTGGCAAGTGCTTTAGTTGGTGCGAATCCTATTGAAACAGGAATACCTGTATTTTGCCTTATAGTTCGTCCCATTTGAACTCCATACGATGGCAAATCAAAGAATTCTTCAAATCCATTGAACTTCATAAAACATTCGTCAATACTATAGATTTCGATTTCAGGAGAAAAGGTAGCTAATGTATTCATCACCCTACGGCTCATATCACCGTATAACTCATAATTCGAACTAAATACATTGACAGAGCTCTTTTTGAATAGTTCCTCATATTGAAATGCAGGAGCGCCCATTGGAATACCAAGTGCTTTAGCTTCATTTGAACGTGCAATAACACAACCATCATTGTTGGATAATATCACAACAGGTTGACCCACGAGGTTAGGTTTAAACACCCGTTCACAAGAGGCATAGAAGTTATTACAATCAACAAGTGCAAACATTAGAATCGTTTTATAGATGCGATAACCATTCCCCAAACCAAAAACTCTTTGTCTTCAGTTACTTTGATAGGTTGAAATTCTTCATTCTCGGGAATTAACCATATAACGCTTTTCTCTATTTTGATTCGTTTAACTGTAAATTCACCATCAACAAAACAAACAGCTATCTTATCGTTTTGAGGTTCTAAACTTCTATCTATTACAAGTAAATCCCCATCAAAAATCCCTACACCTTTCATTGAATTACCGTTAACTTTTGCGTAAAAAGTGGCATCTTTATTTTTAACAATATCTTTGTTAAAGTCAATTCGTATCTCAAGAAAATCATCTGCTGGGGATGGAAATCCTGCACGTAGTCCAGCATCAACAAAAGGAAGTTTTGCTGACGTTGAAAAATCAGGAGTGTAGAACTCTAAAGTTGGGGTATTATATAGATTTTTTAACTTCATCTTTACAAAATTAGTAAAGTGAAAAATTAGATTGTAGGATTTTGAAAGAAATAGTTATTAACCGAAAAATATGTCAATTGACACATTTTTTATGTTAATTCAATTTCTGAAAAATCAACTCTCTCAAAATTTGCTGATGAAAAATAAGTTTTTTTCAAGTGTTTTCCTTTATCATAACTATCAATGAAATATTCTTTCAACTCAATATCTGAAACATTAACAGCAAGTATTAAGCGTTTATCATTTGATTTTGAGATATAAGTTCTACCTGTTAGGATTCTGAATTCTGTATCTATAAATTGCTTCAATAATTCTTTGCTTTCAAATTCTGTATGGTAGAATTTAAACAAGTTTTGCTTTTTTAAATAGGAAACGAAATTGGTTCTGAATTTCTTATGAATTTCAGTTCTATATTTTTCCAATTCAAATGAACTTTTATTAGTATATGATTTTAAAACAAATAGAAAATTTATTGAATAATGATTAACAAACAAGGAATCTCTATCAAATATTCTTTCTTTAAAATGATAAGAATGCTTTATTCCTTTATCAAAATCAATTGCAAGTTTATCGTCATCAAAATTAAAAATATCGGTTACCACTCCTTGGATAAAGAAGTTTGGAGTAATATTATATCCTTCTGTTACTTTATCCCTGTATCGAATGTTATTGTTGATTTTTTTGCCCTCATTCAATAAATCGATATTGAATTGAATTACATTCTTGGCATAAGTAAATTGCTTATAGATGGAGTTCTCTTTAACTTCATTATTGGTTTTATAATACTTTGAATCTCCAATGTAAAAAATACTTTCGTCACGATCAATTAAAGAATCGTACTCGAATAAATGGTCAATAATTTTACCATCTTTATTTTCTTTCAGTTTTTTAAGCGAAACTCCTTTGCTTGTTTCTTTGGTATCGATTTTAGAAGTAATCAATTTGTCAATCATATCCTCAAATATCAAATGATAATACTTGACCATAATAAAATCTTCATTCTTGTTTTGAATTGAAACTTTATTTGATTTTGAAAAATACAATTCTAATAATTTATACATTTTTACTAATGTATCGGAAAAGTATTTGTAGCGTATCTTCTTTAATATTTTTGGAGCATTAGCTGCTAACTTTTCATAAGCACTTCCTTTGGTAATCGTGTAAGATTCATCTATTTGTATGCTGAAATTATATTCTGTCTTTAAATGATTTAAAACCGAATAAAACATACACAACAATTCTTCTTCTGTATCAATATATTTTTTCTTTACGTTGAGTTCTGAATAAATTGGTATCCCCTCATTGGTTACGAAAGGATTTGATTTTCTTACTGTTTTACCCCAATTGACTTTTTTATACTTTGCTGAAATTTGCTTTTTATGAATGAATAGAATTGTGTTTTTGTTCTTCTTATGGAAGTTTACAAAGCTTAAAACTATATCCAAAAACGAATATTCATTTTCGCCCAAAGAAGAACTTAATTGTAAAACATCGTCTTTAGTTTGTATGGTATTTTTATATCTTGTTCTATACTCAATTAATCCTTTGTAGAAAATTATAAGAAACCGTTTTAACCAGTTTAATTCATCTTGAGATTCAATTACATCATCAATACTATTTTCAGCAAATAAATCTTTAGGATATTTATTTAAGATTAAACCTTTTGTATCTATAAACACTTTTGGTAGTAAATAAATTACTTCATTATCGATACTATGGTAATATCCCACATTATCAATAATACCATTAACACCATTAGGCATATAAAATTTATCGCCAAAAATGGGTTTTAGAATGTCTAGAGAATAAGATTCTCCTTCAATAAATATTCTCATTACTCTTCTCCCGTTGTAGTTGGTTCTTCTTTATTTATATCAATTAATTTTAATCTTTCTTCAAGAATATAACTAACTAAATTATTTGAAAGACCATTCTCAAAAAAGCTTGTATAGGTTAGGTTTTTACCTTCAACTGACTTGAAAATAGTATTTTCTTCATCTTTAAAAACATCATTCCACAAGTAGAAAATAACTTTGTTTACAAACGTGCTTTCTGAAATTACTTTTTCAGAATTTTGAGCATCAATAAACCAATTTCCTATTTGCTTGTCTTGGCTTTTAGTAATTTCAAATATTTCTTCATTGATTACTTTTAAGAAACTTAACCATTCAAATGCTTTTCTATTATCTAACTGAATTGTAAAGTTTGAATATTTACAATCTGTATCAATTGGAACATAAATCCAATTCCATCTTCTTTTGAATGCGCTATCCATAGGAAACAGGGATTGGTCAGAAGTATTCATTGTTGCAATTATTTTTAAATTGCTTGGAAAACGAAGTTTGCCATCTCTAATTCCATCGTGGTCTCCACCAAAACCATCAGCACTTAAAAGGTATTTATAAAGTTCTTCTTCAGCTGTAACTTCATATTTACTTGAACCATCTGCTTTTCTATCTAATAATTGAAATAAATCTCCGAATATTTCAGCACAATTTCCTCTGTTGATTTCTTCTATTTGTAAGTAGAATGGTTTAATATCATTTCCTGATGCATAGTTTTTCCAAGCATCAACATAAATTTTAGTAAAAATTTGAGGGACAAATTTGTATGCAATTTTATCTCCAACCATTGTTGGTTTATAACCTCCTACGAATGTGTGGTAATCATAATCAGGATGAAAAGTTACTTTTTGAACTGCCTTACCATTTGTTATTTCGTCTGCTTTATGGGATTTTCCAGTTCCAGGAGAACCAAAATAGATTGTGTTTTGAACATCAGAAGTGTTACTTTCAATAAGTTTAGTTGAAATAATTCCTTCTATAAAATCTTGTTTAAATTCCCAGTATGCACTTACATCGTCACCTTCTTTAAAAAGATAAACTTTGAGCTGTGTTGTTGGCAGGAGAATAATTTTAATTAATTTTTTGAAATTTTCATCCCAATTTTTAAAACCGATACCATTTTGAGCATTAGCTATTTCAGACTCTATGTAAAATGTTGTATTTAGATTTTGTGATTCTGAAAGCGAAATTAATCCTTTAAAATACTCATCTTTATTAATTAAACCATCACCATCATATTCATCTTTAATTTCTTTATTGATAAAATCTAAATCATTAAATAAAGAACTTAAGTTAAAATAGTTTTTTATTCTTGCTTTATTTCTTCCTGTTTCTTGGTCTTCACGATCTTTGTAAACTAATGGAAAAAACGATTTAAAAACATCAAAATATCTTCCTTGAATAAAAAATTGATTTTTGTCCGCACCTCCACCAGTTTTTCTATTAACAGGAAGGATTTCATCATTAATTTTATCTAAATCTATTACAAGAAAAGATTCATAAAGTTTGTTCTCTAACGTGATGTATTTTTTCATTTTATTTCATTTTAGTAAAAAATTCATATATACTTTTTGCGACAGCACTTCCTAAACCTACAGGAACACTATTGCCTACTTGTCGTGATTGTTCTGATTTACTACCTAAGAAAACATAACTATCAGGATAACCCTGTAATCTTGCCATTTCTCTAATTGTTATTCTTCTGTTTTCAGTTGGATGATAATAGTGGTCACAATTATTATGCACAATAGTATAACTCTCCTTTTTTGAATCCAATCTTCTCATCGCTCGTTTTAAATCACTATTGTTTTGAAGTTCCTCTGGACAATGCTTCATTGAACCACCCTCTGGAATATGCATAACTCTTTTTAAATTTAACTCGGTCAATTTACCAACAGAATGGTTTGGGCAATTCTTGTGTATTGGCTTCTTAATTAAAACTTCCCCTACGGTTTTATAATTACCCTCATTATGAGTGGGTTTTGGAAATTCAAATTCAATATTAATATCATTTCTAACTCCAATAACAATCATTCTTCTTCTACTTTGAGGAACACCATAATCTCTTGCATTAAGAAGCTTATAGCTTAATTTATAACCACAATTGGATAATTCTTTTCTAATTAATTCAAATACTTTTCCATTCTGCATTGTAACCATTCCAGAAACATTTTCCATCAAAAAAACTTTAGGTTGAACTTCTTTGATAATTCTTGCATATTCCTTAAAAAGCTGATTTCTTGGGTCATCAAATGAACGTGATGGATTCGCCGTAGAAAATCCTTGACAAGGAGGCCCACCAATTATAACATCTGCTTTTGGCAAATTCTTTAATTTTGATATATCTTCACAAACAATATGATTTCCTATATTATGTGTATATGTTTCACAAGCTTGATAATTAAAATCATTAGCATAAATTATTTCAAATTTTCCGGTTTCTAAAAAGCCTAAATCTAAACCACCACTACCAGAAAATAAAGAAATTACTTTTACTTTTTCATTAATCTCTACTTCATTAGATTTAGTCCAATTTTTTCTATCATCAAATTCTAAAATTTGAGGTTCATTTACCAAACCCAAAACATCTTCTTTTATATTATAATTTACTCTCATATAATAAATGTCAATTGATTTTTATTAATTCTTGCTATTAGCATTTATTCTCTATTTTTTGAATATTTAACACTTTTTTCTGCTATCATCATTGCTTTTAATGCTGTGTTTTCGCCTTTTACAACATCATAAATTTGGTCAGCTAACCAAAGTGTTACTAATTCGTCTGGAATAACCTTTAGGATTTCAGCTAATTTCAATACTGTTTCTTTTTTAGCGTTTCTTTCTCCTCTCTCAATTTTACTTAATTGAGCCGTGTCCATATTAAGCAATGGTGCTAATTGACGTAATAGCATCTTTTGCTCTTCTCGTAATATTCTAATTTTATTTCCGAATTGACTATTCATTCTTTATTTATTGACTTGTCGTTTTTTGTCAAATATAAACATTTAATTTTTGAATAATATTTATACCGTTTTAAATAATTTATGTTTTATTAATACGCAATTATGACAATAAAAAATACAATATCGATTTCAATAGTAGCGGAATAGAAGTGATAAAAGTTAATTAAAGCTTATGATTGAGTTCTCAGATGATAAGATAAAAGATGTACATACAGTTCTATATCATTCATATAGGCTAACTTCAAAATAGTTTCATGAAATATTATATGAAACTAAAACTTTTGGGAGTAACAATTTTCAATCAGGTAAATCACAAATAGATTGTGCTAATTGAATAACCCATAAAATATATTTCTTAAAGAGACCTTAATAAATCGAGGTAATCTTGAACCACTTCTTTTGTTTTATTATATTCTATTGATTTTTCATTTGTTGGTTCATTCAAATACAGCCGTCTATTAACTTCCAACATAATTGAAGAAACTCTTTGGTCTTTTTGATAAAATTCCATTGGGACTATAGAACCTGTGTATGGAGTATCAACACCTAATGTATATCCTTTTGAGTGGAAAAACTCTTTTGAGACATCAATCAAATATTTGGGGGTATGAAAAGAATCAGTTCCAATATTAAAATCGGGTGTTACAGACTCTTGAACTAAAGCACGAGTTAAAGGTGAGGAAGGAAAAGAATGACAATCTACAATTAAACATGAATTGTATTGAACTAATCGGTCATTTACTTCTTGAGCAAGTCTATTATGGTGTTTCCAATAATAATTTATTAATACAGCTTCTTTCAGTTCTGGAGTAACTATTCTAAGTAAATCACCATTATCGAACTTCTCATAAAGGACTCCCATACCTGTTTTAGCCATTACTTCAAGTTCATCATCGGCAAATCGCTCTACATCACAGAATATTCTCGAGAACGGAGCAATAATAGTAAAATCATGATAAGAATCAAAAAGGTCATCAGTATACCAATCCGTTAGTTTTAAAATTTCTTGATTGATTTGTTCCTGATTTGAAACATATCCATTTAAAAGCGGAATTTTGAACGAAGAATGAGGAATGTGTAATACTAATTTGTTCATACAAATAATTTAAAGGTTAATTTTATTTGTATTCCGAATTAATACGATGCGATTTATTCACGTTTATTTTGACTTTAACAGTCCGTATTGTTTTACCACCGCGGTGTCTTCACTCGGTTGGTACCCTGATTGGGTTCGGAATACATTGCAAATAAAATAAATTTTAATCATATATAAAAAAAAACTTCATTATTATCCTCCGTTAGGTGTATTAAAGATTGAATTTTTAAAGCATCGAGTGATAAAAATTCTAATTATGCATTTTAATAATATAATCATTAGTAATACAATATCAAATAAAGCTGTATTTTAAGAGTTATTAATTTAAATTCAAGCGGATTTTAAGTAATAAAATCAATATCTAAAAAAGTTGCTTGTTTGAGTTGGCTTATGCAGGTCTTCTTTGTCTTTGTTGTTGAGTAATTCGTCTTGTCTGTTTGTAAAAGGATCAAACCAATCAGCTTTTTCATTAGCCCATTTTATCCAATCTATTAATTCGTCAGTAAGGTTGTTTTCTTTGATTGCTTTTTGCTCAGTTGCTAATATAAAGTTTCTGTAAATAGTTGCTTTATTATACTTTTCTGCATCTGAAAACAGTTTTTTGGTTTTTGTTATTTCTTTTTCCCTTCGTGCTTCAAATTCTTGTTTTATTTTTTCTTGTTTTTCTCTTTCAATAGCCTGTAATCTGCTTTTTTCACGCCATATCAATTCTTCATCTGCTTCTAATTCAATTTTAGCAACTATTTTGGCTAATTGGTTTTCTAATTTTACAAATCCATCTTTCCATTCTTTAGTATGATAGCTTTCTCCAATTTTTATAACAAGTATCCCCGTTGGAAGATAAGTTGAACTTTCATATACTTTTTCAGAAGGTATTCGTTTTTGTGCTTCTCTTAGAGAAAAATAAAATTCGACATCTTTAACAGCTATCAGTGGTCCTCTATTATTTCTGTCTCTTCTAAAAGTATGACCTCTATACCGCAGTAGCTTTATAAAAGTATCCATAATACGGAGAGATCTATCTAAATTTGCATCTTGGACACTTATTGATACACTATCTATTTTGTCATTCCAATAGTACCGTTCTTTTTTTTTGTTATATATGTCTTTTGTGTTTTGGATTAATATGTCTGGTCTGGATAATTTTTCAGGTACAATTAATGGCGCTTTTATATCATTTTCAATTTCTTTTGTTCTGATGGTTAGCGGTGTCTGATTGACGTTAATTGGATTGCCTTCTTCTCTTATCGTTAAAATGATTTTATCCACCCCTCTGAAGATTGGGTCGAGCTTTTCTTTTTTAAATTGTTTGTTAAACTTTATTTTTGACCAATAACTCCCATCAGGCATTGGGATATCAAATTGTTTGCATATTTTTTTGATTCCGTCATTTGTATAAGCGTACTGTTCAGTCAATTTTGAAAGTGTTATTGACCAAACTATATCGTACAATTCTTTTCTAGTAAATACAACAGTTCTCATAAATCACCTTTTTTTAAATTAAAGGTAAGATATGTTGATTTAAAATAAAATTTACTAAATCTACAAAACAAAAATTTATAAAAGAAAGATTTAGGTAATAAGCGATTTTTTGAGTAGATTAATTTGGTAATAAAAAAAAGAGCTAACCAATGTTAACTCTTCCTTGTTTATTTTTGTTAATTAGTCTTATTTATTAAATCGGAAAATTTCTGTGCATTTGTTTTTTTAATGTCACTAGTGACATCGTTTAATTCATTTGAATTAATTAAATGATATTTAAAATCTTCTGATTTTTGAGCACTTAATATTTCATATAATTCATGATAACTAGCTTTTTTACCGCTGTATTTATCAATAACTAAGTAATGTTTATTGTTTTTTGGTTCAAACCCTTTAGAGCTACCAAATAGGTCAATTCTAGGATTTAAACTTTCTAATTCTGAAATATCTTTTCTTATTTGATCTATCGGTCTTTCTGAATTTAAATCAATTGATTTTACAGAATAAATAATACCATTGTATCCTATACCATCAAGCTTATAGTCAAAAAACAGATTAGGTATTTCAGCTTTTTTTACCTTGTAGTTAACATTAATAATATTTTTCAATGGTTCTTGAAAGACATCTTTAATGATTTTTGAAAAAGTATTATCTATTATTTTTTTTTCAGCGGGCTTAATTACTAAGTCTATATATTTATGAAAAAAATCATTAAACTTAATGTCGTCAAAATCAATGTTTATTATTGATGGATTATCAAATTGAAGGAAACCGTTATTATAAATTGACAGTCTTTTTAGATATTCAAAATTAACTTTATTATCATCTGAAAACAAAGAAACTTCTTTCTCTAACTCATTTTTAATAAAATTACTTATTTTATCAATTGTATATTCTAATAGTTTAAAATTTAAAGGATTAATTTTATTAACTAATTGAATTTTTTCATTAGAGAATTTATAATAAACTTTATTATTTGAAATCATAATTAACCCAATAGCCAAATTTTCCTTACTTAGAGGATTGTTAACAAATCTTATAATACTGTAAAATGATTTCATTTCAGACGATTTAAATAAAAACTTGACACGCTATTATTTCTTTCCTTATTTGATAAAATTGCTTTTATTTTTTCTTTTCCTTTTTTGCTTAACCCAAAATAGGAAGGGATGTTTTGAAAAATCGGTTCAATTAAATTAATTGTATTTTCTATATTATTAATAATTTCGTTGTCTAAATTACTTAATTTTTCTGGGTCTGCAAATTTACAAATACTTTTTGTAATTGGAGTGTTCAATATAGATTTATTATTTACTCGATTCATTATTGCCAATTTTAAACCTTTATAGTTACTTTGACATGCAAAAGCTTGTGTATTGTCAATAGGAACAAAACTGAATTTTGGGGTTGAGGTATCAATTAAAATATTTGGATTATCAGAACGCCGATCCATATTTGCAATCCATTCGTCAAAAACGCCAATCTTGATTAAATCTAATGGGTTTTGATATTTATTGTAATCATATTTGTTGTTTAAAGTAAGATTATATAAGTCAATTTCTGTTGTAGATGGTAAAAATTTAGTTCCATAAAATATATGATTGGTAAATTTAAAATCATAATATCTTTTATCTATAGTTTGTCCTTCCTCTAAATATTGTTCAATCAGAACATTATCAAAATTTATTAATGCGTGTTCTGGAACAGAAATATCCCAACATTGTAAAAAATAATTGCATAATATTTCGTTAATCAAATCTTCAATAGGAGGGTGTTTTTTAAACATTGTTTTAATTACATAAATTTCATTATCATCACATAAAACTTGTAATGGAACACTATTAGTTCCATAACATTTAAGTATTTTGACTGCAGATAATGTATTTATGTTATTTATCAATTTTTTATGTTTTTACTATTTTAAATTTTACACTTGATACGTCAAAGTTAATCATTAAAAAATATATTTACAAAGTTCATGGATTGCTTAGAATTAAGTTGCCAACTCATTACCTATTGTAGATTGATAGCTGGTTATCTAATACTTCTATTACTTTTTTGTTTTGAAGGTTTTCTTTGTGTAAAATGTAGTATTCGATTAGCTTTTTAGTTTGTCTAAATTAAGTTTTTCATCGTCTACAAATTTATTGAATGCTTTTAGCTTTTTGGCATCAATAGATGAGCTATAATCTTCTGTGTTTTCGGATTGGTTTAAAGGAAGGTTTTCGATTATGATTTTTTCTTATCTCTTTTTTCTATTGTTTGAATAGAATTTGCTGGCAAACTTCCATAAATTCCACTAACTTTATTCGGTAAAGCAATCATGTATTCAACTATAACATTTGTAAGATTAAAAAGTTGCAATACGATATCTGAATCATCAGTATCAATCTGACCAGGGTGTACAGCATCGTTCCCAGTCAGTCTAACTATATCTAATGATTGCTGAACTAATTCAGGTAACCCTTTATCAACTAATTTTTTTATATCGTCATTTATATTTTCTCCTTTTTCACCAAGTTCGTTACATAATAATTGCACTCCTAATCTAAGTAATGCTGCTGCACCACGAGGGGATTTTGAATAGATTGAAGCTGCCTCTAAATAAATTATTTTTACATTTTGAGGCATTTCAGGATTTGGAAAGGGCGCATTGCCAACATTTGGATAATACATCTCATTCAGAATCCAAAGTGTGTATTCTTCACAGTGATGACAGGTGCTAACTCTAATTTTATTAGATTCTATATTAATATGATTACTTTTATCAAATCCAATATACCACCAATTTTGTTTTGCTATTGCTCCGCAATGAGGACATGTGAATGACTTTTTAAAAACTTCAGGTTTAATATATGTCATAAATTTTAAGATTAACTATTTTAACAATTCTTCTCTCACTTTCATTTAGTCGCTTAGACCAATATAACAACAGGAATGTTTTTTTAGACTTCCATATATCCTTGTTATTTTGTTTTTAAAGATAAGCTTAATTTAACTTTATTTTCTTTTTTTTAAAGCTTCAAAAATCAATTTATTCTGCAAATAAATTTTACGGTTTTCCATACTCTTTTATTACGGTTTTTATTTTGTATATATTAGTTCTTCTAATCATTTACAAGAAATTTTTTATAAAAAATTTGTGTATAATCTACCTTGTGTCAAAACCCCCACCAATTCTAAGCAATTACAACGCCCCCTGGTGTTGTGTTAAAACAAAAATATTCTGGCTGAAAATAACAACTTAAGGTGAAAGCTAAGAGGTATTACAGAGAAAATATTGTTTTGTTGCTACATGTTTAACTCAAAAAAAACTAAGAAATGGTAAGAATTACAAACTATCAAAGAAGAGTCACAGAGCAAGGAAAAGAATTCTTTACTCTTGAATTACAAGGCGGGATTGAAGTAGTAAAATCCCAAGAGACAGGCAAAAGCTATATGACAGCTAGAAAAGCAACTATGTCCTGTACTTTTGACGAATTGACCTGTCAATCATTAATAGGTACAGAACTACCTGGAGCTGTAAAGAAAGTACAGTGTGAAGAATACAGCTATACCATTAAAGAAACAGGAGAGACAGTTACACTTTCCCACAGATTTGAATATACAGACACAGAAGAGCCTGTTGTAACTAAAGATGTCGGTAAAACTACTCTTGAAGAATTTATGAGCAAAGCTCCTATAGGGAATATGTTCTCCGTGAATGAACAACAACAATTAGTTCATTAATCATTTTGAGGTCTAAAACTTGATTTCCATTATCCAGGTAATCATAAGTTTTGGACCTCTTTTTTTTATTTATTTTAAACCTTACCCTATTATGGTAGTAAAAACAGTAAATCCTCCATCAGAGGTTGCAGAAATTAAAGTGTCCTACAGTACTAATAACACCACTAAAATAAAGGTCAATTCAGTACTGAAAGCATATCAGCTACTTTTATCTTCTTGGGACATCAACGTTATTGAATTGCAAGAAGAATTCAAAATTCTGCTATTAAATAGAGCTAATGAAGTTCTAGGTATTTATCCACTTTCAAAGGGCGGCATAACAGGTACTGTAGTCGATTTAAGGCTAATCTTTGCAGTAGCTTTGAAGTGTAATGCAAGTGGCTTAATATTATCACATAATCATCCAAGTGGGAAGTTAATTCCAAGTGATGCCGATGTAACTTTAACAAGAAAGATTAAGAAATGTGCTGACTTATTGGATATAGGTTTAATTGACCACATCATACTATCTAAAGCGGGTTACTATAGTTTTACCAATGAAGGAAAGTTAAGTTGAAGATGTGAATGTGTAAATAAACCCCTAAAAACTTCTACATTTTAAAGTTTAGTTATTCTCAATCATATAAATTAAATAGCTTTTTTTATATTCGTTGTATTAAATGATAATCTTAAAAATGCAAACTCAAAGTAACATTAGTTTAGAGAAAACCTCTTTACAAGTTCAAACAGGATTTGGCTATAAAATGGATATTCCACATAACTATGTAATCTACTTTGAAAAAGAACAGAACATTCCTTTTAACCTTTACATCAGAAACAATTTTAACCTCATTGAAGATCAATTTGCTACTTTAGGTTTGAAGTTCATCTATTTGCCATTTTTAACCCAGTCTATTGCTGAAATTAATACTATTTTAGAATACTATCTACCATCACTTAGTTACATCCAGGTTCAAGATAAATTACTTTCTGATTATAAAGAGAAAATTATAGGACAAATGACCAAGCACACCTCTAGTGAGATTAGAAGTATAATCTTAAAAGAGGAATTTGTGCCTGATTCAATGGATT